>Skinner_p2__coassemble_139_pt1 | contig 303355 bp, 315 predicted proteins | sample Skinner_p2__metabat2_high_PE_022 | metagenome-assembled genome bin Skinner_p2 | reverse complement strand
GCACCTTGACTGCTGACCACTACCGGCGGCCAGTGGGAATCATCAAGCCGCGTGATTCTCCCGTCAATGGCATCCTGGATACACTGGTCAAAGAGCGGTTGCAGTTCCTCCTGCACCTCGGGCTTCATCCAGTAACAGCGCCCGTCCGCACTATTTCGTTTTGGTAAATTCATATGATATTCTCCTCTCAGGTTTGCTGGTGCTGCATGGACACGATATGGCAGTCCGGGCAGAACTCCACATAGAGCGTGCCCTCTGCACAGTCAAACACCGTATCCCACTGAATCTGGGCCAGATATTTCATAGGTTTCCCGCAGTGGGGGCAGGTCGTATATTCTGCGTCCTGTACCCAGTTGGCAAAGCCACCCACCGTGTTCACATCCTGGCAGGCCGCACCGTAAAACAGGGGCACAGGCGCTTCGCCCAGCACAAAGGGATTTTCGGTGAGAGCCTTGTAGTCCTCGGGACTGACATAGCAATCCGTCTTCTCCGCTCCGTCAAAGAGTTCGGAGGGGAACACCTCCACGCCGCCATCCAGGGTAAACCGGTTGAAGGCGGGGCCTTTCAAAAATCCCACACAGCTGGGGCAACAGGTGGCAGTCAGGATGCCGTCCAACCCCAGAAATTTCAGACGCTCATCCCGGCCATCCAGCACCAACATATCCACCATACGCCCGCCGCAGTGGGGGCAGGTGTCCTCCCGTGCCCGGCCAATGCGGACGGGGGAGAGGTCGCCGGGGGTGCCTTTAACAAGAGGAAAACAGGTCTCAAAGTTGAGCTGGATTCGCTGACCCTCTCTGTCAAAGGTCCAGCCGCCGATCTGCGCATAGCTGGATGGGTCTACATAGAGGCCCTTGCGCCAGGGCCGGGGATTTCGCTCCAGCTCCAGCAGAGTCTCCATTGCCTTGTCATCTCCCTGCATAGAAAGGCAACTCATCAGGTTGGAGGCCGCGCCGGAATCCTCTGTGGAGAGCAGCTCCTGGATCAGACCATCTCGCACATCGGCGGGAGCGTGATAATAGATCTCACAGGGCCAGAACACCTCTGCGGCCAGCGCCGCCCGCTGGATCTCCGGGGTGATGGCGTCCCGGTAACCCAGCAGCTGCCAGAAGTCGGTACATTCCGGGTCCTCCATATCCGCCAGCCGCTGAATATTCTGGATCAGGTTTCTCTGCTTCTCTGTGATTTGTTCCGGCGTCCAGGCCAGAGCAGCTTGCCGTTCCTGCTCGCACTTACATTTCCAACACAATCCCTCATAACCCAAGGGGGTTCCACAGCCGGGGCAGGTATAGTTCAGACGCATATTTTTGTGCTCCTTTCAGGCAATAAAAAAGCCCCACGCCGCACTGTCCTAAAGACAGGCTGACGCAGGGCATGAAAAGGCCGCAAGAGAGAAGCCGCATCCGTTGGAGGATGAGGTCTCTTTTGGGGATAGCATCGATTTTTCGTGTTTTGGAAACAGAGCAGCCAGGGGCTGCCCCAATTTTTCTTTCATGGCAGGACCTCGTAGAGCAGACGATAGAAATGGGAGGCTGTTACTTCTTTATTATATCATAGCGCCTGCCTTTTTTGAAAGAGGGATTTAAGCTGGTTAGGCCGAATAGAGTGAGAACACTGTGGTTTTTGTTTGACTATTTTTAGCACGATGCAGCTTGTAAACAAAGAAAAATAAAAGCGCTGGTTCTGAAACGAACCAGCGCTTTTATAAAGGATGGAGCGGGTAATGGGAATCGAACCCACCTCCTCAGCTTGGAAGGCTGATATACTAGCCGATGTACTATACCCGCACTTGCAGGGGATATTCTACCACACTTTTTCCTAAATGTCCAGCCCTAATTTTCAAGATGGGCAGATCAGCCGGGGGGATCCGTTCCTTGCGGTGCAGATGGTGTGCTCTGCACTTGACGCCGCTTGCGCTTGTGCCGCTGGTCTGGTACAATGGATACAGTATATGGATAGGGGGGATAGCATGGAGAAAGCAACGCAGCAGATCCTTGCACAGCTGTACGCTTTACAGGACCTGGATTACAGGGCCTTTCACCTGAGGCTGATCCCTACCGTCTCACCGCAGCGTGTGCTGGGGGTCCGAATACCTGCTTTGCGGGCGATGGCTCGTCAGCTGGCAGGCAGCCGGGAAGCGGATGTGTTTTTGTCTTGTCTGCCGCATCGCTATTATGAGGAGGACAACCTTCATATGCTGCTGCTGGAACGAGAGCGGGACTTTTCTGCTGCGTTGATGGGGGTGGAAGCGTTTCTGCCCTATATTGACAACTGGGCTACCTGCGATTTGCCCTCGCCGCGGATCTTTGCACGGCACAAAGAAGAACTTTTGCCGTATGTGCGCCGATGGATGGCTTCTGACCAGACATACACGGTACGGTATGGCCTTGGGCAGCTGCAGCGATACTATCTGGAGGAGGCTTTTTCCCCGGAAATGCTGGCCTGGGCAGCAGATATCTCCTCGCAGGAGTACTATGTGCGGATGATGCAGGCGTGGTACTTTGCCACCGCGCTGGCAAAACAGCCCCAGGCGACCCTGCCCTGGCTGGAACAGCCTGGCCGCATGGAGGAATGGACACGGCAGAAAGCGATCCAAAAATCACGGGAGAGCCGCCGCATCTCCCCGGAGCTGAAAGCACGGCTGCAGGGCTGTTCATAAAAGCTTTAGAAAAGCTTTTTTAGCCCAGAGTGCTTTGACTGTTTACTTTGCGGCCGTTTTATTGTAAAATAAGCAGAAGTAAAGCTTAACATAGGTGGTGTTTGATACAATGGCATTGAAATATCAAAGGATCCTTTTGAAAATCAGCGGCGAGGCCCTGGGTGGCGAAAAGGGCTCTGGCTTCGATGAGCAGGCCATGGATGCCATCTGCACCGGTGTGCAGAAAGCGCACGCTCTGGGGGTGCAGATCGGCATTGTGGTAGGCGGCGGCAACTTCTGGCGCGGCCGTTCCAGCGGTAAAATGGAGCGCACTCTGGCCGATAAGATCGGGATGCTGGCTACCGTGATGAATGCTCTGGCCGTTTCGGACAAGCTGGAGCAGCTGGGCGTGCCTACGGAGGTGTTCACCTCCATTTCCATGCCCCAGGTGGCGCCTCCCTTTACCCGCAAGGACGCCCTGCGTGCGATGGAGCAGGGCAAGATCGCTGTGTTTGGCGGCGGTACCGGCAACCCCTTCTTCTCCACGGATACGGCCTGCGCTCTGCGGGCTGTGGAGGTGTCGGCTGAGGTCATGTTCAAGGCTACGATGGTGGATGGCGTCTACGACAAGGATCCCCACAAGTACCCGGACGCAAAGCGTTACGAGAGCCTGACCTTCACCAAGGTGCTGGAGGATCAGCTGGCGGTCATGGATGGCACGGCAGCGACCCTCTGCCGGGACAACAAGCTCCCCATCCTGGTATTCGATCTGGCCGATCCGGACAACATCGCCCGGGCAGTACAGGGCGAGCCGGTGGGCACACTGGTCTACGAGGGCTGAGCATACCCCGCCCCCTGCTGGAATAGAATGAAACAGGCCGCCGCGCGGCCTGCGCAGCAACGATAAAAAGAACAGGAGACATGGAAAATGAGCAGCAACACCAAGGTATTTGAGGATAAGATGAAAAGCGCAGTGGATTACCTGGGCCGCGAGCTGTCCGCTGTGCGGGCAGGCCGCGCAAACCCCGCAGTGCTGGATAAGGTGACGGTGGACTACTACGGTTCTCCCGCTCCCATCCAGCAGGTGGCTTCTGTGGCTGTCAGCGAGGCCCGTACCCTGACCATCACCCCCTGGGACCGCACCCTGCTGCGGCCCATCAGCAAGGCGATCATGGCCAGCGATGTGGGCATTACCCCCATTGATGACGGCCAGACCATCCGGCTGAACTTCCCCGCACCCAATGAGGAGCGCCGTAAGCAGCTGGCAAAGGAGGTCTCCAAGCTGGGCGAGGAGGCCAAGGTGGCAGTGCGCAACATTCGCCGCGATGCAATGGATAAGGCCAAAGCAATGAAAAAGGCTGGTGAGCTGACGGAGGACACCCAGAAGACCATGGAGGAAGATGTCCAGAAGCTGACCGATAAGTATATCAAGAACATCGATGCAGCTGTGGAGGAAAAGCAGAAGGAGATCATGTCTGTCTGAGCCTGCGGCCAAAGCAGCAACAAAGGAGGGGTGCCGCGCGCTGGAGCCAGCTGCGCGGCTCCCTTTTTTGAGGTGATAGGAGGAAATTATGAGCCATCCAAAGGAGTTTGCCCAGGGGTTGTCCATCGGCATCATTATGGACGGAAATGGCCGTTGGGCGAAGCAGCGGGGACTGCCCCGCACTGCCGGACATAAAAAAGGGGCGGAAGTGTTTGATGACATTGCCAACTATTGCGATGAGCTGGGCGTGGAGTCGGTATATTTCTACGCCTTTTCGACTGAAAACTGGAAACGCCCTCTGGAAGAGGTGAACGGTATCATGCGCCTGCTGGGCGAATATCTGATTCGTGGCTTTCAGTACGGAGATCGCAATATCCGTATTCGCTTTCTGGGAGACCGCACTGCGTTGGACCCCTGGCTTCAGGAGCGCATGAACAAGCTGGAACAGGATTCTGCGCACAAAACGGGCATGACGCTGAATGTGGCGGTCAATTACGGCGGCCGCCAGGAGCTGGTCCGGGCAGCCCGCAGTTTGGCGGAGCAGGCGGCAGCCGGCACACTGGACCCGGGATCGATCACGGAGCAGACCCTGTCTGACCATCTGTATACTGCCGGGCAAAAAGACCCGGATTTCATCCTGCGTCCCAGCGGAGAAAAGCGCCTGTCCAACTTTATGCTCTGGCAGGCGGCCTATTCGGAGCTGGTGGAGATGGATGTCCTCTGGCCGGACTTTACCCGGGCGGACCTGGATCTGGCTATTGAGGAGTTCAATCGGCGCTCCCGCCGCTTTGGCGGGGTCTGATCCCGCAGGAACGGCCGCTGCCGCTGGCAGAGGCTGCGCCATTATAAAGGAGAAACTGTACGCTTATGAAAACAAGAATCATTACCGCGCTTGTGGGCATCGCTGTGCTGACAGCTGTGCTGCTCACCTTTGACACGCTGGTGTTTAATCTGGTGGTCACGGCCATTACGCTGATCGCTGTCCACGAGATCTACAATGCCCTTGGCTTTGAAAAACGGGATTGGCCGCTGTATGTGGCGGTCGTGCCGTTTACGCTGCTGGTCATGATGACCAACTATCGCAATGTACGCTGGCTGGTAATGCCGGCTGCGTTTTTGCTGGTGCTGTTCTACGCCATTTACTTGGTCGCACGCAATGGCGTTATCAGCTACCAGAAGGTCGGGGGACTGGTGATGTTTTCCGGCATTGTGATCTTCTGCTTCTACTCGTTCATCTACCTCAAGGATCTTCTCCCGGTAGCGCAGTACGGCCACGATGCGATCTTCTTCATCCTTCTGATCCTCTGTTTTGCCTGGGGCGGGGATACCTGCGCCTATTTTGCAGGCCGGGCCTTTGGCAAACATAAGCTCTGCCCGGTGGTAAGCCCCAAAAAAACGGTAGAAGGGGCTGTAGGCGGTGTGCTGGGTACCATGGCGTTCGGCGTTGTCGTCACGTTGGCCTATTCTATCGCCGCAGACCGTATGGAGACCTTTACCCGATCCAACATTGGGGTGTCCATGTACCTGATCATTGCATTGCTGGCCTGTGTGGCGGCTGTGCTGGGCATCTTTGGCGACCTGTTTGCCAGCGTGGTCAAGCGCCAGTGCGGCATCAAGGATTATGGCACCATCTTCCCCGGTCACGGCGGCGTGCTGGATCGGTTTGACAGTGTAATGTTCATTGCACCGTTTGTCACAATGGTCATTACAGCAGTATTTTATCGCTAAAGGAGTAAAAAGGGGGCTATTCAGATGTCCAAGATCATCACTCTGCTGGGTTCCACTGGGTCCATCGGCACCCAGAGCCTGGATGTGATCCGGGCCCAGGGATACCAGGTGTTTGGTTTGTCTGCGCATCGTCAGGTGGAGACACTGCTTCGTCAGATCGAAGAGTTCCACCCGAAAGTTGTCTGCATGACCGACCCGGAGGCAGCGGCCCAGCTGGACCGCGCTCTGGCGGGCCGTGCCAATGCGCCCCGGCTGCTAACGGGGGCGGAGGGTCTGCGGCAGCTGGCTGCACTGGACGGACCGGATGTGGTTTTGAACAGTGTGGTGGGCATTGCTGGTCTGGGCGCCAGCATGAGCGCTGTGGAAAGCGGCCATGATCTGGCGTTGGCTAATAAAGAAAGCCTGGTCACCGGTGGTCATCTGGTGACCAAAGCGGTGCAGAAGGCTGGCGTACAGCTGCTGCCGGTGGATAGTGAGCACTCGGCTATTTTCCAGTGCCTGCAGGACCAGCACAGCGCTAAAAGCCTGACCAAGATCCTGCTTACCGCATCTGGCGGGCCGTTCTTTGGCCTCAAGGCAGACCAGCTGCGCGGCAAGACCAAAGCTGACGCACTGCGTCACCCCAACTGGAGCATGGGGGCAAAGATCACGATCGACAGTGCGAGCCTGATGAACAAAGGCCTGGAACTGATCGAGGCCGTATGGCTGTTTGGCCTGCCGCCGGAGAAGATCCAGATCGTGGTCCAGCGGGAGAGCATCCTTCACTCCGCAGTGCAGTTCAGCGACAACTCGGTGATCGGGCAGATGGGCGTGCCGGATATGCGGATCCCCATCCAGTACGCACTGACCTATCCGGAGCGTCTGCCTGGCCCGGCCCCGGAGCTTGACTTTACTGCGTTGAAGCATTTGAGCTTTGATGTGGCGGATGAGGAGACCTTCCGCTGCCTGGCGGCCTGCAAAAAGGCCATCCATAAGGGTGGGCTTGGCCCCTGCGCTGCGAACGGCGCAAACGAGGAGGCTGTGGCCCTGTTCTTGCAGGATAAGATCGGATTTTTGGATATTGGCCGCCTGGTGGAGGCGGTGGTGGACTCGGATAACTTTGGCGGAGAGTATACTCTGGCGGATGTTTACGAGTGCGACCGTATGGCGCGGGAGTTCGTTCGCGCACATCTGTAATTTTTGGGAGAGTCTATGTCCTTTTTGATCACATTTTTGGCGGCGATGCTGGCGTTCAGCGCAGTGATCGCCATCCATGAGCTGGGACACTTTTTGGCTGCAAAGCTGTGCGGCATCCAGGTCAACGAATTTTCTGTGGGTATGGGCCCGGCCCTGTGGCACAAGGTGTACCATGGCACTCAGTACAGCCTGCGGGCGCTGCCGGTAGGCGGCTTTGTGGCCCTGGAAGGGGAGGAAAGCCTCGAGAGCCAGCAGGCAGAGCAGGAAACAGACCTGGAGCCGCAGATCCCGCCGGAGCAGCGCACCGGTCTGCCCCTGAACCAGGCACCCATCTGGCAGCGGATGATCGTGATGTCCGCAGGCGCTGTTATGAACTTTGTGCTGGGGTTTGTGGTGCTGGCGGCGCTGATTGCGGCCCAGAACGAACCCATTACCAGCCGGGTCGTCTACGAAATAGAGCCGGGGGCGCTGTGCGGCCAGACTGGTCTGGCTCCCCGGGACGAGATCCTGGAGGTGAACGGCCGGCGCTGTTTTGTGGCCAACGATATCCTCTATGAGCTGGTGCGTACAGAGTCCAATCAGGCAGATTTCACGGTCCGCCGGGATGGCGAGCTGGTGGAGCTGCCGGGCGTGCAGTTTGATACCTGGCAGGATGAACAGGGCCAGACCCATATGGATATCGGCTTTACTGTGTATGGCATCGAACGCACCCCGCTCAATGTCCTGAAAGAGGCCGGGCGCAGTGTATTGTATTATGGCCGTGTGATATTTACCTCTCTTACCGACCTGCTGCGGGGACGGGAGAGCATCAACGACCTGTCCGGTCCGGTGGGCATCGTGTCTGCCTTTGGTCAGGCAGCCCGCTATGGATGGCGGGACCTGCTGGAGCTGGTGGCGCTGATCACGATCAACCTGGGTATCTTCAACCTGCTGCCCTTCCCGGCACTGGATGGGGGAAAGGTGGTCTTTTTGCTGATCGAGGCGGTCATTGGCCGCCCTGTGCCGGAAAAGATCCAGGGGGCGCTGACCATTGCAGCCTTTGCACTGCTGTTTGGTCTGATGCTCTTTGCGACCTATAATGATATCATCCGTCTATTGTCCGGTGCATTGTAAAAAAATAAAAAAGGAGCAGTTATCATGCGCAAAATCAAGCGGGAAGTCAAGATCGGTTCTGTGACCATTGGCGGCCATAACCCCATTGCCGTTCAAACGATGTTGAGCGTGCCGGTAGAGGATATTGCGGGCAACGTGGCGCAGGCGCAGCGGTGTGAAGCTGCGGGCTGTCAGATCTTGCGGGTGACCTGCCCGACCCCTGAGGATGCCAAGTGCATCGAGGCGGTGAAAAAGGCAGTGAATATCCCCATTGTGGCAGATATCCACTTTGATTATCGCGCTGCGCTGGCCTGCGCTGCGGTGGGTGTGGATAAGATCCGCATCAATCCCGGCAATATCGGCGACGATGACCGGGTCAAGGCGGTGGTGGATGCCTGCCGTCTGCACAGCATCCCCATCCGCATCGGTGTCAACGGCGGCAGCCTGGAAAAGCATATCCTTGCCAAATACGGCGCACCTACGGCGGAAGCAATGGTGGAAAGTGCGCTGTATCATGTGCGCCTTCTGGAAAAGTTCGACTTTGAAGATATCGTCATCTCTATCAAAAACTCCAATGTGCCCCGCATGATGGAAGCCTACCGTCAGCTGTCGGAGGTGACCGATTACCCCCTGCATGTGGGTGTTACCGAGGCTGGGACCTATCAGATGGGCCTTTTGAAAAGCGGTATGGGCATTGGCGGTATGCTGCTGGAGGGCATCGGAGACACCATCCGGGTCTCTTTGGCAGCGGAGCCGGAAAAAGAGGTGGAAGCAGGCTTCAATATCCTGCGGGCAGTGGGCTTCCCCGTAGCAGGACCGGAAGTGATCACCTGCCCCACCTGCGGCCGCACCCAGTACCCCTGCACCCAGATCGCCAACGAGGTGGAAAAGCGGCTTCAGGGCTGCAAAAAATCCATCAAGGTGGCGGTGATGGGCTGTGTGGTCAATGGCCCTGGTGAAGCGCGGGAAGCGGATATCGGCATTGCCGGCGGAAAGGATGAGGCAGTGCTGTTTATCCATGGCCAGCCCATCAAAAAGCTGACCGGTGACAACATTCTGGATCAGTTTATGGAGGAGATCTATAAGCTGTGACCTTGCTTGCTGGTTCAGCAAGCTTTGATCAAGAACCATATCCTGGCCAGCGTGTATGCGCTGGCCGTTTATAAAGTTTGCCCTGTTTTTCAAAAACAAGGCAGTCCGTCTATTTATCTATGGACATAGAACAGGAGAACCCTTTGTGAAACCTCTCGTATCCCAGCTTTGGCCGCAGTTTATGGCCGACCCTGACTTTGCCTCCTGCTTTGGCCGTGTGATCGTGGAGCACGCCCGAATGATCCGGCAGGAACAGCAGGTCATTTTTACTCTGCGCAGTGCGGCCCCGCTGGATCAGGGTCTGTGCGAACGGCTGCTGGCTTCGCTGGCGCCGGATTATGAAGGCTTTGATCTGCGGATCGAAAACCTGTTTGGCTATCCCAGTATGGACGAGGCAGCGCTGCGCTGCCTGATGGAGCAGATGAAGCGGGATGGTGTGCCCATCAATGGCTTTTTGGATGGCTGCAGGCTTTCCATCCAGGGGCAGCAGATCCGGGTAGGGGTGTTCCACGGCACAAAATTCCTGACGGAGATCGACTTTGCTTCCTTGCTGGCGGACAAGATCGCTGCCTGCACCGGGGTGCGTCCTGCCGTTACGGTGGAGAGCGCTGTGGGCGAGGCAGAGCAGCGTCAGATGGAGGAAAAACTGGAGCGCAAAGCGGCCCCGCCGGTGGTCCGGTTTGAGAAAAAGAATACCACGCCCCCCATCAAGGTGGAGGGACTCTCTCTGGAGGACAAGCCCGCGACCCTGTTCCATGGCAAACAGTTCACGCCCAAGAATCTTACCCCCCTCAAGGATCTGGGCGGCGAGGGCGGCAAGTGCATGATCTGGGGCGACGTGTTCTTTACCGAGGTCAAGGGCAACTACCGCAAGATCTACACCGTCTCCATTACCGATTATACCGGTTCGATCAACCTCAAGATCCGCGCCCAGGAAGGGGAGGACTGCTCTAAGTGGGAGAACATCCCCAAAGGCTCTACTTTGCTGGTGCGGGGTGACTGCTCCTATGATAAATATGAGCATGACTACATCGTTTACCCCTACGATGTGCTGGTGGTAGAGCGGAAAAAGCGGGAGGACCATGCTCCCGCCAAGCGGGTAGAGCTGCACCTGCATACCAAATTGTCCAGTATGGACGGTTTCTGCGACCCTGGCGGCATCGTCAAACTGGCCCACCGGATGGGGCACCCGGCAGTAGCCATCACAGATCACGGTGTCTGCCAGGGATATCCAGAAGCGATGCTGGCGGCCGATGATATCCACAAAAAGGACCCGAACTTCAAGCTCATCTACGGCTGCGAGGCTTATTTTGTGGATGATATGGTCCCCTGTGTCTACGGTGTCCAGGATGAGCCGCTGACCGGAGAGTTCTGCGTGTTCGACACCGAGACCACCGGCTTGGACCCTGGAGTGGAGTATCTTACCGAGATCGGTGCCGTGCTGGTGCGCAATGGGGAAGTGGTGGCGGAATTTGATACCTTTGTCAAACCCGGCAAACCCATTACACCCAAGATCACAGAGCTGACCGGTATCACCAACGAGATGGTCGAGGATGCGCCTTCCGAAGCAGAAGCTCTGCAAAAATTTTTGGACTTTGCGGGCGGCCGCATCCTGGTGGCCCACAATGGCCATTCTTTTGATATGCGGTTCATGCGGGCGGCTGCCAAGCGCAGCGGCATCGAGTTTGAACCCACCTATCTGGACACCTTGACCATGGCCCAGGCCATGTATCCGGGTCTGCACAACTATAAGCAGGGCACCATCAATAAGCATTTGGAGCTGCCCTCCTACCAGGCGCATCGTGCCTGTGAGGATGCTGCCGCCCTGGGGCGGATCTTCAGCGTGATGCTGCGGGATCTGGAAGAAAAACAGATCGCCCACATCAGTGAGGTGAACACCGGCCTGGGCGGGAACCGGGAGGTTCTGAAAAAGAAATATTATCACCTCATCATCCTGGTGCGCAACCAGATGGGCCTGAAAAACCTGTATAAGATCGTCAGCGAGGCGCACGTCAACTACTTCTTCAAAAAACCGCGTGTTCCCCGCAGTTTGCTGAATAAATACCGGGATGGGCTGCTGCTGACCTCCGCCTGTGAGGCAGGGGAGCTGTACCGTGCCATCGTAGAGGGGCGTTCCTATGAGGAACTGAAAAAGATCGCAGCCTACTACGATATTCTGGAAGTGCAGCCCCTGGGCAACAATGCCTATATGGTGCGGGATGGAAAGGTAGAGAGCGAGGAGGTCATCAAGCAGTTCAACCGCACGGTGATCCGTCTGGGAGAGGATCTGCATAAACCGGTGATCGCCACCGGTGACGTGCATTTTACCGACCCGGAGGACTCAATCTACCGCTCGGTCCTGCAGGCGGGCAATGGCTTTAAGGATGCCGACAATCAGCCGCCGCTGTATTTCCGCACCACGGAGGATATGCTGCAGCAGTTCCGTTACCTCCCCAAGGAAAAAGCCTATGAGATCGTAGTAACCAACCCCCGCAAAGTAGCGGCCGCTATTGACAATACTGTGCGTGCGATCCCCCGGGGGACCTATCCCCCCAGCATCGAAGGGGCAGAGCAGCAGCTGCGGGATGCTACCTGGAAGCGTGCGAAGGAGGACTATGGCGACCCGCTGCCTGAGCTGGTGGAAAAACGTCTGCAAAAGGAGCTGGATTCCATCTGCGGACACGGCTATGCGGTGTTGTATGTCATTGCGGTCAAACTGGTGGCGTACTCCAACGCAGGTGGTTACCAGGTGGGCAGCCGAGGCTCGGTCGGTTCCTCGGCTGTGGCGCACTTTTCCGGCATTTCGGAGGTGAACAGCCTGCCGCCCCACTATCGCTGTCCAAAGTGCAAGCACAGTGAATTCATTACCGACGGCAGTGTGGAGGACGGCTTTGACCTGCCGGATAAGGACTGCCCCTGCTGTGGCACCCGGATGCTGGTGGATGGCCATGATATCCCCTTTGAGACCTTCCTGGGCTTCTACGGCGACAAGGAACCGGATATCGACCTGAACTTCTCCGGCGAGTACCAGAGCAGTGTCCACCGCTATACCGAGGAGCTGTTTGGCAAGGCGAATGTGTTCAAGGCTGGCACGGTTTCTGGTATCCAGGATAAAACAGCGTATGGCTATGTGCGCAAATATCTGGAGGAACGGGGCCGTACCGTCAACCGTGCGGAGGAAAACCGCATGACCCTGGGCTGTACCGGGGTCAAACGAACCACCGGCCAGCATCCCGGCGGCATGGTGGTTGTGCCGGATACCTACGAGATCTACGATTTCTGTCCGATCCAGCACCCGGCGGACGATGTGGCGGGCGGTTTGCTGACCACCCACTTTGAGTTCAAATATCTCCATGATACGCTGCTGAAGCTGGACGAACTGGGCCACGATATGCCCACCTTCTATAAGTATTTTGAGGAGTATACCGGCATCCCGGTGGACTCCATCCCCATGAATGACCCCAAGGTATACAGCCTGCTCACCAGTCCGGAGGCACTGGGGGTCACCCCGGAGCAGATCGACAGCCAGACCGGCACCTTTGGCATCCCGGAGATGGGCACGAACTTTGTCCGCGGGATGCTGGTGGAGGCCCGGCCCAAGAATTTTTCCGAGCTGATCCAGATCTCCGGTCTGTCCCATGGCACCGACGTGTGGACGGGAAACGCCGATGAGCTGATCCGCAGCGGTACCTGTACCATTGCAGAGGTCATTGGCTGCCGTGACAGCATCATGCTTTACCTGATCCGAAAGGGTCTGGAACCCAAAATGGCGTTTGATATCATGGAGGCTGTGCGTAAAGGCAAGGTGGCCAAGGGCGGCTTTAAGGACGGCTGGGAGGAAGCGATGCGGGAACACGATGTGCCGGACTGGTATATTGAGTCCTGCCGCAAGATCAAATATATGTTCCCCAAGGCGCATGCCGTGGCCTACCTGATGAGCGCCATCCGGCTGATGTGGTTCAAGCTGTATCATCCGCAGGCATTTTATGCGGTGTACTTCACGGTGCGCGGGGACGATATCGACTACGAGGCAGCGGTGGGCGGCCCAGCTGTGGCCCGTGCCCACATGAACGAGGTCACACGCCGCCTGCGGGAGGAAAAGAACGCCAAGGACGAGGACTTGCTGGTCTCCCTGCAGCTGGTCAATGAAATGTTGGTGCGGGGGTATGAATTCCTGCCCATCCAGCTGGGCAAAAGCCGCGGGACCCGCTATGTGGTGGAGGATGACAAAGTCCGGCTGCCGTTCAGTGCCTTGAAGGGACTGGGCGATGCGGCGGCGGATGCGCTGGAGCGTGCGACCATCGACGGACAGGAGTACCTTTCGGTGGAAGAGCTGCAGCAGGCATCCGGCGTGGGCGCCAGTATCCTGGACCGACTGCGCCAGGTGGGTGCTTTGGGTGACCTGCCGGAAAGCAGCCAGGTGAGCTTCTTTTAAAAAAGCCCGCACAGCAAAGCGGATCGTTGCTTTGCCGTGCGGGCACTTTTGTTTGTATGGAATGTTTACCGGAGCGTTTTTTTCATCCAGATATGAGGGCAGCCCTCATCGTCATCCTCTGCACCATAGGGGGTGTAACCCGCCTGTGTGTAGAAGCGGCTGGCCCGGCACTGGGCGTGCAGCCGAAGTTCTGCCGCGCCTTTGCGGGCTGCGATGGCTTCGGCTTCCCGCAGCATCCGCTGTCCGAGCTTTTGTCCGCGGTATGTTTTTACCACCGCCAACCGTCCTAAAAGATAGACGCCCTGCTCGGCTGCGGGGAAGAGCCGGCAGGTGGCTGCCGGTTGGGAGCCGTCGTACAGGATCAAATGGAGAGCCAAGAGATCGATATCATCAAATTCGTTTTTGAAGCCTTGTTCTTTCATAAAGACTGCTTCCCGGATGCGTTTTGCATCCTCCGGCAGAAAATCGTATGCTTCCAGCTGCATTTTTTGCTCTCCTTTTGTGTCCCTTGCAGGCGTACTTCATAAAACAGGCCCCATCTCCGGCACCGCTGCGGTGCGGACATGGGGCCTGCTGCTTTTTGTTTTAGACAGGGGGGGCTATGCCGCCCTGGATGTTCTGGCAGGGGAGGGGATCACTCCACGCTGATCATATAATAGTAGACCGGCTGACCGCCCCGAATGTGGCTGACTTCCACATGGTTCGGGCACTTTGCCTTCACGATCTCGGTTACGCGCTCTGCTTCCTCGTCCGAAACATCGCAGCCAGAGATGATGGTCACAAAGCTGGAGTCCTTGCGGCACATAGCCCGGGCCAGACGGTAGGTGGCCTTGGTCAGGTCGCTGGAGGTGGACACGATGCGGCCGTTCTCCAGAGCCATGATCTCGCCCTTGCGGATGCGCTTGCCGTCGTACTCGCTGTCACGGGCAGCGTAGGTGATCAGACCGGTGGAGACACGGTCGGCAGCCTGCATCATCGCAATGGTATTGGCTTCTACCGAGGCGGTGGGGTCAAAGCTCAGCAGAGCGGTGATGCCCTGGGGCACAGTGCGGGTGGGCAGCACCACGACCTTACGGTCAGCCAGCTTAGAAGCCTGCTCTGCGGCCATGATGATGTTCTTGTTGTTGGGCAGAACGAACACGGTCTTGGCCGGGACGCTCTGAACAGCAGCCAGGATATCCTCGGTGGCGGGGTTCATGGTCTGGCCGCCGGATACCACAGCATCTGCAGCCAGGTCGGTAAACACGGCCTTCAGTCCCTCGCCGGCAGCCACGGCAACAAAGCCATAGTCACGGCTGGGGTCCACAGCAGCATAAATGAACTCGCTGGCCGGGTCCGGCTTCTGCTCAGCCAGGGCCTGCTTTTCCAGGCTCTTGCCCTGCTTCTGCCGTGCCAGGAACTGCTCGTGCATATTCTCGATCTTGAAGTTGGTCAGGTAGCCGTATTTGATGGCCTCGCTGAGGATCTTGCCGGGGTCTGCGGTATGGACGTGCAGGTTGATCACGTCGTCGTCCTCAATGCAGACCACGCTGTCGCCGTTGGACTCAGCAAAAGCACGCATCTTGGCAGCGCTGGCACCGTCGTTCTTGTTGATGAGGAACTGGGTGCAGTAGCCGTTGGTGATGTCCTCCACCTTCATCAGGTCGTCGGTGAACACACCCTTGCCAGCATTGGCAGTGGACAGCTTGGCCTTGTTCTGGGGCTGGTCGCTGCTCTCCACGATGGCTTCACCGTGGAACACCTTGCCCATGCCCTCAAAGATCACCATGATGCCCTGACCGCCGGCATCCACAACACCGGCTTTCTTCAGCACCGGCAGCAGGTTGGGGGTATCCTCCAAAGCCTGCTGGCCAGCTTCCAACACCACGTCCCACAGTGCGGCCACGTCCTCGGCAGAAGCCTCGGCGGCCTTCTCGGAGGCAACGCGGGCAACGGTCAGGATGGTGCCCTCGGTGGGCTTCATCACAGCCTTGTAGGCACCTTCCACGCCCTTTTTCAGCGCAGCAACGATATCCTCGACCCCGGCAGTCTTTTTGCCGTCCAGCGCCTTGGAGAAGCCGCGGAACAAAAGGCTGGTGATAACGCCGGAGTTGCCGCGGGCGCCCCGCAGCATAGCGGAGGCGGCAGTCTTGGCAGCCTCCGACACGGTGCAGTCGTCGGGCAGAGCTTCCAGCTCGCGCACGGCGGCGCCAACGGTCATGCCCATGTTGGTGCCGGTATCACCGTCCGGGACAGGGAAGACGTTCAGCTCGTCCACGCGGGAACGCTGATTGTTGATGTTGTTTGCGCCGGAGATCATGGCGTCGCGCAGGATTTTACCAGAAATCATGTTTTCCACTCCTTGAATTTTCCCGGAACGGGCCCCGGGGCTAGTTTACGCGCAATGGCAGGCAAAACGCGGCCTTGCAGTCAAGCAACTACATCGTCCACCGATACGATCACGCGGGCGACCTTCAGGCCGGTGGCCTGCTCCAGCTCATCCTTGACCCGGTGCGAGATCGCACGGGCGGCGGTGGAGATGTTTAACCCATAGCTGACAGCGATGTGCAGCTCGATCACAAGGCGGCCGTCTTCCTGGGTGACGCGCACACCCTTTTCCGGGCGGTCAGCGCGGTGCACCATGCTCTTGACGGCGTCGGTCATGTCACGAGGGACCATGGCGGCCACACCGTAACATTGTTTGGCAGCCTCACCGACCAGGGTAGAAAAATACTCGGCGGAAAAACTGACATCCCCCAGAGGGAAACGGGAAGTGATCATAGTCGCTCTGCTCCTTTATCTTTTGATTTTGGCGCATCCGATGCCCCAGCAAGGGGATCTGTGCGCGGGAGACCAGACCCATTATACAACGGAAGCTCCCGGTTGTACAGCATAATTTGCCCCGGCAGCACGGAAACGCACCGCATACTTTGCGCAATTTTTACAAAGCACCGGGGGTATACTGGTGCTGCCTGACACGTCGGAAGGACCGGTAGGCCTGGGTTACAAAACAGGTGTATACACCCGCTGCTTATAGTATAGCACAAAAAAGTGGCCTGTGCAGTGTTTTTGCGCATTTTTTGCGAAGAAGCCGCGAAGGGACTGTGAATAAACTATAAAAATTGCGGGGACCGTATTCCTTTCTCTGTGGGAAAGTGCTAAAATTAGGGTAGAGACCAGCTGCCTTGTGCGGGCAGCGTCAGATAGAAGGTCCCGGTGCAGGGCAGAGAAACAGGCTGCTCTTGCTCTGCTGCGGCCCAGAACGATCGAGTAGGAGAGCTGTATTTCATGAATATTCTGTTTTTTTTGTCTCCCAAGCAGGATCTGATGTATGTCTATGATGACTTCACCCTGCGTCAGACGCTGGAAAAGTGGGAGAAAAACCGCTATGCGTCCATCCCCATGCTGAATCGCCGTGGGGAGTATGTAGGCACCCTGACCGAAGGGGATATCCTCTGGGGTCTGAAAAAGTTCCATGGACTGGACCTGGAAGCAGCAGAGGATGTGCCGATCTCCTCGTTCCCCCATAAGCGGGATTATAAAGCGGTAACAGTCACGACCAGCATGGATGAGCTGATCGAAGCCGCCATGAACCAGAACTTTGTCCCGGTGGTGGATGACCGCGGGATGTTTATCGGGATCGTCCGCCGCCAAGCGATCATCCGTTACTGCTACGATAAGTCCCGGGGGCAGAAATGCGCCGACCTTTCCAAAAAGGAGCCTGTACTGGCAGGAAGCCCCAACTGACCCCTTTGCTACGATGTCCATATAACGATTATAAAGATACCGCTCTGCACGGATAGGCAGGGCGGTATCTTTTTTGCGGAATTTTATGGGGGGGGGGGAAACAGTCCTGTTTATAGTACAGAATATGTGCGATAATGGTATTGTCAGCTACTACAGGATGATTTGAAGCGGGGAGGTACGATCATGAAAGAAATCGAGCTGCGTTCCATTGGGGGACATGTGGAAGTGTATAGTGAGGCGGGGGTGTTCCTTTTCTCGGCGGACACAGTGCAGGAAGCGCTGCAAGAGCTGGAACAGCCGTAAGCTGTGCCGTTTTTGCGGGATCGGGCATAAAGTGTGGGGGAAAGACGGATTCTTTGTCGAAAAATGCTTGTTGGAAGCGGTACAAAGGTGATATAATAAAAAAAGTCTGCGTGCTGCGCACACAGAGTAAAAACAAGCAGCTTTCTTCCATGCTTCCGTACTCCTTTGCGGTAAAGGCTTGCATGGCGGCTGCAAAAATTAGGAGTTCGTTAGGTTATGGAGATCTCACATATCACATCGCTTCTGGGCGGCATAGCGCTGTTCCTGTATGGTATGTCCATCATGGGTTCCGGGCTGGAGAAGCTGGCGGGCGGCCCGATGCAGAGCATCCTGCAGCGGCTCACCTCTTCCACGATCAAGGGCGTGATCTTTGGCACCCTGATCACGGCGGTCATCCAGTCCTCGGCTGGTACGGTGGTCATCTGCGTGGGGTTGGTCAACTCCGGCATTATGACCCTGAGCCAGTCGGTGGGCGTCATCATGGGCGCAAACATCGGCACCACGGTTACCGGTCAGCTGATCCGCATGGCGGATATTTCCGGCGACAGTCTGCTGCTGACTCTGATGCAGCCCAAGACCTTTGCGCCGGTGGTGGCTTTTGTAGGCTGCATTTTTTATGTGTTCCTGCGGGGGGCCAAACGCAAGAATCTGGGTCAGATCATGCTGGGTTTCGGCATCCTGTTCACCGGTATGAGCCTGATGGATGCAGGTGTGGCTCCTCTCAAGGAGTCTCCGGCGTTCCAAAGCCTGTTTGTCAGCATGAAAAACCCGCTGCTGGGTGTGCTGGTGGGTCTGGTGGCTACGGTGCTGATCCAGTCCTCCTCGGCCTCGGTGGGTATTTTGCAGGCGCTGTCCAGCACAGGACTGGTCACCTTCGGCTCTGCGATCCCCATTATCCTGGGCGCACACATCGGTACCGCATTTACGCCGCTGCTTACCATCGGCGGCTCCTCCAAGGATGGCAAGCGGGCTGCCTTTATCCATCTGTATTTCAATGTGGTGGGCAGTGTGACGATGCTGGCGCTGATCTATGCAGTGCAGGCGCTGTTTGGGGTGCTGCCTTGGGACGATGTGATGACCAAAAGCTCGATCGCCAATATCCACACCCTGTCCAGTGTGGCGGCTATGCTTTTGCTGCTGCCGTTCAGCGGTCTGCTGCTGCGGCTGAGCCAGCTCACCGTTCCCTCTACTAAGGAGGAGGTGCAGGAGCTGAGCATGCCGGTGCTGGACGATCGTCTGTTCAAAAGCCCGGCAGTAGCTTTGAAGCAGGCCAAGAGCGCAGTGGTGCGCATGGGCGGCCGCGCAGCCCGGAACGTGGGGCTGGCAACCCCGCTGCTGGTGCAGATGGACGAGGATACCGTCAGTGCCATCGACCTGCGGGAGAACCTGATCGACCGTATGGAGGTGGAAATCTCCAACTATCTGGTGCGCCTGGCGGACCGGGAGCTGGGCGATGAAGAAAACCATGCGGTGACAGAGCTGCTGAACTTTGTGACAGAGTATGAGCGCATTGGAGATTACGCTGTAAATATCAAAGAAAAGGCGCAGGAACTGAACGAAAAAGAGCTGAGCTTCAGCCCCAGTGCGCAGAACGAAATGGCTCTGCTGGATGCCGCACTGGAACAGATCCTGGCTTTGACCAATGAGGCGTTTGAGCAGGGGGAGGTCGCGCTGGCACAGCGGGTGGAACCGCTGGAAGAGGTCATCGATATTATGGTCGAGCGTCTGCGGAGCCAGCATATCAAGCGTCTGCGGGATGGTGTGTGTGCCATCGATACAGGTGTGATCTTCCTGGATGTGCTGAACAATGCCGAGCGCATCTCGGATCACTGCTCCAATATCGCTGCACGGCTCATTGGTGCAGAGGGCGGGGTGGACTACGACTCCCACACGCTGAAAAATATGATGCACCATAATCCAAGCGGTCAATATCTGGTGGAATACGAGCGCTGCCGCAAGGCGTACTTGGTACCGCTGGAGACGATGGAAGCCTGAGCGCCCTTGCCCGGCGGCGATTTGCAAAACGGACGGATTCAGGCGCCCAGATCCTCCAGCAGCCGATCCACTGCCGCAGCGGTGGGCAGGTGCAGCCCTTGTTTGATGCGCAACGCATCGGTCTCAGGCAGAAGATTGGTGTATATGCCGGTCAGCGCCAGACGGCGGGTGGGTCTGCCCTGGGCATCGCAGGCATAAACAGCCACCTGCCCGCCATCGTCCCTTAAATAATAGCCCCCCTCAGCAGATCCCGGCTGTGCCTGCGTCTGCTGGCTGGGCAGGTCAGGCAGCGCTTCTTGCGGGGCAGGGGAGCGCAGCTGGGGCAGGCTGATCCAATAAAGACTGAATACGATGGCAAACACGCATAACCCGTAAAATAGGCACAGGCCGACCTTCCGCATAGAAAAAAGCTCCTTTCTTTGCCGATAAAACTAACGGCAGTATGTGCCAAAGCGGGGCACTTCAAACGGAAAAACAGAATTTTCACACCCGGGCGCTGTACTTTGCTGGGGAAGTTGTGCTATACTACTGTCATCCAGTGTGTATCTGAAGGCTCAAAATTGCCAGGCTGGGGCGGGCTGCGTCCCAGCCTTGTGGGCTGTCAGGCCCATGTTTTCTGGCATCATCAAGGCCAAAACCATCTGGTTAGGAGGCGGTACCCATTTCGGACAAGGAAATCAGAAAGATCCATCGGGACGCGGCGGTGCAGCCGGGGCGTCCCGCATCGCAGCGCAAGCTGAAAACGGGCGCACAGCGCAAAAAAAATACAGACGAGCCCCAAAAGTCTCCGCGCCCGCCCAAGAAGGGACATCCGGTACTGCGGTTTATCGGCCGCGCCATCGTTACGATGTTCTGTGTGGGCATCATGCTGGGCAGTGCACTGGCGGTGGGTGCTGTGTACTATGTGGTGCAGGCTACCGCCAATGACGGCGACCTGCTCAACCTGGACAATATCGAGCTGAGCCAGTCCAGCGTCGTTATGGCGACCGACCGGCAGACCGGTGCGCAGGTGGAGTATGCAGTGCTGCGCTCCTCCAACAGCCACCGTGTCTGGGCAGACCTGGAGCAGATCCCCCGCAACCTGCAGTATGCTTTTATCTGCACGGAGGATAAGGATTTTTATACCGAGCCGGGCGTCAACTTCAAACGCACCATCGGTGCAATGATCAACGAGTACATCCTGCCGATCTACAGCTCAAAGCAGGGCGCATCCACCATCGAGCAGCAGCTGATCAAAAACCTGACGGACGATGACAGCTCCAGTGGCATCCAGGGTGCGCTGCGCAAACTGCGAGAGATCTACCGTGCGCTGTGCCTCAGCCGGGCTTATTCCAAGGAGACCATCCTGGAAGCCTATCTGAACACCATCAGCTTTACCGGTACGATCCAGGGTGTGCAGACGGCGGCTAACGAGTATTTTAATAAGGATGTCAGTCAGCTGACCCTGTGGGAGTGTGCTACGATCGCTTCCATCACCAAAAACCCCACCAACTATAACCCGTATACTAACCCCGAAAACCTGATCAACCGCCGTAATTTCCTGATGTACAATATGTGGCAGCAGGGGATCATTACGGAGCAGGAGTATCGGGACGCCGCAGCACAGCCTTTGGTGCTGGCGGAAGAGGACGCTTCCCGCAATAAAGCTGCCTCTACGACCTCCTATTTTACCGATGCCTTGTTCAATGAAGTGGTCAAGGACATCATGGTCAAGGAAAATGTCGAGGAGTCGGTGGCGCAGAAGATGCTGTACAGCGGCGGCCTCACCATCGAAGCCACCGTGGACCCCAAACTCCAGCGGACGATGGAGCAGCTGATGCGCAATGAGGGGGATGCCTACTTCCCGGCCGGTTGGCATGAGGAAGAGGTCACCTCCATTTCGGAGGATGACCAGCAGGTTTTCAATGAAGATGGCACCCCCAAGACCCGCACGGCGGAGGATGGGACGGTCTATTATTACCGCAATGTCCGCACCCAGGCAGCTATGGTCACCTTGGACTATGACGGCAACGTGCTGGCTATGGTGGGCGGCTTGGGCGAAAAGACCAAGAGCCTCTCGCTGAACCGCGCCTATGATGTGACCCGGCAGACCGGCTCGGTCATCAAGCCCATCGGTGCCTATGCACTGGGCATCGAGTATGGTCTGGTGAACTGGTCTACCATGCTGAACAACTCCCCCTTGTACCTCAAACAGGATATGATCATCCGGGATGAGGATTACTGCCGCCGCAATGGCCTGATGGGGATGTCGGATAAGCAGCTCAAGGCTTACCCCAATGCATGGCGCAGCTGGCCCAAGAACTATGGCAACAACTATGGCGATAACACGGATGTGCCTTTGTGGAACGGCTTGGCTCGCTCTCTGAACACCATCGCCATCCGTGTGGGCGACCTGGTGGGAGCAAATAACATCTTCCAATTTGCGTATAATACCTTGCAGCTGGATACGCTGGACCCCACCAATGACGTGGGTCTGGCCCAGATGGTCATGGGCAGCCAGACCCGTGGTGTGACGCCTATGGCACTGGCAGCTGCATTCCAGATCTTCTACGACGGACAGTATACCACACCGCATCTGTACACGCGCGTGCTGGATCGGGACGGCAACATCTATCTGGAGGATAACTCTACCAGCTACCAGGCGCTGACTCCGCAGACGGCTTATGTGATGAACCGCCTGCTGAAGAACGTCCTGTACTCCAACGTGGGTACCGCCGGCGGCCGCTACCCCAATTCTAACGGAATGGAATCCTTTGGTAAGACGGGTACCGCCAGCGATGAAAGGGATCTCTGGTTTGTGGGCGGCACCCCCTACTATGTCACTGCAGTCTGGTGGGGATACGATGCACCCTATGATATGACCAAGACCCTGTCCAAGTCCCAGGCAAAGACCCGCACCTGTGTCGCTGCCTGGAAAGCATTCATGGAGCAGGCGCAGGCAGACCTGCCCTACAAAGCCTTCCCCAAGTCGGATGGCGTAGTGGAGCGCAGCTACTGTACCCAGAGCGGTCTGCTGGCCAGCGGGTCCTGCCCCAGTACAGCGGTGGGCTTCTATCGGGCGGATGATCTGCCGGATGTGTGCAATTATGCGCATAGCGCACCGGTCCTGACCATCCCGGAGGATACCAGCGCTTTGGATACAGATTGACCGTGAGGTATGGACAGTTGCCCTTCCTCAAAAATCATACTCTTGAAGGGGATAGAGGAACCAAACCGGCCAACAGAGTGCAGTACTTTACAAGTCAAAACTGGATAAATTGACAAAATCGCATCCGGCCTCTTGCAATGCAGGGGGCCGGATGTTATTCTATGTCTTGTAAGAACATTTGTAGTTGCGAGGTGAACAAGTTGGAGCGTCAATTTTATCTTGTCGATGCACAGGTGCTGCCGGAGGTGTTCCTTAAGGTAGTGGAAGCAAAAAAGCTGCTGGCTGGCGGCCGCGCACGCAACATCACCGAGGCAGTGCGCTGTGCGGGGCTGTCCCGCAGTGCGTTCTACAAGTACAAAGACTGCATTTTTGATTCGGAAAACGGCCGTGAAATGGCCACCGTAATGGCTACTTTGCGGGACGAGACCGGTGCGCTGCAGTCCCTGCTGGCAGGCATCAGCGAGGCAGGAGCCAGTATCGTTACCATCAACCAGTCCACCCCGGAAAACGGCGCCGCTCTGGTGGCGGTGACCATCCGCACGGATACGATGCAGATGTCCCCGGAGGCACTCACAGACAAGTTGTCCCGTCAGCACACAGTGGTCAATGTGCGCTGCGGCTATCAGCTTTAAGCGGCAGCTTGCATCTTGGCTGGGGCGCAGCTGGCAATGCTGCCCCGGCTGCATGATTTTATAGAGTTGAGAGGGAGAACGTATGGCTAAAATCGCAATTTTGGGCTTTGGCACGGTGGGCAGCGGCGTGTATGAGGTACTGCGGCGCAATGCGGCAGGCGTCTCCCGCCGGGCAGGGGAGCCGGTAGAGGTCAAGTATATCCTGGATGTAAAGGACTACTCGGACCGTCCGGATGCCCACCTCTTTGTCAAAAATATCGATGTGATCCTGGCAGACCCGGAAGTCCGGGCGGTGGTGGAGACCATTGGCGGCACCCGGTTTGCCTATCCCTATGTAAAAGCCTGCCTGGAAAGCGGCCGCAGTGTGGCGACCTCCAACAAAGAGATGGTGGCCACCTATGGTGCAGAGCTGCTGGGTCTGGCCCGCGCGCATGGATGCGCTTTTTTGTTTGAGGCATCTGTGGGCGGCGGCACCCCCATCATCACCCCCATGCACCAGTGTCTGGCCGCCAATGTTATCACGCAGGTACAGGGCATCGTGAATGGTACCACGAACTTTATGCTCACCAAGATGGCCCGGGAAGGCATGGATTTTGACGCCGCCCTCAAGATCGCCCAGCAGCTGGGATATGCAGAGACCCGGGACCCCGGTGACGATGTGGACGGCCGGGATGCCTGCCGCAAGATCGCGATCCTTTCTTCCATGGTCTGCGGACACCATATTTATCCCCAGAACATTCCGACCCGGGGCATCCGGGATATCACCAGATCGGATGTGGAGTCCGCTGCCAAACTGGGCTGCGTCATCAAGCTGATTGCGTGGATGAAACGTCTGCCGGAGGGGGGCGTAGCTGCGGGCGTAGAACCGTGCCTGGTCCCCAATGCCAATCAGCTGGCTGGCGTGGATGATGTGTTCAATGCAGTGCTGGTCAAGGGGGATATGCTGGGCGACGTGATCTTCTACGGCAAGGGGGCAGGCAAGCTGCCCACTGCCAGCGCTGTGGTAGCCGATGTGGTGGATGCGCTGAAGGATGGCGCCAAGGTCCACGATAGTCTGTTCTGGCAGCCCGCGGAACCGGTGGAGGGTATGCTCACCGATCCGGCCCCCGCCGCATACTATGTGCGTGTGGAAGGGGCAGCTCCGGCCGTGGTGCAGGCTATTTATGTCCCGGGACGTTTGGTGGATGAGCACTACGATGGCTGTGCATATTTTGTGGAGCAGATGGACGATGCTGCGCTGGAAAACGCCCGCCGCAAGATCGAAGCCGTAGGGGGCAGCGTCCGGCTTGTGCTGCGCCGTCTGCCGGAACAGGCATAAAAGGAGGCGGGGAAAATGAAGATCAAGGTCTCGGTCCCTGCTACCAGCGCCAATGTAGGGTCTGGTTTCGATGCGCTGGGTCTGGCGGTCACGTTGTACAACACCGCGACTTTTGAACCGGCTGACCAGCTGGAGATATCCTCTGCGGACGGCACCCGCATCCCGCGCAATGAGTCCAACTTAGTCTATCGCTCGGCAAAACGTCTGTTTGACCAGGTGGGCAAACGGATGCCGCCGCTGCGGATTGTGCAGACCAATCCCATCCCGATGGCACGGGGCCTGGGGTCCTCTTCGGCGTGTATCATCGCCGGGCTTCTGGGCGCCAATCGTCTGCTGGGCGATGTGCTGGACACCCAGGAACTGCTGACCCTGGCGACCGCCATCGAGGGACACCCGGATAATGTAGCTCCGGCTTTGCTGGGGGGACTGACCAGCAGTGTCTTTGAGGCGGGGACGGTCTACACCGTCAAGCGGGATGTGGATCAAAGCCTCTGCTTTGCGGCCATCGTGCCCGATTATAAGCTGCTGACAGAGGCAGCACGGGCCGCTCTGCCGGCCCAGATCCCGCATAAGGATGCGGTGTATAACCTTTCCCGCGCAGCGCTGCTGCCGGCGGCGTTCTGTGAGGGACGGCACGATCTTTTGGCCATTGCCACAGAGGATAAGCTGCACCAGCCCTACCGGCTGCCGCTGATGCCGGGCGCAAGCCAGGTGTTTGCGCTGGCAAAGCAGTGCGGTGCAAAGGCTGTGTATGTGTCTGGTGCAGGCAGCACGGTCATGGCAGTGGCCGAAAAGTCCCAGGCGGACCGCTTCTATCAGGAGCTGCGCCAGGGCCTGGAAAGCCTGGAAGGGCTGGACGGATGTGAAGCATTTACACTTTTGCAGCTGGATGCGGACAATACCGGTGCAACAGTGGAATGATAAAAAGGGCAGCGGAAGTCGAAAGGCCAGTGCCTGCCGGCTGAATTTGCCCCGGCATACCCTCCGTACCGGAGGGATCAAAAGAGGAGAGTGACAAGATATGGCGTTGATCGTACAGAAGTTCGGCGGTTCTTCGGTGAGGGACCGGGACCGTATCTTCAACGTGGCCCGCATCGTGGCAAACACCCACAAGGCAGGCAATGACGTAGTGGTGGTGGTGTCCGCTCAGGGCGATACCACCGATGATCTGATCAGCAAGGCGGCGGAGATCACCCACAACCCCTCCGCCCGTGAGATGGATATGCTGCTGGCTTCCGGCGAGCAGATCAGCATCGCTCTGCTGGCCATGGCACTGAACGAGATCGGCTGCCACGCCACCAGCCTCACCGGCTGGCAGGCGGGTTTCCGCACGGATCGTGCCTACACCAAGGCCCGTATCACTCGTCTGGAGACCGAGCGGATCTCCTCCGAGCTGGAGCGCAACCGTGTGGTGGTGGTAGCTGGCTTCCAGGGTCTGAACAAGCTGGATGATATCACTACCCTGGGCCGCGGCGGTTCGGACACCAGCGCAGTGGCTATTGCAGCTGCACTGCACGCAGACCGCTGCCAGATCTTTACGGATGTCGAGGGCGTGTATACGGCTGACCCCCGCAAGGTGAGCAATACCCGCAAACTGCAGGAGATCACCTTCGATGAGATGCTGGAACTGGCCTCGCTGGGCGCACAGGTGCTGAACAACCGCAGCGTGGAGCTGGCCAAAAAGTACAATGTGGAGCTGGAGGTGCTCTCCAGCCTGAACCCGATCCCCGGGACGATCGTGAAGGAGGTTACGAGCGATATGGAAGGTATGCTGATCAAGGGTGTGGCAAAGGATACAGACGTTGCGGTCATCTCGATCCTGAATGTACCGGATGAGCCGGGTATGAGCTTCAAGATCTTTGGCCTGCTGGCGCAGAAGAACGTGAACGTGGATATCATCCTGCAGTCCACCGGCCGTGACGGCAAGAAGGATATCATCTTCACCTGCGGCGAGAGCGAGGCAGATATTGCAATGCGTACCCTGCAGGACAGCGCCCACTTCAAGCAGCTGGCCTGCGATAAGAGCTGCGCCAAGGTCTCCATCGTGGGCGCCGGTATGCAGAGCCACAGCGGCGTAGCCTCCAAGATGTTCGAGGCTCTGTCCAACAACAACATCAACATCAAGATGATCTCTACCAGTGAGATCAAGATCTCCTGCATCATCAACCGGGACGATGCGGACCGTGCGGTCAGCGCCATCCACGATATGCTGTTTGACTGATCTGCAGGATCTGTCTGCCGCTGCCTTTTGCAAAAGGCGGCGGTTTTTTGTGTTTTTGCGTTCCGTGGGGGCACGGCAAAAACGGACATGTTTTTTTTACATCTTACAGCGTTTACACCGGCGTATAATAGGTGTATAATAAAATTAAGTGTCTGTTAAAAAACACACGTTTGGTGAAAAAGGGGAGCCGAAAATCATGGATCAGAACCGACCGACTGCAAGCCGCACTGCGCCGCCGCGCCGTATGACCCGGGAGCAGTGGGCTGCCCGCCGCCGTCGCCGCCGTCTGCGCATCCTGCGCAACTGGGCGCTTTTGCTGTCTGGCTGTGCAGGCGCTATGGCGCTGATGACCAGCGGCATTTTGTGGCTGCTGCCCAAGGCCCATGCAATGATCGCAGGGCCGGAGACGTTCCGGGCGCGTCCATACGACGCAGCTGCATTTACGGTGCAGCTGTCGGATCAGCGGTTGGTGCTGGTCAACTCCAATCTTCCTTATGCGTCCGAGCCTGCCCCGGCGCTGGCAGTGGCCGATGATGCTACGGGCCAGCAGCTGGAAGCGGAGGCTGCGGCTGCTTACAGAGAGATGTCCGCTGCTGCCCTTGCGGATGGGGTGAGCCTGCGTTTGGTCTCTGGCTACCAGGCCCAGGAGACCCGGCAGGCATCTGCGGAGCTTTGCAAGCAATTCTATCTGGATAAGGGCTGCACGCAGGCCGAGGCAGAAGCCTTGGCCGCTACTTTGGTGCCTGCAGCGGACTGCAACGAGAGCGGTACCGGCTATGCAGCCGAGATCCTCTCTCTGGAGTACGAAAATGCGGATGCAGGCTTTGCAGAGGACCGGGCTTTTTCCTGGCTGAACGCCTATGCTGCTGAGTATGGGTTTATCCTGCGCTGGCCGCAGGACCGGCAGGCCGCCACCGGCATGGCCTACCAGCCCTGGCACTGGCGGTATGTGGGCCGGGAGAATGCTTTGACCATCCGGGCCAGCGGCCTGTCCCTGGAGGAGTTTTTGGCTCTGGAGCAGACCTGTCATTCCGCAGACTGAACCGATCAGGGGGCGGCAAGGCCGCCCCTCGTTTTTTTCACGGAGGGAAATCGTATTTGAATAGAGCACAGATCGCGCCGGGCGTCCATCTTTTGTACGACCCGGCGCCCAAATTCAACCGCTGCCGGATCAGCATCCACTTTGCTTTTCCGGCCAGACGAGACACCGCCACTGCCCATGCGCTGCTTCCGCTGGTGTTGGAGCGGGGCTATGCCGACTGCCCGGATATGACCCAGCTGAGCAAAAAGCTGGCGCGGCTTTACGGTGCAGATCTGACGGTGGATGCACGGCCTATGGGCTGCAACCATAACCTGTGTGTCAGCGTGACAGGCATCAAAGATGTTTTTGCGCTGGAACAGGAGCCGCTGACCCAAGAATATACCGACCTGGCCCTGGGTGTGGCGTTCCGCCCCTACCTGGTGGAAGGCAGCTTTGACCCGGAAGCAGTCGCGATCGAGAAACAGATGCTGAAAAAGGCGCTGGAAGACGAGCTGAACGACAAACAGCTTTACTGCCAGCGTCAGGCATCCCGAGCCTTTTTTGGGAACAGCCCCGCCGGAGTCCGGCAGGAAGGCTACCTGGAGGAAGTGGACGGCATAACCGGGGCGGATCTTTTGTCCGCTTACCAGCAGATGCTCTCTGCTGCACAGATCGAACTGGTGGTGCTGGGCTGTACCCAGGAGCAGTGCGCGCAGGTGCAGACGGCTCTGCTGGACCAGCTGTCCCGGGTGCAGCGTGCGCCCCAGCCGCTGGAACCCAGCATTGCGATGCCCCCGGAGCAGACACCCCGCCAGCTGACCCAGTGCTTCGATACAGTACAGGCGAAGCTGTGTATGCTGTTTACCTTGGGGCGGCCGATGCAGCCGCAGGAACTGGCGGCGATGCGGCTGGCCATCGCATTGTATGGCGGCAGCGCCACCAGCCGCCTGTTTTTGCGGGTGCGGGAAGCGCAGCACCTGTGTTACTATTGCAGCTCTTCGTTTCAGTCCTTTACAGGCTGCATGGCTGTGAACAGCGGGGTAGAGCATGCCGATGCGCTGCGTGCCCAGCAGGCAGTGCTGGCGGAACTGGAGGGCCTGTGTACTGGCCCCATTGAAGCAGAAGAGCTGGAGGATTGCCGCCGGGGGATCTTGTCCGCCATGGATGGAGTAGAGGATACCTTGGGCGGGCTGGAAAATTGGTACTACATGGAGATCTTGCGGGGCGAGCCGATGCAGACCCCGTCACAGGCACGGGCAGCCCTGTGCAGTGTGCAGGCAGATCAGGTGCGGCAGCTGCTGCGGCAGTTCACACTGTCGGTCAGCTGTCTGCTGACAAAGGAAGGGGTGTCGGTCCATGAATGAATCGCTGCGGGGCAGTGCGCTTTTGCAGCGCACTGCGGCAGACCAGTGGCAGCATCTGCCCTCCGGTCTGACCGTCATTGCCCGGCCTATGCCGGATTATTCCGCCGCTCATGTAATCCTGGCTACGCATTTCGGCTCCATCGATCAGGATTTTGTGATGGATGGTCGGGCCGTCCATCTGCCTTCGGGCACCGCTCATTTTTTGGAGCACAAGATGTTCGAGGATGAGGATGGCGACGCATTTGCAAAGTTTGCCCGCACAGGGGCCAACGCCAATGCCTTTACGGTTTTTGACCGCACCTGCTACCTGTTCACCGCCACCAGCCAGCTGGAGGAGAGCCTGGATGTGCTGCTGCAGATGGTGACCCATCCGTATTTTACCGCAGAGACCATTGCCAAAGAGCAGGGCATCATCGGCCAGGAGATCAAAATGTACGATGACAGCCCGGATTGGCGCCTGATGAATACGCTGCTGTCCTGTCTGTATGAAAAACACCCGATTCGTGAGGACATTGCAGGCAGCTGCGAGAGCATCGCGCAGCTCACGCCGGAGCTGCTGTATGACTGCTGCCGGGCCTTCTATCAGCCGGGCAATCTGGTGTTGGCAGCGGCGGGCAATATCACAATGGAGCAGCTGCTGGCGGCCTGTGCCCGTGCCGGACTGGACAAGCCGCGCCCGCAGGTACAGGTGGAAAGGCTCTGGCCGGCAGAATCGACTGCCGTGGCGCAGCCGCAAAAGACCTTGTATATGCCGGTGCCTATGCCGTGGCTGGGCATCGGGTTTAAGGAGCAGCCCATCCCGGCGGAGGACCTGCGCACCGAGGCGCTCTATGACCTGATCTGCGGCTGCATTCTGGGCGGAATGTCTCCGCTGTATCGCCGTCTGTACGATCAGGGGTTGGTTGACCCGGACTTTGGCGGCTCGGTGCTGCATACCGAAGGTTGCTGCTGCTTCTTGTTTGCAGGGGAGAGCAGCAGCCCGGAGCTTGTGCAGCAGATGCTGCTGGAGGAGATCGCACGGGTGCGCAAAGAGGGCGTGGACCGGGAGGTGTTTACGCTCTGCAAGCACGAACGCTACGGCCAGCTGATCGAGAACCTGGAAAATGTAGAGGATTCCGCCAGCCAGATGGCGGACTTTGCACTTGCAGGGCAGACAGTAGCGCAGCAGATCGAGATGCTGGCAGGCCTGACTGCAGAGGATGCAGACCGGGCACTGCAGCAGATCTTCAGCACCGACCGCATGGCGGTGGTGCAGATTTTGCCGGATGGCAGCCTGCCTTCCGACGAGACCGAAGGGGAGGATTTTGAGGAATGACCAATCTTGTGCAGTTTCCGGGCCTGGGCCTGGAGTTTGAGCTGAACCGCGTGGCCTTTACCATCGGCGGGATCAGCATCTACTGGTACGGCGTGTGCATTGCATTGGGTGTCTGTCTGGCGCTGGTAATGGCTTTCCGCCGCTGCAAGGAGTTTGGCGTGGACCCGGACGGCATGGTGGACGTGGTGCTGGTGGGTATGCTGACCGGCATTGCTTCCGCCAGAGCCTACTATGTGGCCATGGCGCCCTTTAAGTACGAGAGCATCTGGGAGATGCTCTCCATCCGGGATGGCGGTCTGGCCATCTATGGCGGCATTATCGGCGCATTTTTCTTTGGCGCGCTGGCCTGCCGGTGGCGGCGTATCCCGGTGCTGGCTACGGCAGATCTGGCTGCGATGGGCTTTTTGATCGGTCAGGGCTGCGGCCGCTGGGGCAACTTTTTTAACCAGGAAGCCTTTGGCTGCAACACGACGCTGCCCTGGGGAATGTACAGCGCTGCTACCCAGAACTATCTGTCCAGCAGTGCGGTCACAGTGCCAAAAGGCACGGTCATCGACCCCACTATGCCGGTCCACCCCACCTTCCTGTATGAGAGCATCTGGTGCTTTGTGGGCGCAGTGATGCTGTGGCAGTACATTAAAAAGCGCAAGTTTGCGGGAGATATCACCCTGCGGTATCTGATCTGGTATGGTGCAGGCCGGTTCTGGATCGAGGGGCTGCGCACCGACAGCCTGATGCTGGTGCCCTCTCTGGGGCTGCGCGCCTCTCAGGTGGTGGCAGCGGTGGCTGTGGTGGGCGGCATTGCAGCAGAGATCTATTTCACCCGCCGCTGCAAAGATAAGCCTTTGATGGTGCCCCTGGCAATGAATGTGGATAACCGCTCCCTGCTGCGCAAGCTGCAAAAGCAGGGGGGGAGCCTTGTGGGCATCCTGCTGGATGTGCCCGCAGAGCTGCCCGCCAGCGCCCCCCGGGCCGAGTTTTTGGAAAAAACCGATGCGTATAATGCTGCGCTGACCCCGGCGCTGCAGCAGGCTCTGGCAGCAAAGTCCAACTGATGGGCGGCGCAGCGCAGAAAAATTGCGAAAAAATGCAAACTGCCCCTTGCAATCCTGCTTTATTTTTGCTATACTATTCTAGCCGCATGGCGTAGGCGCCTCAAATGTCTGGGCTCATCCCAGTCTGCCTTAACGGCCAGCGAGTACAATGAAAAGGAATGAAACAAATGTACGCAATTATTGTTACCGGCGGTAAGCAGTACCGCGTGGAGCAGGGCGACATCGTCTACATCGAGAAGCTGGACGTTGAGGCCGACTCCGAAGTGAAGTTTGATCAGGTTCTCGCTATCGGCGAGGAGGGTTCTGTCAAGGTTGGCGCTCCTGTTGTGGAGGGCGCTTCCGTTTCTGCCAAGGTCATCAAGAATGGCAAGGGCAAGAAGCTGAACATCATCACCTATCGCGCAAAGAAGCACAGTGCTCGCCGCATGGGCCATCGTCAGCCCTACACCAAGGTTGAGATCACTGCGATCAACGGCTAAGGAGGAAATAGTACAATGGCACATAAAAAGGGCGTAGGCAGCACCAAGAACGGCCGTGACTCTGCGGCACAGCGTCTGGGCGCAAAGCGTGCAGATGGTCAGTTCGTTCTGGCCGGCAACATCCTGGTCCGTCAGCGTGGCACCCACATCCAGCCCGGCGAGAATGTCGGCAAGGGCAGCGATGACACCCTGTTTGCTCTGGTGGACGGCACCGTCCGCTTCGAGCGCGTGGGCAAGACCGGCAAGAAGTGCAGCGTTAAGCAGTAACTTCTTGTAAAAAACTGCAACTGAAAGAGCCGGACCCTCGTGGCCCGGCTCTTTTTTCTCAGAAATGGAGGGGCTGTATGGCAGCACAAACCAACTTTATCGATATCGCCACCATCTGGCTCCATGCCGGCAAGGGCGGCGACGGCGCGGTCAGCTTCCATCGTGAAAAGTTCGTGGCCGCAGGCGGCCCGGACGGCGGCGACGGCGGCAAGGGCGGCGACATCATCTTTGTGGTGGATGATCACCTCAGCACGCTGATGGACTTCCGCTATAAGCGCAAGTATACTGCACCCGAAGGCGGCAAGGGCGGTGCCCGGCTGTGCCACGGTGCAAATGCCGAAAATCTGATCATCAAGGTGCCGCTGGGCACGGTCATCAAGGATACGGCTACGGGTCTGGTCATTGCAGACCTGTCCGACCACACACCGGTCACTGTGGCAAAGGGCGGCCGGGGCGGCTGCGGCAATGCGCATTTTGCCAGCCCCACCCGTCAGGTGCCCAAATTTGCAAAGCCGGGTATGCCCGGCGAGGATCTGCAGGTGACCCTGGAGCTGAAACTGATCGCGGATGTGGGCCTGATCGGGTTCCCCAATGTCGGCAAGTCCACGCTGATTTCGGTGATCAGTGCGGCTAAGCCGAAGATCGCGAACTACCACTTTACCACCCTGGTGCCCACTCTGGGCGTTGTCTCGATGGGCGAGGGCGCCAGCTTTGTCTGCGCGGATATCCCTGGCCTGATCGAGGGCGCCAGCGAGGGCGTGGGCCTTGGTCACGACTTTTTGCGCCATGTGGAGCGCTGCCGCCTGCTGCTGCATGTGGTGGACGTCTCTGGAAGCGAGTGCCGTGACCCCATCCAGGACTTTGAGCAGATCAATACCGAGCTGGCAAAGTTCAGCCCGGAGCTGGCTGGCCGTCCCCAGATCGTGGTAGGCAACAAGTGTGATCTGGCTACGCAGGAGCAGATCGATCAGTTCCGCACCTATGTAGAGGAAAAGGGCCTGACCTTCCTGCCGCTGTCCGCTGCCACCATGCAGGGCGTCAAGGAACTGCCGGGTCTGGTCTACCGCCGCCTGCAGGATGTGCCTGCGGTGCCGGTGTTCCAGCCGGAGTATGTCAAGCAGCAGGTCAAGACGGGCAGCCGGGACTTTACCATCCAGCGCATGGAAGCCCATGTGTGGAACGTGGAGGCTCCCTGGCTGGAACGTATCCTGGCAGGCAGCAACGTGGACGACTACGAGAGCCTGCAGTACTTCCAGCGTCAGCTGGGGGAGAGCGGTATCCTGGATGCCCTGGTGGAAAAGGGCGTGGAAGAAAACGATACCGTGCTGATCGGCGAGTATCAGTTCGATTATATCTTCTAAGGAGTGTGGGCGCAGCATGACCGAACCCGAAAAGATCGACCCCCGGGAGCTGAGTCCGCTGGCTCTGGCTTTTATGGGGGACAGCGTGCTGGAGCTGCTGGTGCGTAAACGTCTGGTAGAGCATCACCGTCTGTCTGCCGGCCGCCTGAATGCGGAAAAGGTCAAGTATGTTTCCGCCAAGGCGCAGTTCCGGGAGCAGCAGCTGCTGGAACCGCTGTTTACAGAGGAAGAAATGGCTGTGTTCAAGCGGGGGCGCAACGCCAGCAAGGCCAGCGTAGCAAAGCACGCTTCTCCGGAGCAGTATCGGGCATCCACCGGCTTTGAATGTCTGCTGGGGTGGCTCTACCTGACCGGGCAGATGTCCCGGGTGCAGCAGCTGTTTGAAGCGCTGTGGGCAGGTTTTGATCCGGACGCTTCCTGACAGAAGCATAAAAGCCCGCCGCTTTCCCCACTGGAGGCCAGTGACGGAGGGCGGCGGGCTTTCTTGTTTTGTGCTCCGGCGGTCCGGACCGGGGCAGGGGAGCGTTTAGCGAGCGCTGTTCTTTACAGAGTTCTTGGCGCTTTCGTCATCTGCACCTTTGGTATACTGGTTGGGGTGCTTGTGCTCGTTGGTCGCAGTAGAGTTCTGGGTCTTATTGTTGGTGGTCTGATTGCTGGTTTTGGTGTTCTGGCCGTTCTGGCAGTTGTTGCTGCGATTTTCCATTGTGGTATGCTCCTTTCGATCTTAAGCACAGCAGGGGGGCCGACAGTCTGACGGTCTTCTGCTGTCTGAACTGTAAGGGTGACCCTCACGATGGATAGTTTGGCCGCATGGGGCGGCTTTATACACTTGACTGATTGGAGGAATATGGATGCCTGCTGAATATTTTGAGCAACGGGAGCGGCAGCTGCTGGGGGAGCGCTTTGATACCCTTTACACCGCACCTACCGAGGCGGCGGCCCGGGGAGCTACAGTGTCGGCGCTGCGCACCGACCCGGCTACGTTTGCCCGTTTGTGCGGTTTTCCGGTGCAGGTCTCGCCCTTCTGCCCCCAAGCTTTCGTGGTAGAGCAAGGGGAGGAGTTCCGCCCCGGCCGCCACCCCTACCACCATGCGGGGGTGTTTTACTCGCAGGAGCCATCGGCAGCTTCGGCGGCGCCGTTGCTGGGGGTGCGCCCTGGTATGCGGGTGCTGGACCTGTGCGCTGCACCTGGAGGCAAAAGCAGTCAGCTGGCAGCTGCCCTGCAAGGGCAGGGGCTGCTGGTGAGCAACGAATATGTCCCCGCCCGTGCAGAGATCCTGAAAAGCAACCTGGAGCGGATGGGCGTGTCCAACGCAGTGGTGGTAAATGAGACGCCCCAGCGGTTAGAACAGGCTCTGCCGGAATTTTTTGACCGTATATTGGTGGATGCGCCTTGTTCGGGTGAAGGGATGTTCCGCAAAGAACCGGCAGCGCTGGCACAGCATAGCCAGGCGCTGGTACAGCAGTGCGCTGCATTGGGCGCCGAGATCCTGGACCATGCAGCGGGGATGCTGGCCCCCGGCGGAGAGATCGTCTATTCTACCTGTACCTTTGCGCCGGAGGAGGATGAAGGGCAGGCGGCTGCGTTTTTGGCTCGCCACCCGGAGTTTCAGCTGGCAGATGTGCTGGGCAATGTGGATTATACCTTTGGCAGTCCGGGCGAGGCCAACCGCACCGGCGGACTGCCGCTGGATGTGAGCCTGGTGCGGCGCATCTGGCCCTGCCAAGGGGGAGAGGGGCATTTTATTGCCCGCTTTGTCAAGGCGGGCACGCCCCGCCCTCTGCCGGAAGCAGGTCAGCCTGCTCCGGAGGAAAAGTTCTGGCTGGCGGATGCACTTCGGGCGTCGAAGGAGACCCCTCGCTCGGAGCGTCGGCCGGCTTCCGGCAAGGCCAGCCGCAGCGGACGTGCCCGCCCGACGGATGCACCCAATGCAGCGCAGAGCCTGGCTGCGTGGGTGGAATTTGCAAGACGATACTTCCCGCAGCTGGCGGATCGGCCTGCGCTGGTCCATGGCAGCGGCGTGCTGCTGCCGGTGCCGTTCCCCCAGACACGGCTGCATATCCTGCGGGCAGGCGTATTCGTGGGCAATGTTCAGAAAGGCCGCTTTGTGCCGGAACACCACCTTTTTACAGCTTTCGGCAGTCAGTGCACAAACTGTGAACAGCTGACCCGAACCGACCCCCGCTGCGCAGCCTATCTGTCCGGACAGGAGATCGAAGCCCGCACCGCATCCGATGGGTACTGCTGCGTTTTGGTGGATGGCTGGCCTTTGGGGGGCGGCAAAGTTTCCGGCGGAAGGGTCAAAAATCATTACCCCAAGGCACTGCGGCTGCTGTGATCTTTTAGGGGATTTTGGTGGATTGAACCGGCAAAAAACATCTGTTGGCGGCTTTTTGTGGCCTGAAAAGGGAATATCCCCGGAAAAGACTTGAACGCAGTCGCAGTGTGTGGTAAACTTATAAAGTTGGATATTGTGCACTGCCAAACCCGGACGGCGCAGCCGTCTGCCCGAAGGCAGAGAACTTTGAATAGAATCTAGGAGGCTTTTTCCCATGTCTGGACATAGCAAATGGAACAACATTAAACGCAAGAAGGAAAAGACCGACGGCGCCCGTGCAAAGGTCTTTACCAAGATTGGCCGCGAGATCAGCGTGGCAGTGCGTATGGGCGGCCCCAACCCGGCTTCCAACAGCAAGCTGGCAGATCTGATCTCCAAGGCAAAGCGCATGAGCGTGCCGAATGATAACATCCAGCGTATCATCAAGAAGGCAGAGGGCGGCGACAAGACGGAGTACGAAGCAATCACCTACGAGGGCTACGGTCCCGGCGGTGTGGCTGTTATGGTGGAGACCCTGACCGATAACCGCAATCGTACCGCTGCTGACCTGCGCCACTATTTTGATAAGAACGGCGGCAACCTGGGCGCTATGGGCTGCGTGGCTTTCCTGTTCACCCAGAAGGGCGTCATCGACCTCTCTCTGGAGGATAAGGATGCGGACGAGGCTATGATGGATGCTCTGGATGCCGGTGCCGAGGACTTTGATGCAGGCGAGGATGCAGCAGAGGTCACCACCGATCCGGAGAGCTTCTCCGCTGTGACCAAGACACTGGAGGACAAGGGCTATGAGCTGATGTCCGCTGATCTGGCGATGGTCCCCATGACCACCACCCGCCTGACCGACCCCGATCAGCTGAAGCTGATGGGCAAGCTGCTGGACGCTCTGGAAGATAATGACGATGTTCAGAATGTCTGGCATTCGCTGGAGAACCCGGAAGACCTGCCGGAATGATCCGCACTGAAATGATCTGACAAAGTAAAAAGTACGACAATAGGCCGCTTTTTGTGCTGCAAAGCATAGAGGGCGGTCTTTTGTTTTATTTACTCAAGCGCAAAAATGTGATTTTACAAAGACATACGAACGCTTTTGAATTGTGACATACCAACCTATTTTGGAGGACTAAAAAATGAAGTTGTACGTCACATAGAAGAGTTTTTGTATGCCAAGAAAATCGAAAATCAAACGGTACGAACACTTGGGGGTATAAAATACTCTAAATTTGTTGCCAGGTGGATCGAGAAAGAATATGAAATTGACGAGTTGGAGAAAATTTGAGTCGTCCATTTGAAACAGTATATCGCCCGTCAACTGAAAATGGGACACAAAGCGACCTACATGAATAACATGATTAAGATTCTGCGGGCGTTTTTTAAGTATACGAACGGAGAAGATTATACTGATATAGCTTATTACGAAGGTGGCATGGGTCAAAGAAGAAAAGCCTGTAATAAAGACGTTTTCTGAACAAGATGCCCGCCAACTGCTGGAATACTATGATAACAAGAGTTACGTGTCCTGTCGCAATCGCACCATCATTACAATGCTCTTCGAAACGGGTATTCGGTGCAAGGAATTGCTTGATATGCAGCCAGAGGATATCAAGGAGAATTACATCCTTATTCACGGCAAAAACCACAAAGAGAGATTGGTTTCCATTACGCTGTATATAAGCAAATGTGCGATTTTTAGACAACTCCTATTCTTTGTCCTTGTTTTGTCTTACATAAAAATGTACATCAGCCTTTACGGTGGGGGAAAAGTACAGAAATAATCCCGGAAAATCAGTGCCGCCGGATTGACAAACCCGTTAAAAATCGGTAGGATAAAGGCGTGAGGTAAAATAATTTAACAAAGCGGAGGAAGGATCGTGAAGGTCAAAGCAAAAGACATTGCTAAAGCAGCCGGAGTCTCTACAACAGCGGTCTCGCTGGTGATGAATGGAAAGGACTCCCGTATTTCGGAGGCCACCCGAGAAAAGATCCTGCGCATTGCAAGGGAGATGAAGTTTCAAGGTGAGATATCGGTGCGCCCGGGCAGCCAGCGGACCAAAACGCTGGGACTGGTGCTGCCAGATCTGGAGGGCCCGGTATTCCGTGTATGGATGAACAAGGTCCAGGAGTATGCCTTTCAAAAGGGATATACGGTGTTCTGCTGCACCTGCGGCGATGATGCGATACGCTGCGGGACGATATTGGAGAGCCTGGCTGTTAAAAATGTGGATGGCTTGGTGATCACGGTGCCTAGTACGCTGGAAAAAGAGGATGTGCTGACCCGGACACTGCATACGTTGCAGGATAATGGCGTGCCCTTTGTCCTGCTGGATCGGGCGGTCTATTCCATCTTCAGCGATTTCGTCACATCCGATAATAAATACGGCGGACGCATCGCCGTGGAAAAACTGCTCCAGGCAGGCGCATCCCGGATCGGCTGCGTGTTGGGACCGGAGCGGGTCTATACGACCAAAAAGCGCTTCCAAGGCTTCCAGGAAGGAATGGCGCTGCATAAAGCATCCTACCGGGAGCAGGATGTTTACCATGGTTCCTTTACGGTGCAGGATGGAAAAAAAGCCTTTGCACTTTTAATGGCGCAAGGGTGCGATGGCCTTTTTGTGGAGAGTGAGCGGATGACCCAAGGCGTGCTGGAAGCTGCAGCAGAACAGGGGCTGCAAATCGGGCGGGATCTCAAGCTGGCAGCGTACGATCATCCGGGGACAGAGCCGGTCATCACCATCCGGCAGAACCTGACCCTTATGGCAGAAAAAGCGGTAGACCGTCTGATCGAGCGGGTGGAAGAGCCGGAAACACAGATTCCCCCGGGGAATTTTTATGTTACACCGACAGTGGAAGACGCACAGAGCGAAAGGACGGGCACTTGATTTTTATAAAAAGGGAAACGTGCGCTCGTTTTTTGATGGGATCCGCTTGATTCTTGGGCTGAAACATGATATGATTTAGCAAACGAAAAAATATTTAGCAAATATTTAGCAAATGCGCAGACCCTGCTCTGTCAGGGGGCGATCGGGCAAAAGAAAGGACGGACCTTTTATGGAAAAGAAAAAGATCATTTTGGATTGTGACCCGGGCATGGACGACTCCATGGCCATTGTGATGGCCTGTAAGTCGGAGGCACTGGACGTGTTGGCAGTGACCACTCTGAACGGAAACTACCCTGCTGAGGTGACCTGCGTCAATGCACTGAAGGTCCTGGAAATGATCGGCCGGACGGATATCCCGGTGGGCAAGGGGATGGAGGTCCCGATGGTCCGTTCTGCCCCCAAAGATCCCTTCTCCCATGGTGCAGATGGCCAAGCGGAAAATTTCCTGCCGGAACCCAAGACCCCCCGCAGCCCTAAGCACGCAGTGGATCTGATCATCGATCTTGTCAAGGCAAACCCCGGAGAGGTGACCATCCTTTCCACCGGCCCCATGAGCAATATTGCCATGGCGCTGCGCAAGGAGCCGCAGATCGTGCCCATGATCCGGGAGATCATCGCAATTTCGGGTATGTTTGGCCTGAACAAATATGCATTTGCAAACTGCACGGGCGATACGCCCCAAAGCGAGTGGAATGTTTATGTGGACCCGGAGGCCGCAAAGATCGTCTATGAATCCGGCATCAAGCTCACCTGCCTGGGGCTGGATGTGGCTACCCATTTTGACGTCAACCTGACAGAGGAGGACATTGCCGCACTGGACCAGAGCAGCCGACCCGAGGCAAAGTTCTTGCGCCAGGCGATCCGCTTTGTCAATGGCCGGGGCTTTGAGGCGTACTGCACCAGCATCGACTGTATGGCAGTGGCATACGCCATTGATCCTACCCTTGTGGAGACCTTTGAAGGCCATGTGGGCGTGGAGACCAAGGACGGCCTGACCTTGGGAATGACGGCGCTGGATGCCCGTCACCACTTTGTATGGGAGCATCTGCCGGTGGTGCAGATCGGCCGAAAAGCCGATCACGCCCGCTTCCTGCAGCTGCTGATGAAACTGGTTCTGCAGTAAAAAAGAAAGGAATGACCTCTATGTATGATTGGCAGGTAAAATTGTTTAGCAAGGAAAAGCTCTACCTGGCAGGGCCGGAGTGCTTTTACACCAATGGCTATACCCTTTGGGATTCGATGCGCCGCAAGGCAGAGTATTACGGTTTTGGGGTCACGATGCCCAGCGATAACCCGGTGGATATGAGCAGCCCGGACCGGCGTGACCATGCAAAAGCTATTTTCCAGAACTGTGCCCGCTGCATGAATGAGTCTACGGCCATCCTGGTGGATCTGGAGACCTTCCGCGGGGCAGAGCCAGACGGCGGCTCCATCTATGAGCTGGGAATGGCCTATGCAAGAGGCATCCGCTGCTATGGCTATACCCGCGACAAGCGTCCGCTGACCTGGAAGGTGCAGGGCGCACACCTGGCAGACGGCGTCGTCTGCGGCCCGGATAATAAGCCGCTGCCCTATGCAGATCTTCCGTTTGCACCGTCCATTGTCGGCGCCAGCAAGGTCATCGAGGGCGACCTCTCGGATTGCCTCCGCCTGATGATGATTGACCTGGAAGAGGATGCAAAAAACCAGGCACTTGGGCTGCAAAAAGCACCGCAAAACCCGGCCGCACCGGCAGCGCATGACCGTCCGGTGGTCTATCTGGCCAGTGCAGAGCGCTATGACCCGGATGCTTGTGCAAAGTACGAACAGATGAAAGCGATCTGTGCATCCTATGGGTTTGATGTAGTTGCCCCGATGGACCTTGTGGACAATGAGGCGGCAGCAGACCCGGAGAATCCGTACCAGACCGCAGCGCAGCTGTTCCATCGTTACCAGCAGCATGTGCGGGACTGCGATATCATCCTGGCAGACCTGAACGATTTCCGCGGCTATGAACCCAGCAACGATGTCAGCTTTGAGTGCGGCATGGGGTACCAGCTGGGCAAAAAACTGTTTGGCTATATGCGGGACACCACCCCCATGCGGGAGCGCATCCCTAACTACGGCGAGTCGCGGGAGTACCGGGATGAGTGCGGACGCAATGCAGAAAACTTTGATTATCCCATCAATTTGATGTTCGCTGGCTCCATGCCGATCTTCCAGTGCAGCAGCTTTGAGGATGCCGTCCGGCAGATGGCGGAAGCACAGAAGTAAACCGGAAATTCTGGACAGGGGCAAAGCGGAAGGGAGGCTCTTATGCAGACAGAACAACGCCGGCAGCAGATCTCCGCTGCCAAGGGAGAACGGCCTGTGGAACTTGTGCTGAAACGGGCCCGGGTGGTAAATGTTTTTACTAACGAGGTGGAACAGGCAGATGTGGCCATCCACCAGGGGCAGATCGTAGGCATAGGCGAATACACCGGGGAGACAGAGCTGGACCTTGCAGGAAAGTATGTCTGTCCTGGTCTGATCGATGGGCATATCCACATCGAAAGCTCCATGCTCTGCGGCCCTGCCTTTGCACAGGCCGTCCTGCCCCATGGGACCGTAGCTGTGGTGACCGATCCGCACGAGATCTCCAATGTGGCCGGGACAGCCGGTCTGGAGTTTATGATGGAGACCACAAAGGATCTGGATCTTTCGGTCTACTTTATGCTGCCGTCCTGTGTGCCGGCAGCAGACCTGGATGAATCCGGTGCAGTGCTGGAAGCCGAAGATCTGGCCCCGTATTACGCATCGCCCCGTGTTCTGGGCCTGGCAGAATTGATGAATGTCTTTGGAACAGTGCACGGGGATGAAAAGATCCTGAAAAAGATCGAGGACTGTGCAGCGGCCCGCAAACCGATGGACGGTCATGCACCTTTCCTCAGCGGCAAAGAGCTGAACGCCTATATCACAGCGGGTGTGCAGTCCGACCATGAGTGCTCTGCGTTGGAAGAAGCAATGGAAAAGCTCCGCCGGGGACAGTATATCATGGTGCGGGAGGGCACTGCGGCGCAGAATCTTCAGGCCCTGCTCCCGCTGTTCCAGGAGCCCTATTGCGAGCGGTGCATGCTGGTGACGGATGATAAGCACCCCGGGGATCTGCTGGAAGGCGGCCATATCGATTTCATCATCCGCAAAGCGGTGGCGGCAGGAGTGGACCCCATCCTGGCGATCAAGATGGGCAGCCTGATCCCCGCCCGTTACTTCGGTTTGACCCAAAATGGTGCAGTCGCCCCGGGCTACGCAGCGGATCTGATCGTGGTGTCTGATCTGGAAAACTTCACAGTGGAACAGGTCTATAAGGCCGGCAAGCTGGTGGCCGAAAAGGGCCGTGCGCTTCACCCGGCTCCGCTTCAGCTGGATAAAGCGCGGTTTGACAGTGTACTGAACTCCTTCCATATGGACGAGATCACCCTGCAGGATCTGGAGCTTCGGCAGACAGGGGAGTGGGAGCGGGTCATTTGCCTGACCCCTCATGAGCTGCTGACCCAGGAAAAGATCGTCCCCTTCCAGACCCATCCCGGGACAGCCCCCGGCGTGGATGTGGAACAAAAGATCGTCAAGCTGGCGGTTTTTGAGCGGCATCACAACTCTGGCCATGTGGGGATCGGCTTTCTGGGTAATTATGGCCTGCGCTGCGGTGCCGTAGCCTCCAGTATTGCCCACGATTCCCATAACCTTATCGTGGCAGGCACCAACGATGCAGATATGGCCCTGGCTGGCAATCGGGTCCGTCAAAATGGCGGCGGACTGGCGTTTGCCGTCAACGGGCAGGTGGTTGGAGAACTGCCCCTCCCCGTTGCAGGTCTGATGAGTACAGAAGATGCAGTGTCGGTGGAAAAGACCCTCCGAGAGCTGAAAGCCGCCCTGCGGGAGTATGGTATCTCGGAAGAGATCGATGCTTTTATGACCTTGGCTTTTGTCAGCCTGCCGGTGATTCCAAAGCTTCGGCTGAATACCTACGGCATCGTGGATGCAGAGCGGCAGCAGATCCTCCCGGCGGTGTTCTGAAAAAAGAAGGAGGCCGGGTGGTTGGTTCTGTGATTGCTTTTTTAGAGACGCTGGGCTTTCCGCCGCCTTTTGCTGAAACGCTGTTCCGGCTGCTTTTGGGTGCCGTCTGCGGCGGCTTGATCGGTCTGGAACGGGAATTGAAAGGACGACCGGCGGGGCTCAAGACCTTCTCTTTGGTCTGCATGGGCGCAGCGCTGGTCATGGTGACCAATGAATATATCTGTGCGCTGCGGGATGATTATACGAGTGATGCTGCCCGCATGGCTGCACAGGTCATCAGCGGGATCGGCTTTCTGGGAGCGGGCACCATTATGACGACCGGAAACGACCGCATCCAAGGGCTGACCACAGCAGCAGCGCTTTGGGTCACTGCCGCCATCGGCATCGCGATCGGAACAGGGTTCTATTTTGGAGGTGCAGCGGGACTGGTGGTGCTGTATCTGTCCTCTTTTACTTACCGGCGCATCGATGCAGCTATTGTTGCAAGATCCAGGATCATGCGGATCTATGTGGAAGGGGAGAGCGAGGAGTTTATGCTTCGTCTTGTGGAGTTTTTTCGCACAAACCAGATCCGGATCGTCAGTTTGACCCGCCGGGAAGAGAACAAGTGGTTCCTGCAGGACAGTGCGGCGACCATTGAAATGGACCTGGGCCGGAAGCGAAGCCATGCGGACCTGCTGGATGCGATCCGCACCATGGAAGAACTTCGCTATGTTGAGGAAGTTTGACCGTGCAGGCGACCCGTGTATGAGCTGAAAAGCACTGCGTAAAAGATCCCCCACAGATGCCTGCTGTTTTCAGCAGCGTCTGTGGGGGATCACTTTTTTGGCTTTGTGACAGTAAATAGAAAACCGGATGCAGGGCAGGGAGGCCCTGCTGTTATCTGTGGGAACAGAAAAAGAGCAATACAAAACCGGCATAGCTTTGGCTATGCCGGTTTTGTGCGCCTGTGGCGGGAAAGGGAAGCCCCGCCGCAGGTGGAATATTTGCGATAGAGTACTTTTATTCCGACCGCAGCGCGGTGACAGGGTTGCACTTGGCAGCGCTCATCGAGGGGATCAGACCGCCCAGGATGGTCAGCAGCGTGGAGAGCAGCACCAGGATCACGGCTGCATCCAGCGGCAGTACCGCTGTCATTTGACTGCTGCCGGATACCGACCGGATCAGCATATTGCCGGGGATCAGCAGCAGTTCGCTGAGGATGATGCCCAGTATGCCGGAGAACAGACCAATGATCAAGGTCTCGGCATTGAACACCTCGGACACATTGCGCTTGGATGCGCCAATGGCACGCAGGATGCCGATCTCCTTACGGCGTTCCAGCACACTGATATAGGTGATGACGCCGATCATGATGGAGGAGACCACCAGCGAGATGGACACAAAGGCCACCAGCATACTGCTGATCATGTTCACGATCTCGGTCACAGAGGTCATCAGAGTGCCCACCAGATCGGTGTAGCGGATCACCTTTTCCTCCTCGCCCTGTGCGGTCATTGCGTTGTTGTAGGTCTCCAGCTCTTCCAGGATCACAGCCTTGCTCTCAAAATCCAAGGGATAGATCCGGATCTGGCTGGGACGAGAGAAGTCCACATACCCAAAGTTTTGCAGGTTGGAATCATATGTGGCGCTGGAGGAGAGCATAGCCGAAGTCAGCAGCTCGCTGATCTGGGTCTCATCCATGCTCAGAGAGATGGCATCCTTAAAGGCAGATGCATCGATCTTGATGGCGTTTTCCATCTGGCTGGCCAGCTTGGACAGACCCTTTTGCAGCTGGGTCTGCAAGGTGGCCATGATCTTGGGCATAGCCTGGCTCATGACCTGCTGCAGCACACTTCCCAGCTGAGTCTGCAGCACCTGGTTCAGCTGTGCAGAATACCCGGCCAGAGCCTGCTGCAATGCAGTGGAAAGCTGCTGGCTTACCGCCTGCTTGTCGATCAGCTCTTCCATAGCTTCCTTCATCAGCTGCTGGAACTGAGGCGTCTGCAGGTAGGAGCCAAAGTCCAGCCGGTTCAGATGCAAAAATCCGTTGCCGATCACATAATCCTTGTAACCGTTCAGCACCTTCTGGGCCAGGGCCTGTACCTTTTCAGCAGGGATGGACAGGCTCAGGCTTTCCATCAAAGCACCAATGGTGTCCGGGTCCAGACCGGGCAGCTGGCTGAAGTCCAGCTGCAGCGAGCTGAAATCCACCAGACCTTCCAGATCCAGTGCGCCGCTGTTCAGATCAAACACACCGGACAGATCCAGTGCATTGGGGTTGAACTGGAATGCCTGCTGCAAGCGATCGGTATCAACAGAGAACAGCTTGTTCAGTTCCAGTGCCGGAGCCTTTTCCTCCGCACCAAACGGCTGGCCGGTAAGGACGTTCACTTCCGGCTGTGCCAGCTGCTGGTGGACGATCTCGCTGTTGGAAGCAAAGTCTGCCATATGGGGGACCAGATCCGGAGAATAGGCAATGCCGGAACCCAGCATGGTGGCGGAAGCATTGGCCTTGGGCTGTACAACGCCCACCACGGTCAGATCTTCCGAGTTTGCCAGCAGCTCCTGCATAAAGGGCTTATCATCGCTCTTATCCACCCAGACACTGTGGGCGTCATCGTAGACATAACGCTGGGCAGGGTTGGCCAGCTTGAAGTGGATATTCAAAAAATCCTCATAGCGGTAGGCGTGGAAGTCCTCCGGAAGGTCTACATTTTGGTTCTGGGCAAATTGCTGCACCATTTTATCCAGTTCGGCGCTGTCCCGCAGACCCATGGAGTAGAGCGCATAGTCCGTTACACTGCCGTCCGCCGCCAGCACCACCACACACTCGTTGTAGTGCTCGGGCCACCGTCCGGCTTTTACGTCGTACTGGGTGTCGTACAGTCCTTCGTTCCGGGGCAGGGAATAGAATACGCTGGTATCCATCATGGAGGATACCACCTCATTGGTGGAGGATACGCCGCTGAGACCCAGCGCAGCCAGGGTGGAATCCGGGTTGACCTGGCGGTAGCTGCCGTCCTCCCGGATCTGATAGATCTGAGGAGATACACCGTATAGATACTCAATGGACGAGGCGTGCTGTGCAGCAGATGCGGCGTCGCTTTCCAGATAAGCCTTCAATGAGGCCAAGTCGTTGGAGGAGATGCCGGACACCAGCGGGGTGATCAGCTCCCGTACCGTGACCATGCCCTCTTCAGGGGCGTTCTGTGAGCCGACAACGCCTTGCCCTAAGGGGCTGGAGGAGAGCATGGAAGTGATGTCGATGCCGTTGCTAAGGATCTGCAGCGGGTATTCCGACAAGGTGGAGCGCTCCATATCCGCGATGTAGTCATTGACACCGGCGGAAAGAGAGATGATCAATGCAATGCCGATAATACCAATGGAGCCGGCAAATGCTGTCAGCAGAGTACGGGCTTTTTTGGTGCGCAGGTTGTTGAAGCTCAGCACCAGGGAGGTGAACAAAGACATGGAGGACCGGCCCATATTCATATGCACCGGCGGCTCCAGCTGCGATTCATCCGGCCGGAAAGGATCGGTGTCGGATTGGATGATGCCGTCCTTCACGGTGACGATACGGGTAGCATACTGTTCAGCCAGGTCGGGGTTGTGGGTCACCATTACCACCAGCCGGTCCTTGGCTACCTCTTTCAGCAGCTCCATTACCTGTACGCTGGTCTCACTGTCCAGTGCACCGGTGGGCTCGTCTGCCAGCAGGATATCGGGGTTGTTGACCAAAGCACGGGCAATGGCGACTCGCTGCATCTGTCCACCGGACATTTCAGAGGGGCGTTTGTGCAGTTGATCGCCCAGGCCCACCTTTTGCAGCGCCTCGGCGGCCCGGCGGCGGCGCTCCGCTCCGGATACGCCGGAGATGGTCAGCGCCAGCTCTACATTGGACAGAATAGTCTGGTGCGGGATCAGATTGTAACTTTGAAAAACAAAGCCTACCGTGTGGTTGCGGTAGGAGTCCCAGTCCCGGTCAGAGTATTTCTGGGTCGAGATCCCATTGATGATCATTTCGCCGCTGTCGTAGCGGTCCAGTCCACCAATAATGTTTAACAGCGTGGTCTTGCCGGAACCACTGGGGCCTAGGATCGCGACAAACTCGTTGTCACGCAGGCTCAGACTGACGTCGTCCAATGCTTTCTGCAGCAGTTCGCCGGTTTTATATTCTTTACGGATGTGTTTGAGCTTGAGCATAGTCCTCCCTTTCTGGGGCGGCCGGCACGGAAGTACACGGCCCCAAACGGCCCCCTTTGCCGGGATCGATCTGATATTAGTATGTTCATTTGTCGTCTGTTGTTAAAAGACGAGCCAGGCTTGCAGCGGAAACAGTGGGAAAAAAGATTCCGATCCGGTGGGCTGCCTATACGCGTGCGGGCGGTCTGACAGCAACTCTGCGGCTTGTTCAGCGGTGCAGAGGGCCGCAAGGGGATGTGCGGCGTTTCAAGCCGTCAGCGGCGCCCTAACCCTTATAATTCTACCAAATGATTGTGAATATTCCATGGATATTTAGGGGATGTCTTAGAAAAAATGCGCAAGAGCTTTTCATCCAATGTGAAACTTTTCATTGCTGCGCTCATTTCTTGAAAAAACAAAGGTGGTCCAGGGACTTTCTCTCCTCTAGTCTGTGCATCTGGGGCCAAAATACCATTTGTTCCGGTGCAGATCATCCGCTGGAAGAATGGAGGGAGGGTGTGCTGCACCAAGCAGCGGGACGTGCAGAAAGGTGTTTTTTCGCTGTTTTTGAAAAAGTACTGTTTATTGGCCCCAAAACGTGCTATTCTTTGGATATGGAGCAAACCATTCCAGTCTGATGGGGGAGGCACAGCAAATGTCGGATAAAGATTATGGCTATTTTGGGAAAGGGAGCACGGGCTATGCGCAGTATAAAACGTCCTTCGACCGTAATTTTGGCGGCCCGGATAAGCAGCCCGGCGGCTGCTCTGGATGTGGTTTTTGGGTCAATCTGGTGTTTGTAGTTGTGGCGGTGCTCTTGATCCTGGGTCTTGTTCTGAGCGGAGCAATAACTCTGATCATGAACATATTCAATATGTTCTGGTGATCACAGAAAGGCAGTCTGTTCCACAAAAGCCTCAAAAACGGTGCCCCGGCAAAAGAGAAGGCACAGCCTTGTGTTCCAGCGCAGAATCCGGTATACTAAGAAGAAAGCGATTTTCCGGGGGATGCGTTTTAGAGCAGGATCGTCCCGGAGCCATCTGAACAAGCAAAGAGAAGGGGAGAGTCCGTTTATGATCCGCGTGCTGATGGTGGAGGATGACCCGGTGATCCGGGACACCACTCGATACTTTCTGGAAAGCCAGCAAAATTTTTCTGTCACCTGCGCGGATACTGGGGGCGAAGCGCTGTCCCATGCGCGGGAGATCTTTGACGTGATCCTGATGGATATCCTGCTCCCAGACACGAACGGAGTGGATCTGTGTCAGCGTCTGCGCAGCTGGCACCATTGCCCGATCATCTTCACTTCCTGCCTGGACGATACGGAAACCATCGTGCGTGCGCTGGAGTTGGGCGGAGACGATTTTGTGTCGAAACCATATGATAACAAGATCCTGCTGGCCCGTATCATGGCCAACATCCGCCGTGTACAGATGGATGCGGCGGAACCCAGTGCCAATGGATATCACTGTGCGGCCTTTAGTTTGGATGCCAACAGCCATTGCGTCCAGAAAGGGGCAGCGTCTATCCATCTGGCAGATATGGAATATAGGATCCTCAATCTGTTTGTCCGGCATCCCAATACTTTTTTTACCGCAAATCAGCTGTATGCCAAGATATGGGGCAAGGACAGCCTGGGGGATGTGCGCACGGTGCAGGTCCATATCCACAATCTCCGGGGCAAGATCGAGCCGAACCCCGCAAAGCCGGTCTACCTGAAAAATGTCTGGGGAAAAGGCTATATCTTTACCCCGGAAGGCCAGTGAAATGACAGAATAGATCTTTGCTTTTGCAGACAGGTCGGTACACAGTATCGGCCTGCTTTTTGTTTCAAAACGGTGGATAGGGCTGGATCGGGTTAAGCTTTCTTAATGAAATAATTTCAAATCTTAACAAAACTTAATCAACGCCTTCGATTTGGGGCAGACAGGACATTGCGGCGGCTCCTGTGCCGGTTTTTTGGTGCCGGAAATAAAATCCTGGTTAAGAAAACTTAAAAGACAAGACGGCTTCTTTGTGTTAAATTATTGTCGAACGAAGTTCCGTGGGCCTGTGATCCACGGGTGGAACAAAAACAGAAAGGACCCCCTTATCATGAATAAGATCTCTCGCAAAGGCTTTTTGAAGATTGCCGCTGCTGCGGCTATGGGCACTGTCACTGCTGGTGCTCTGACCGGCTGCAATTCGGCTTCCTCCTCCGTTGCTGCTTCCGGCTCTGCCTCCGCTTCCGGCGGGCTGTACACTCCCGGCACCTATGAGGGCACCGCCGAGGGCATTTCCTCCACCGTCAAGGTCACCATGACCTTCAGCGAGACCGCCGTCACCGACGTGGTGGTGGATACCTCGGGCGAGACTGCCTCTTACGGCGCTGCTGCCGCCGACCAGCTGAAGGAGCAGCTGCTGGCAGCCGGTTCGGCTGAGATCGACGGCGTGTCGGGCTCCACCATCACCTCCGAGGCCGTTATGAAGGCCGCCAAGAGCTGCTTTGCCCAGGCTATGGGCGAGACGGTGGTGACCTCGGTTCAGCTGCCCACCGGCGATGAGAACAACTGGCTGGGCACCGAGCCCGACATCGACGAGGACGCCATCACCGAGACCTGGGACACCGACATCGTCATCGTGGGCGCCGGCAACGGCGGCATGTGTGCCGCCGCCTTTGCCGCTCAGAACGGCCTGAACTTCCGCATCATCGAGCAGAACTCCGCTGTCATGGAGACCCGCCACTGGTACGGCACCATCGACAGCAGCGAGGCCAAGAAGCAGGGCGTTCCGCCGGTGGACCGCGCCGAGCTGCTGAGCGAAATTTCCCGCTCCATGGGCGGCCGCTGCGATCAGCGTGTGGTTAAGACCTGGATCAATGAGTCCGCCGCCATGCACGACTTTGTGTCGGGCATTCTGGAGAGCGCACCCTACAACTACACCTGCAACCTGACCCTGGGCGACGAGGCCAAGTGGCCCGACGACACTCAGATCAGCCAGAGCAAGCTGATGTTCCCGGTCCAGCAGGTGGACTACAGCAGCGCCGAGAAGCCCCGCAATCAGGTGTTCCAGGAGTACATTGAGAGCCTGGGCTACTCCATCGACTTCAATACCGGCCTGGCCAAGCTGGAAAAGAGCAGCGACGGCCGCATCACCGGCGTCATCGCCCAGAGCACCGACGACGGCCACTTCATCCGAATCAACGCCGCCAAGGGCGTTCTGCTGGCCTGCGGCGGCTACGCCGGCAACCCCTACATGATGGAGCAGCTGGACCCCCTGGGCACCAGCGTCACCACCGCCTGCTCCTACGCCCCCGCCGACAAGGGCTATGGCATCCGCGCCGCCATCTGGGCCGGCGCACACCTGGATGCCGAGGCCGCTCCGGTTCTGTTTGACCGCGGCTTGGTGGCTCCCGGCGTCAACTCCGGCTATGTGGAGTCGCCCTCTTCCTTCGGCGGCAAGGCATTCCCCGGCACCGTAGGCCAGTACAACCCCGGCAGCCAGCCCTTCCTGAAGGTCAACCGTCACGGCGAGCGCTTCATGAACGAGAGCCAGGAGTACGACAACGCTTCCCACGCCTCCTTCCAGCAGCCCGGCCATGTCTACGCCATGATCCACGACGCCAACTTCCGTGAGGATGTGGACCGCTTCCATACCATCGGCTGCTCGGCTCTGACCCGCTATATCCCCGGCATGATGGAGAGCCAGCTGGAAGAGTTTGAGGCCCAGGGCCTCATCATGAAGGCCGACACCATCGAGGAGCTGGCCGACAAGATGGGCTTTACCGGCGCCGACAAGGATACCTTCGTCGCCACCGTGGCCCGCTACAACGAGCTGTACGACATGCAGAAGGATGAGGACTTCGGCAAGCCTGCCAGCCGTCTGAGCGCCATCAAGACCGCTCCCTTCTATGGCTGCTGGCTGGGCGCTTCGCTGCTGTGCAGCCTGCAGGGCATCTCCATCACCGAGAACTGCCAGGCCAAGGACGACAACAACGAGCCCATCCCCGGCCTGTACGTCACCGGCGATATGTCGGGCAGCTTCTTCCAGAACAACTACCCCTGCGTCATGGGCGGTACTGCCTGTGGCCGGACCCTGACCTTTGCCATCAAGTCCATCAAACAGATGGCAGGTCTGGAATGATCCGCTTTTGTGCCTAATAAAATAAGCTGAAACGATGCAGCGCCGCAGGTGTTCAAAAACCTGCGGCGCTGTTTTTGCTGTTTTATAGCTGCGGACTGGACAAGGAGCTGTTGTGGGCGTAGCGTCCATACCGGCGTTTTGCGATCTCGATAAAGGACTGCACCTCCAGCCGGGGGGCATGACGCATGGCGGCGATCTCGACCATTACCGGGGGATAGTCCAGCAAGGGGATCTTTACCATACCTGGGATCACTGCGTTGGCCAGACAGGGAACGATGGACATGGCCGTGCCCATCTGGATCATGATCAGTGCCCCCTCAAAACTGGGGCTGACCTTGCTGCAATCCACCCCGACCTGAGCCAGCTGCTCCAGCGAAGGTCCCTGGCATGCGGACAGAAAACTGTCAAAGGAGCCGGAGGAGACCACGCTCTGTCCTTTCAGGTCGGCCAAATGCAAAGCACGTCGATCAGCCAAGGGGGAGTTGGGGTTCATCAGTACATGATACCCTAAGGAAAACAGGGGAGTGAAGGCGATGTCACGGTCCTTATTATGTTCGGATCCATAAAAAAATCCTATGTCGATCTGACCGGAACGCAGCTGCTCCAACGGCCGGCGGTTATCCTGAGGAACAACGTCTACGCAGGCGTTGGGGTATTCGTGCTGAAACTCTGCCACGATGTTGGAAAACGTGCTGTAATCAAACAGCTGCCGCAGCCCCACAACAATGTGGGAACGGTCGGCATCCTGGATGTCCTGTGCTTTTTTCAGGGCTTGACGGCAAAAACTTGTCATTTGCACCATATCAAGGTAAAAAGCCTGCCCGGCGGCAGTCAGCTTCGTCCGCCGCGTGGAACGGTCAAACAAATGCAGCCCGGTCTCCCGTTCAAGGGCGCTGATCTGGTAGGTGATAGAGGGCTGGGTGGTGAACATCCGCGCGGCTGCTGCGCTGAAATTTAGTTCCTCTGCCACAGCAATAAAACACTCCAGTTGGTAAACTGTCATAGATGGTCCCTCCCATTTCAGGATATAGATGTGTAACATTATTATAATACATCCTTAAAACCCCGTAAATAGACAATTCATTTATAAGAAAATTTTATGGATGTGAGAATTTTTTGAATTTCACTCTGGTCGAGAAATTTGTTATACTTGTATCAAAGCCCGGCACTTCCTGTGTGCTGGGGGTCGAAAAATACGAAGCATCGTCTACACTGGTGTATACAGCCAGTGAGACAGATCCAAAAAGGAAGGAAAAGACTTTATGAGCAAGATTTCCAGACGCGACTTTATGCGTGGTGCTGCTGTGGGCACCATGGGCGTTGCAGCTGCTGGCCTGCTGACTGGCTGCGGCAATTCCGCCGCATCTTCTTCGACTCCGGCCTCCTCTGCACCGGCTGCCTCCTCCGAGGCTGCCAGCTCCTCCGCACCTGCTAAGCCCTCCGCACCGGTGGACGGCAAGTATGTGACCAAGGGCATGGGCCACGAGAGCTGGGTCTATGTGGCTACCACCTTCCGTGAGGGCACCATTGCTGCCTGTGAGGTCCTCTCTCATGAGGAGACCATCGGCATCGGCAACTATGCTTGCACCCGCATTCCGGCTGCGATCGTAGAGCATCAGAGCATCAATGTGCCTAACCTGCGCGGTTCTTCCATCACCTCCATGGCGATCAAGAATGCCGTTAAAGAAGCCATTGAGCAGGCTGGCTATAATGTGGATGATTTCTCCGCTAAGATCGAGAACCCCACCTCCAACGAAGTGTTCGAGGAAGAGGCTGATGTGGTCATCATGGGTGCTGGCACCGCTGGTCTGGTCTGCGCTGCCCGCCTGCTGGAGGCCGGCTACAGCGTCACCCTGGTGGAGAAGCGGGATATCCCCGGCGGCTCCATGGCTATGACCTACGGCGGCGTTGCTACTGCAGGCTCCAAGATGCAGTACAACTACGACGTCAATGGTGAGTACCGCGCATCTGCTATGGGCACTCTGGAAGGCATGATGAACTTCTGGAAGACCATGGATAAGTATCAGCGCAAGGACTTCTTCACCGGCGAGATGCCCTTCATGACCAAACAGTATACTGTTGCTGGCGATCTGGTGGACTGGATGTCCGGCATCGGCATCGGCTTCAACACCCTGGGCAACTACGAGGGTGCTACCGCTTACGGCGCTTCCACCCCGTACCTGGCTCCCGGCTGCTATGAGGGCGGCGCAGGCTACGCTATGATGTTCCTGGCTAACCGCATCGCTATGTACGAGAAGGGCAAGATCATCTACTCCACCAGCGTTACCGAGCTGATCAAGGACGACAACGGCCGCATTGTGGGTGTTCGCGCACAGGGCGATAACGGCGCTACCTACACCCTGCACGGCAAGGCTGTCTGCCTGGCTGCCGGCGGCTTTGGTAAGAATGCTGAGATGATCAAGAAGTACAGCCCCGGCTACGAGGACTTCTTCTTCAACTGCGCATCCTGCGTGACCGGCGACGGCATCCAGCTGGGTCTGGATGCAGGCGGCGTTGTGGAGTGCGAGGATCGTCCGCTGCCCGCCTTCCTGTCCAGCTACAAGAGCAAGTTCGAGCTGGCCTTCATCCACTCCACCGCTCCTGGCATCATGGTCAACATCAATGGTGACAATATCGGCAACATCATCTCCGATAACCACTACACCATGGCCAAGGCAAAGCTGAACAAGGACAACGGCGACACCTTCTACTACATCTTCGACGAGGCTTCTGCTATCAAGCTGCGTGACAGCGAGGCATATGGCTTCAATGGCTACACCGCTATGTTCGAGAAGGGCGAGGCTGTCCACTACGACAGCATCGAGGCTGCCAGCGACGCTCTGAGCCTGCCCAACCTGGCTGCTGCTATCGAGGCAAACAACGACGCCGCTCTGTCCGGTGAGCCGGATGCATTCGGCCGCCGTGGCTGCCCCTACATCGAGACCCGTGACGGCCTGTGGGCCATCCGCGTGGATCCCACCTTCTACCTGACCACCGCTGGCCTGGCGATCGATACCGATTGCCATGTGCTGACTGCAGAGAAGAAGGCGATCCCCGGTCTGTACGCAGCAGGCGACGTCTGCGGCTCCATCGAGGAGAAGGACGCCAAGCAGTACGGCATGGGCTTTGACGCTGCACTGTGCTATGGCTACATCATGGCCGAGACCCTGAAGAAGGAGATCTGAGTTCTCCCTATTTTGGGCGATCAAATCCGCTGACCCCTTTCCTGGGCCGTTCCCTGTATTTGCCGCAAGGCAATGCCGGGAACGGCTTTTTTGCGTGCAAACGTAGGAACTGTCATGCTTTTAAGAGAATGAAAACGCCGCAGCCTGGGAGAGATATACTCTCAGATGCTGCGGCGTTTTTATGTGTGATTTTCTGCGGCAGATTTATACAGCCCGGCGGGAGGGGAAGGAGTCGATCACCTGAGGGTGCATAGCTTCCCGGTAATCCAGATCCCCCTGATCCAGCCCGCGGAGCAGAACTTCGGCGGTGGCAATGTTGGTGGCAATGGGAACACTGTGCATATCACACAGCCGCAGCAGATTCTGTTCGGTCACATTGGTGGAATCTGCGTGCAGCGGGTCCCGGAAAAACAGCACAAGATCCACCTCGTCGCAAGCCACCCGGGCTGCGATCTGCTGCAGACCACCCAGTCGCCCGGAGAGGTAGCATTGCACCGGCAGTCCGGTGGTCTGGGTCAGCATACGCCCAGTGGTACCAGTGGCGATGACTGTGTTTTTGGATAAAATCGCGCTGTAAGCAGTGCAGAACTGCAGCGCAAGTTCTTTGCGGGAGTCATGGGCTAAAATAGCAATCGTCATGTCACATCTCTCCTTCACTTTCAGTATAGCGCAGTGGCTGGAAAAATAATCGAGTGAGTAACAGCCGCATACGACAGACAAAGCGGCTGAGCAGCGGCGTTTTGGCCAAAAAACGCCGGGGCGTGAAATCGTTATCAATGCCCTTTACTATATTTTTACCGATTGGGTGTGGTTTTGTCAAGGGGAAATATTGTGTTTTTTGGGCAAAAAACCGATAAAAGTAATTCTTTTGTTTTGTGGAGATGGACAAGCTGTTGGATACAATGTTCCGCTGCAAAAAATAGATACTGAAACAGCGTTTCAATAAAAGGCTGGCGGCACACAGAAAAGGCACGTTTTGTAAGAAGCAGATCTGTGCTTATAAGAGGCGCAAAAGCAGCATTCCGCAAAAAAGCGGCACAACAAAAATGGCGGAAAACGGGCTGCGTATCTTCACAAAAATCTATCCATTCCCAGGAAGAAACGCTTTTATCGATTAGGCACGAAACACGACTTCTCATTTTATTAAAACTATGATACAATGAACGGGTCCTGCTTCTTATGCTGCGGTGCAGGGAAGTAGACAGATTCAGTTTGCAAAAGTTCAAGGAGGAATCCCAATGGAGCGCGAAACCCTCAAATCGAGGCTCGGATTTATTTTGCTGTCTGCTGGCTGCGCCATCGGCATCGGCAACGTGTGGAAATTCCCTTATATTGCGGGACAGGGCGGCGGCGGCGCATTTGTGCTGTTTTATCTGCTTTTTTTGGCGATCTTAGGCCTGCCCATTATGACCATGGAGTTTGCGGTGGGCCGTGCCAGCCGCAAAAGCCCGGTGCGTGCCTACCAAGCTCTGGAAAAACCGGGCCAGAAGTGGCACATCCACGGTTATTTCACCTTGCTGGGCTGCTACCTGCTGATGATGTTCTACACCACGGTGGCAGGGTGGATGATGCACTATTTTTATATGACTGCCACCGGTAAGCTGTCGGGTGTTTCTTCGGAGCAGGTGTCCGCTGCTTTTGATCAGATGCTGGCCAGTCCCGGCACCATGACGTTCTGGATGCTGGTGGTCGTGTGCTTCTCTATATTTGTCTGCGCCAGGGGTCTGCAAAATGGCCTGGAGCGGGTCACCAAGGTGATGATGATCGCTTTGATCCTGATCATGGTGGTCCTGGCAGGCAACAGCCTGTTTATGCCAGGCGCAAAAGAGGGTCTGCGCTTTTATCTGGTGCCGGACTTTGCTCGTATGCAGGAAGTCGGCGTGGTCAAAACGCTGGTCAGTGCTATGAACCAGGCGTTCTTTACCCTGAGTCTGGGCATTGGCGCCATGGCGATCTTTGGCAGCTACATCGGCCGGGAACACTCGCTGCTGGGTGAGTCGGCTCGGGTGGTCGTTCTGGATACATTTGTGGCGATCACAGCGGGCCTGATCATCTTCCCGGCCTGCTTTACCTATGGGGTGGACCAGACGGCGGGCCCCAGCCTGATCTTCATCACCCTGCCCAATATCTTTGCCAATATGGCAGGCGGGCGCTTCTGGGGCAGCTTGTTCTTCCTGTTTATGGAGTTTGCAGCTCTGTCCACTGTGCTGGCTGTGTTTGAGAACCTGATCTGCTGCGGCATGGAGCTGTTCAACTGGAACCGCAAAAAGTCGGCTCTGGTCAATCTTGTACTGATCATAGTGCTGTCCATGCCCTGCGTGCTGGGCTTCAACGTCTGGAAGTGGGATGGCTTTGCAGCCTTTGGCGGCACCATCATGGATGTGGAGGACTTCCTGGTCAGCAACCTGCTGCTGCCCTTGGGCTCTCTGGTCTATCTGCTGTTCTGCGTGTCCCGTTATGGCTGGGGCTGGAAGAACTATAAAGCAGAAGCCAATGCTGGCTCCGGCTTGAAGATGCAGGATTGGATGCGGGGCTATCTGACCTACGGTCTGCCGCTGATCGTGCTGTTCATCTTTGTGTTTGGCATCTACGATAAGTTTTTTGCATAAATGCTCTGTTTAAGTAAAAAGCAGATCCTTTTCGGAGGGTCTGCTTTTTGCTTGTTGGACGACGTGCGCTTGGATGAGGCCTCTTGACAAACCGGCCTTCGACACGGTATAACAAAGAAAATAGGCTGCTATGCAGTCGGAAACGAGGGAGCGAGCGATGATCGAAAAGAAACAGCGCTGGGCATTGCACGCCGATGCTCTGGCTCAGCCTGCTGGTGCGGGTGTGACCCGCCGAGTACTGGCCTATACCGATGGCCTGATGTGTGTGGAGAACACCTTTGAGACCGGCGCTGTGGGGGCGCTGCACAGCCACCCCCATACCCAGATCACCTATGTGGTGTCCGGTGTGTTCCAGTTTACGGTAGAAGGGGAGACCCGTACCGTCCGCACAGGGGATACTATCCTCAAGGAAGATGGCGTAGTCCACGGCTGCACTTGCCTGGAGGCAGGGGTGCTGCTGGATATCTTCACCCCCATGCGGGAGGACTTTGTCTGAAACGCCCTGCGGGAATAACCTAATAACCAAACAAAGCCCCCTGGCATTGCGGACACAATGCCAGGGGGCTTGTTGCTGTCTTTTTAGGGGAAGGTGTGCAGCTTATTCCGGCTTGACCTGCAGTTCCTGCTCGCAGTAGATGCAGCGGTACTTGCCGTTGGAGCTCAGCTCAAAGATCTGATCGCACTCCTCCTCAATAGAGGAGATGCACCGGGGGTTGCAGCAGCGAACGATGTTTACCAGCTGCTTCGGCGGCTGGGGCTTGTCCTTCTTTACAGCCTTGCCATCCCGGATGACCGTCACGCTGATGCCAGGGTCCAGATAGGCCAATACGTCCAGCTTCAGCCAGGAAGCATCGCCCTCTACCTTGATAATGTCCTTGCGGCCGGAGGGGGACTTGCCAGACCGGGCATTCTGGATCAGTGCAACGCTGGCCGTCCGGTTGGACTTGATGCCCAGCAGATCCAGCAAGCCAATGGCGGTGCCAGCCTGGATATGGTCGATCACCAGGCCATTCTGGATTTCATCAATGTTCAGCATATCAGTTGTCCTCCTTCGGTGCTTTGGGGTCTGCCAGGCCCAGCAGCGTCATAATCAGCGCCATACGCACATACACGCCGTTCTGTACCTGCTCAAAATAAGCGGCACGGGGATCATCGTCCACATCCAGGTCGATCTCGTTCACCCGGGGCAGGGGATGCAGCACAGCCATATCAGGCTTTGCAAGCTCCATCTTTTCCAAGGTCAGGATATAGCTGTTTTTCAGTCGGACGTAATCTTCTTCGTTAAAGAAGCGCTCTTTCTGAACACGGGTCATGTACAGGATATCCAGTTCCGGCATGGATTCCTCCAGGCTCCGTGTTTCACGGTAAGGGATCTGGTTGGCTTCCAGTACGTCCTTGATGATGTAATCCGGTACCCGCAGCTCTTCCGGGCTGATCAGCACAAAGCGGATGTCCTGGCAGCGGGCCATGGTCTTGATCAGGGAATGTACCGTGCGGCCAAACTTCAGGTCGCCGCACAGACCAATGGTCAGCCCATCCAGACGGCCCTTGCGGCGGCGGATGGTCATCAGGTCGATCAGGGTCTGGGTGGGGTGCTGATGGCCGCCGTCGCCGGCATTGATCACTGGGATACGGGAGTAGCGGCTGGCCCGCCGGGGAGCACCCTCCTTGGGGTGACGCATGGCCGCGATGTCTGCATAGCAGGACACCACCCGGATGGTATCGGCAACGCTCTCGCCCTTGGAGGCGCTGGACACCGTCTCGCTGGGGAAGCCCAGTACATGACCGCCCAGGTTCAGCATTGCAGCCTCAAAGGAGAGGCGGGTGCGGGTGGAAGGCTCGTAGAACAAGGTGGCTAATTTTTTGTGGGCTGCTACCTCCTGGTAGGCTGCCGGGTCGGCGCAGATGCGGTCAGCCAGGTCCAGCAGGGCGCAGATCTCCTGGTGGGTAAAGTCTAAGGGGTCGATCAGATGACGCATATGGATGTTACCTCCCGTCCATAACTCAGAGCAATTTACGCAGGATCGAAAAATCAAAGAAATTGGTATAATAACTCAATGACCGCATCACCGGCCGGCACAGGCGGTTGAAGCAGATCTCGTCCAACAGCAGCATTGCTTCCCCTGGGGCCAGCCGCATGGCGGCGCGGATCGCATCGTCTCCGCAGCTGGCTTTCAGATGAGCGACGTTGGAGGAGATCTGCTGATGGCAGTCCTTCTCCAAAATGTCAAACACGCTGCCGGACAAGTCCAGCCGGGTGTAGTCACGGGTATCAAATAGAGCGCGGGGCAGGTAATCTACCGAGTAGATCACAGGGGTGGTATCCGCAAGGATGCGCTTTTTGATGCAGATCACCTCGTCCCCAGGGGCGATCTGCAGGTTGTGGGCCAGATCCTCCCCAGCACGCATGGGATAGATATGGATGCCGTCTGCGTGGGGGTAGCTGCCAAAGCTGCGGATCAGGGGATAATATTCCAGCTTCTGGTCCAAACGGCTGCGCAGTCCCAGCACAGTACGGTTGACCACTGTGCCGATGCCGCGCACCCGCTCTACATAGCCGTCCCGCTCCATCTCACTCAAAGCGTCACGGATCACGGTACGGCTCACGCCCATCTCTGCGGCCAAATCCACCTCAGCAGGCAGACGGGTGGCCCCGGCATAGCGTCCGGTACGCAGCTCTTGCAAAAGGCTGGCCACCACCCGGTCGCTGATCACTGCGCCGCCTAAGCGGCTGGAGCTAAGATAGCTGGGCTCTTTCATGGCAGGGTTTCCTTTCCGGTTTTGAACTAGTTTCTGCGGCGGGCCGCAGCCCTAGTATACCACAGTTTTCGGGTTTATAAAACGGCTTTGCCGCCAAAAATCTCAGCATATCCTGATGCGCTGGCCCAAGATGCCGGGGCAGGGTTTACAGGGCGCCCGCCTCCAGCTGCTGCTGGGTCTTGCGGCGCACCACCAGCAGGCACACCAGATGCGCAGCGGCCGTCAGCGCCCAGCTCACCGGATAGCTCAGATAAAGCACCGTAGTGGTGTGGAATGTCTGGAAGATGGTGGCCACCCATACTACGCGCAGCAGGCAGCTGCCCACCAGGCTGACTACCATAGGCAGTACCGAGTATCCCCGGCCGCGCAGGCCGCTGGCCAGGGTGTCCATGCAGCCGCATACAAAGTAGAAGGTGCAGATGATCTCCATCCGGGCAAGTCCGGCGGCAATAACAGCCGGGTCAGAGGAGTAGAAGTGCAGCAGGCTTTCGCCGCACAAATAGGCGCCGCCGCCCAGTACAGCGCCTACACCTACCGCACACAGCAGGCAGTTGCGCATCACACGGTCCAGGTTGTCGTACCGGCGTGCGCCGATGTTCTGGCTGGTAAAGGTGACGGCAGCCTGAGCAAAGGCGTTCATGCCGGTGTAGATAAAGCCTTCCAGGTTGGAGGCGGCAGAGTTGCCGGCCACGATCACCGAACCAAACGAGTTGATGGAAGACTGGATCACAACATTGGAGAGGCTGAATACGGTGCTTTGCAGGCCCGCCGGCAGTCCGATGCGCAGGATCTGACGCAGAGTTCCCTGGTGCAGCCCCAGATGGTGCAGATCCAGGCGCAGCGCACCCTGCTCCTTGACCAGCAGGCTGACCACCATTGCAGCAGAGACCGCCTGACTGATGATTGTGGCCAGAGCTACACCCGCAACGCTCATATGGAACCCGATCACGAACACCAGGTTCAGCCCTACGTTTACCAGGCCGGATACAGCCAGGCAGATCAGCGGGCGGCGGGTATCGCCAACCGCCCGCAGCAGGGCAGCGCAAAAGTTGTACAGCATAGCAGCCGGCATACCCAAAAAGTAGATCTTCAGGTACAAGGCAGAAAGCTCGATCACATCCTCCGGGCAGGACATCAGTTCCAGCAGCCCGCGGGAGGCTAAAAAACCAGCTGCCGCCAGAACAATGCCGCTGCCCAGTCCCAGCGTGACAGAGGTGCGCACCGTGTCCTGCACGCCGCTCTCATCCTTTGCGCCAAAACACCGGGCAGCAACTACATTGGCGCCCAGGGACAGTCCTACAAACAAGTTGACCAGCAGGTTGATCAGGGCACCGTTGGAACCCACCGCAGCCAGCGCTGTGCTGCCGGCAAAGCGTCCGACTACGATCACATCGGCCGCATTGAACAGCAGCTGCAAAATACTGGATGCCGCCAACGGCAGAGAGAACAGGACGATCTTTTTGAGCAGCGGGCCGGTAGTCAGGTCCGTTGCCAGAGACTTTTGCGCCATGGTTGTTTGCTTCCTCCTTCAAATATATGGCCCTTAAATGGGCAGCTTGTCCGGTACAGGTCTATGTGCTGCCCGTTCCGCTGTCTGCAGCACACCCAAAAAGCTATTATACTGCTGCTCTCTCAAAAAGACAAGAGTGCAGCGCAGGGATCTGCAGCTTTTTTGACAAAAAACACCCGCGGCGCAGCAACAGGGTCTGCGGGCAAGCGCCCTCGGCTCTGCCACCCCGGTTGGGATTGCAAAAACAGCCCTGCATTGCTATAATAAGGTCTGACCCGACGGGGTTCGGCATCGGATGCCCCGCCATGATAAGGAGGCTTTTATGTATCGCAACTACATCAAGCGGCTGCTGGCCATCATTTTGTCCTTGGGCGGGATGATCTGCCTGTCCTGGCTGTTTTTGATCTTAAGCGTGGCTATCAAATTGGATTCTCCCGGGCCGGTCTTTTTCCGGCAGAAACGGGTGGGCAAAAATAAAAAGCATTTTCAGATCCTCAAGTTCCGCACGATGCGCATAGATACGCCCCATGATATGCCCACCCACCTTTTGCAGGACCCGGATCAGTATATTACCCGGGTGGGACGTTTTTTGCGCCGCACCAGCCTGGATGAGCTGCCGCAGCTGTGGAATATCTTTGTGGGGGATATGGCGGTCATCGGCCCCCGTCCTGCGCTGTGGAACCAATACGACCTGCTGGATGCCCGGGATCAGTACGGAGCCAACGATCTGCGCCCGGGTCTGACTGGCTGGGCACAGATCCACGGCCGGGATGAACTGGAGATCCCGGAAAAGGCCCGCCTGGATGGCTACTATGCGCAGAACCTGAGCTTTGGGCTGGATGTGCGCTGCTTTTTTGGCACCATCAAAGCGGTATTGGCCCATGATGGAGTCGTAGAGGGCGGCACCGGCACGCTGGACCGCCAGCAAAAGCAGGACTGACAGCCGCTGCTTTTTCTAAAGGAAGCTGAACTCGCCCTGTTCTTTGGGTTGATTTCATCGAAAAATGCGTTATAATGGATAGATGAGACCAATGTATCGTCAAGGAGGATTTCTATGGAGCGCACCTACATCAACCAGGTACAAAACTCGATCGGCAGCACTGTTAAAGTGCAGGGCTTTATCGAGAACCTGCGCAACAGCAAGGCTATGGCCTTTATTGTGCTGAAGGATATCACCGGCAAACTTCAGATCACGGTGGAAAAGGCGGATCATCCGGAGTTGGTGGACACCATCGACACCTTGACCGCTGATTCGGTGATCACTGTCACCGGCAAAGTGGTGGCCAATGATTATGTAAAGATGGGCGGCATCGAGATGATCCCCACCGAGATCCAGGTGGAGAGCATTGCCGACGCACTGCCCATTGCACGCAAGGCGATCGCAGCTACCAAGAAGAAGAAGGCTGTGGAGCGCTCCAGCATCGACCAGCGCATTGACTACCGCTGGGTGGATCTGCGCACCGATGAAAACCAGCTGATGTTCAAAGCACAGAGCTGCATGGTCAACGCCATGCGCCGTTACCTGCTGGAGCAGAACTTTATCGAGATCCATACCCCGAAGCTGATCGCTGCGGCCAGCGAGAGCGGCTCCGAGGTGTTCAAGGTGGATTATTTCGACGGCAATGCCTACCTGGCACAGAGCCCCCAGTTCTACAAGCAGATGGCAATGGCCGCTGGTTTTGAGCGCATCTTTGAGACGGGCCCTGTGTTCCGTGCAGAGAAGAGCTTTACCAGCAAGCATGCTACCGAGTTCTCCGGCTTTGACCTGGAGTTCAGCTACATCACCTCCTACCGGGATGTGATGAAGATGGAGGAAGAGCTGCTGAAAGCCGGCCTTGCTGCGGTGAAGGAAGCCTACGGCGACCAGATCCAGGAGCTGTTCGGCCAGGAGGTCATCGTTCCTGAGACCCCGTTCCCGGTGGTCACCCTGGCAGAGCTGTACCAGGGCCTGGAAGAGGACTTTGGCTATGTGGTGGATGAGGCCGAAAAGGGCGATCTGACCACCGAGGCAGAGCGTCTGAGCTACGATTGGGTGAAGAAGCACTACAACCATGAGTTCCTGTTCGTCACCGACTATTCTGCGGAGAAGCGTGCTTTCTACCATATGCGGGACGAAAACGGTGTGCCTCAGGGCTACGACCTGATCTGGCGCGGTGTGGAGATCACCACCGGCGCACAGCGTGAGCATCGCTATGAGGTGCTCAAGCGGCAGGCAGAGGAGAAGGGCCTGGCAGAGGATGTCAAGTTCTATCTGGAGTTCTTCCAGTATGGCTGCCCGCCCCACGGCGGCTTCGGTCTGGGCATCGACCGCCTGACCATGCTGCTGGTGGGCCTGCCCATCAAGGAGGCCGAGTTCCTGTTCCGCGGCCCCAACCGTCTGACCCCGTAACAAAAGTTTTTTCGGCCGGCGCCGAAAGAACAGCAAAAAGCGCGGTGCGCTATCCGTTCGAGGATGCGCACCGCGCTTTCATTTGTTTTAGGCAGAAAAAGCTGCCGTCCGGCTCAGCCAAACATCTTCCGGCCCAGCCAGATGCAGATGCAGGCACCCACGATGGACACGATGATGTCACCGATGAAACCGGTGGCAGTCAGACCCACCAGACCGAATACCAGGTTGCCTACAAAACCGCCCAGCACGCCCAACACGATGTTGCGCCAGGTGGAGCTCTCACTGTTCATGATACGGCTGGCCACAAAACCGGCCAGGGCGCCGATCACCAAACTGAACAAAAAGGAAAACATTGCAAAACCTCCTCCGTTTTTCCGCTCTGCGGCGGATCAAGCATTTTCTTGCTGGGCCATACGGCACACATCCTTCAAACAACAGCGGGCACAGTCCGGGCTGCGGGCCATGCACACCGCCCGGCCGTGCAATACGAACCGATGGCATAGATCGCTGCCTTCCTCTGGGGGAATGATCTGCCACAGCAGCATTTCCACCTTCTGCGGCTCCTTTACATCATCCACCAGACCAATGCGGTTGCACAGCCGGATGCAGTGGGTGTCGGTGACGATGGCGGGTTTGCCGAACACATCCCCCATGATGAGGTTGGCACTTTTGCGCCCAACTCCCGGCAGCTCCAACAGCTGTTCAAAGGTGGTGGGCACTTTGCCGCCGTATTCGTCCCGCAGCATCCGCATACAGGCCGAGATATCCCGTGCCTTGGAGCGGCCCAGTCCGCAGGGGCGTACAATGGCTTCGATCTCGTCGGGTTCGGCAGCGGCCAGTGCTTCTACACTGGGATAGCGGGCAAACAGATCCTCTACCACTACATTGACCCGGGCATCGGTACATTGGGCGGCCAGCCGCACACTGACCAGCAGCTGCCAGGCGTGGTCATAATCCAGCGTACAGGCAGCATCCGGGTATTCCGCCCGCAGCCGGTCGATCACCGTAAGAGCCAAGGCTTTTTTGGCCGCCAGCTGCTCCGGCGGCAGGGTCTTTTTAGGCATGGGCTTCCCCTCTTTTTTGATAGATTCGGTATCCTGTCCGGTACAAAACCGGGATAGGGACATCTTACCTGTGATAATAACATTTTTTGTGCGGGTTGTAAAGTAATAGGGGAGAGCCCCGGGCGTATCCAGAAGAATTTTTGCCCTGTAAGCCGAGCGTGGGAAGATATGTCCGGTTAAAGATAGATTATAATAAGAATCATTTGCAAAAAATCTTGTCCTCTGTACAAGAATGCGGTATACTTATATCTATCCTGGAGCTTTTACAGCAAGCAAAACAAGGAGGTGCCCGCCCATGAACGAGCCGCTGGCGCAGCGTATGCGCCCCAAAACCTTGGCCGAGGTGTGCGGCCAGCAGCATTTGCTGGCGCCGGGCCGGGTGTTCCGCCAGGTGATCGAGAGCGGACGTATCCCCAATATGATCTTCTATGGTCCTTCTGGCACGGGCAAGACCACCGTAGCCCGCATCATCGCCGAGAACAGCGGCATGACCCTGCATAAACTGAACGGCACTTCCTGTGGGACCGGTGATATCAAGGCGGTGCTGCAGGATATTGGTACCCTGGCAGGGGCAGGGGGCATCCTGCTTTATCTGGATGAGATCCAGTATCTCAATAAAAAACAGCAGCAGAGCCTGCTGGAATGTATTGAAAATGGCAGCGTCACCCTGATTGCTTCCACCACTGAGAACCCGTATTTCTATATCTACAATGCGCTTTTGTCCCGCTGTACAGTGTTTGAATTCAAATCGCTGGCGCCAAAGGATGTAGAGCGGGGGGTAAGCAATGCGCTGCAAAAACTTTCGGATGCAGAGGGCGTGCCGGTAGAGATGACCCCTGATGCACTGCATTATCTGGCAGAAAGCGCAGGGGGGGACCTTCGCAAGGCCCTGGGCTGTCTGGATTTTGCAGCGGTTGCAGCACCTGTCGGGCCTGCCGGCAAGCAGATCACTCTCGAGATGGTACAGCAGGTCACCCGCCGGACTGCAATGCGGTACGATCGGGATGGGGACGACCATTACGATATCGTCTCTGCCTATCAGAAATCCATGCGGGGGTCGGACCCGGATGCTGCGCTGCATTACTTGGCCCGCCTGCTGGAAGCCGGGGACCTGCCCTCGGCCTGCCGCCGTTTGATGGTCTGTGCCTGTGAGGACGTGGGTCTGGCTTATCCGCAGATCATTCCCATCGTAAAGGCAGCGGTGGATATTGCCAATATGGTGGGCCTGCCGGAAGCCCGGCTGCCGCTGGCGGATGCGGTGATCCTGGTGGCTACCAGTCCCAAATCCAACTCCGGCCACGATGCCATCAACGCGGCTATGGCAGATGTGCAGGCCGGGCGCACCGGCCCGGTGCCCCGACAGCTGCAAAACAAGCATTATGATGGGGAAGATGCCCTTGTCAAGGGCCAGAATTACTGCTATGCCCATGATTTTCCCGGGCATTGGGTGGATCAGCAGTATCTGCCCGACGCTCTGAAGGATGTGTGCTACTATGCCTTTGGCGATAACCGTACCGAGCAGGCAGCCCGAGCCTACTGGGCCAAGATCAAGGGCGAGGAGAAGCTTTGACCGACCAAGGAGAAAGATACCATGCGTTATTCAAAACAACGAGAGCTGATCCTGCAAACGGTGCAGGCCCTCAGCGATCACCCCACGGCAGAGGAGATCCACACCCAGGCTGCTCCTCGGTGTCCGGGTCTGAGCCTGGGCACCGTCTACCGCAATCTGAACAGCCTGGTGGATATGGGCCGGGTCCGCAGGGTCTCCATCCCGGGCCAGGCCGACCGCTTTGACCATACGCTGTGCTGGCACAGTCATCTTTACTGCACAGTGTGCGGCAGCGTGGTGGATGCACAGGTGGATGAACAACAGCTGATGCAGCTGGTACAGCGCCAGCAGGGCATCGTGCAGGAATGTGCCGTTACCTTGTTCGGCCTCTGTGCGGATTGCTGCGCCCGGCAAGCTGCGGAGGATGTTCTTCCGCCGGATTTGCCTGCGGAGTCGGAGACCCCGGCGGTCTGAGATGACTCCGGCGGAATTTGCCCCTTGCCGGAGCCGAGCAAAAAAGGTATACTAAGGTGTATCTGAAAACGCTTTTTTGAAAAGCAAACCTGCTGTCCTTGGGACAGCGGAGAAGGATGGTTATAGTTCATTGGAATACATTGCATTTGAACACGATGCCGCTGCCGCTGCACTGGTAAGCCAGGTGTATGATACACCGCCGCTGGCCTATGTCCATAGCTACGGCTGTCAGCAGAACGTCAACGATGGAGAGCGCATCAAGGGCGTTCTCACCGATATTGGATATGGCCTGTGCGATGCGCCGGAGCAGGCCGACCTGATCCTGTTCAACACTTGCGCTGTGCGCGAGCATGCGGAGCAGCGGGTCTTTGGCAACGTAGGTGCGCTCAAGGGCCTTAAAGAGAAAAAGCCCGGCCTCATCATTGGGTTGTGCGGCTGCATGGCCAACCAGACCCATGTGGTGGAAAAACTGCGCCGCAGCTACCCGTATGTGGACCTGGTGTTCGGCGTGGACGGCATTGACACACTGCCGCAGCTTCTGGCGCAGAAGCTGCGCACCCACAAGCGGGTGCTGCTGCAGCCGGCGCAGCGTCCGGTGATCGTGGAGAATATCCCCATCCGGCGGGAGAGCGAATTCCGCGCCTGGCTCCCCATCATGTATGGTTGCGACAATTTCTGCACCTACTGCATCGTGCCGTATGTCCGCGGGCGGGAAAAGAGCCGCCGTCCGGAGGATATCCTGGCGGAGTTCCGCGGTCTTGTGCAGGCGGGATACAAAGAGATCACGCTTCTGGGGCAGAACGTCAACAGCTACGGCAAGGGTCTGGAAGAACAGATCGATTTTTCCGACCTGCTGAACCTGCTGTGCAGCGTCCCCGGAGACTATCATATCCGCTTTATGACCAGCCACCCCAAGGATGCCAGCCATAAGCTGATCGACACCATTGCCGCCCAGCCCAAGCTGTGCAAGCATCTGCACCTGCCGGTGCAGTGCGGGTCCGACCGGGTGCTGGCACAGATGAACCGCCGCTATACGGTGGAACAGTATATGGAGCTGATCGAGTACGCCTGCAGCCGGGTGCCGGGGATCACCTTCTCCAGCGATATCATCGTGGGCTTCCCCGGTGAGACCGAGGAGGACTTCCAAGGGACGCTGGACCTGGTCAAGAAGGTGGGCTATATGCAGCTGTTCACCTTCATCTATTCCAAGCGTACCGGCACCAAAGCAGCCGATATGCCGGACGAGACCCCCCGCTCGGAAAAGACCGATCGGATGGGCCGCCTGCTCAAGACCCAGGACGAGATCGCTATGGGTCTGGTCAAGGCGCAGGTAGGGCAGACGGTACGGGTGCTGGTAGAGGGCTTCGGCAGAGCCGAGGGCACCCTCACCGGCCGGCTGGATAACAACCTGACGGTGGAGTTTGCTGCGGATCCGGCACTGCTGGGTCAGTATGCAAAGGTAAAGCTCACCTCTGCCCGTGCCACTGTTCTGCTGGGTCAGTTGGAAGGCTGAGGATCTTCCGCAACAAAGTTTGAAATCGCGCGTTCTTCGTGCGAAATTCTGCCCCCTTGACAAGAGGGCGCAAGGATAAAGGAGTATAATAATGGACTGCATCGATCTTTTTAAGCGCGCTGCTGTGGCGCTGCAAACCGACAATCGCTACCTGGCTCTGGATCAGGCCCGCAAAATGAACGATAAGGACGAGGAGCTCCAGAACCTGATCGGCGAGTTCAACCTGGCACGCATGGATCTGAACAATGAGATCGGCAAGACCGAGCGCAGCGATGCCCGCATTGCCGAGCTGAACGAGAAGGTCAACACCCTGTACGGCCAGATCATGGCAGACGAGGGCATGGTGGCTTATAACGAAGCTAAGCGGGATTGCGAGAGCCTGGTCAACTATATCGACGCGATCATCAATACGGCTATGAACGGCGGCGACCCCATGACCGTGCAGGAGCCTTCCGCTTCCTGCACCGGCAGCTGCTCTACCTGCGGCGGCTGCCACTGAGCCGGACCCCTGCACGCTCAGATATGACCTGACCGGTATACCGGCCAGTTTACGAAACGCGGCCCCCGGTGGGCCGCGTTTTCCGTGCAGCAGCCTTAAAATGGAGTGCGGCTCTGCCCAATAGAGCATGTATCCGCAGCACTGGCAGGGAACGCCCCGCTTTCAGCTTTCCCTAGCCGAAGGGAACAATAACGGAAGGAGTACCCCCTTATGGCAAAGCTTTCCCCCCCGACGGAACAACTGTCGCCCATGATGCAGCAGTATATGGAGATCAAGCGGCAGCATAAAGATGAGATCCTCTTTTACCGTATCGGGGATTTTTATGAGATGTTCTTTGAGGATGCGCTTACAGCTTCCCGAGAGCTGGACCTCACCCTTACCGGCAAGCAGTGCGGCCTGCCGGAGCGGGCGCCCATGTGCGGTGTGCCCTTCCACAGCTATGAAAGCTATGTGGCCCGGCTGATCGCCAAAGGGTATAAGGTGGCCATCTGTGAGCAGGTGGAGGACCCTTCCAAGGCAAAGGGCCTGGTCAAGCGGGACATCATTCGGGTCCTTACGCCGGGTACGGTCATTGAGAGCAGTATGCTCCAGGATGATAAAAACAACTACATTGCCAGCATCTACCTCAAGGGCAAGCGGGCAGGGCTTTGCTTTGCGGATATCTCCACGGGCACTGCCCATGTTACAGAGCTTTCCGGCGAGCGGATCAGCAATGCTATCCTTACCGAGCTGTGCCGTTACCACCCCAGTGAGGTGCTGATGAACACCGCTGTGCTGGACTGCCGGGATCTGACTGCGTACATGAAAAAGCAGCTCCACTGCGCTGTAGAGCTGGTGGAGGATGGGCGCTATTCTCCCGGCCTTATCGAGACTGTGCTGGACGATCAATTTGGACGGGACTGGGCACAGTCCACCACCATCGCCAGCGATGGTCTGGTGCGGTATGCCATGGCAGCGCTGCTGGAATATCTGCATGAAACACAGATCAAAGGCGTAGGACGGCTAAAGACCGTGCTCAGCTACAATGAAGCGCAGTTTATGCAGCTTTCTGCGGTGACCCGGGCCAATCTGGAGCTGACCGAGACCCTGCGGGGCCGGGAAAAGCGGGGGACGCTGCTCTGGGTGCTGGATAAGACCAGCACCGCCATGGGCAAGCGGATGCTGCGCAGCTGGGTCGAGCAGCCGCTGATCACACCCGCTGCCATCAACCAGCGGCTGGATGCTGTGCAGGCGCTGGTCGAGCAGACGATGACCCGTGGGGAACTGGCCGAACAGCTGCACTATGTTTTTGATATCGAGCGGCTGATGACCCGCACGGTCTACGGATCTGCGACCCCCAAAGAGATCTATGCGCTGGCGCAGACCTGTGACCGTCTGCCGCAGCTGCGGACCCTGGCGGAAAGCTGCAGCTGCCCGGAGCTGGCGCAGCTGGCGGAGCAGATCGACCCGCTGGCCGATATCCGGGATAAGATCTATGCCGCCATCGACCCGGAGGCCCCGGCCAGCCTGAAAGAAGGGGGCGTGATCGCCTCCGGCTATCATTCCGAAGTGGATGAACTGCGTTCTATCCGAGACAATACCAAGGGGGTGCTGGCTCAGCTGGAAGCACGCCTTCGGCAGGAGACCGGCATCCCCAAGTTGAAGATCGGCTATAACCATGTTTTTGGTTATTATATCGAGGTCAGCAACTCGTACAAGAATATGGTGCCGGAAAGCTACATCCGCAAACAGACCCTCTCTACCGGTGAACGATATATCACCCAGGAGCTGAAAGGTCTGGAGAGCAAGATCCTGGGCGCCCACGAGCGTCTGATCTCGCTGGAACACCGGCTGTTTGCGGAGCTTTTGGAGGGGATCGCAGCGCAGCTGGACCGCATCCAGCGCACCGCATCTGCGGTAGCACAGCTGGATGTTCTGGCCTCCTTGGCGCAGGTGGCGGCCGAGAATGATTACTGCCGTCCTATGGTGGACAACTCGGATCGGCTGGAGATCCTGGAAGGCCGTCACCCTGTGGTGGAACAGGTGCTGAAGGGGGCGCCTTTTGTGCCCAATGACACCCGCCTGGATTGCGATGCTGACCGGTGCCTGATCATCACCGGTCCCAATATGGCGGGCAAATCCACCTATATGCGTCAAAATGCGCTGATTGCGCTGATGGCGCAGATCGGCTCCTTTGTGCCGGCCCGTCAATGTCATTTGGGCGTGGTGGATGCGATCTATACCCGCATTGGAGCCTCCGACGATCTGGCAGCCGGCCAATCGACCTTTATGGTGGAGATGACCGAGGTGGCGCAGATCCTGAAAAGCGCCACCCCCAAAAGTTTGGTGATCCTGGATGAGATCGGCCGTGGAACCTCTACCTTTGATGGTATGAGCATTGCCCGGGCGGTAGTGGAGCATATTGCCAGCCCGGCAAAGGGTCTGGGCTGCAAAACCTTGTTTGCTACCCATTACCACGAACTTACCGAGCTGGAAGGCACGGTGGAAGGGGTCAAAAACTATAACATCGCTGTCAAAAAGAGGGGAGAGGATATCACCTTCCTGCGGCGGATCGTCCGGGGTCCGGCGGATGACAGTTATGGCATCGAGGTGGCAAAGCTGGCGGGACTGCCTGGCAGTGTGACCCGCCGCGCCCACGAGGTGCTGCGGACCCTGGAAGCCAGTGCCCCCAAACATACAGTGGAGCAGATGGATTTCGATGCACTGGCAGCATATAGCTCCCCGGCGATGCCCAGTGAGATGATGGAAAAACTAGAGGCTCTGGATGTGGAGACGCTGACCCCCATTGAGGCGCTGAATTTCCTCTATGAGCTGAAAAAGACACTGAAAGGCAGCCTGAACGGCTGAGAAAGGAGGCCCCTATGTCGCAGATCCGTGTATTGGATAAACACACGGCGGAGTTGATCGCAGCAGGCGAAGTGGTGGAGCGCCCGGCCTCAGTGGTCAAGGAACTGATCGAGAATGCGATTGATGCAGGGGCCTCTCAGGTCACGATCAGCATTGAATCCGGCGGCGTTAAGCTGATCGAGATCAGCGATGACGGCACTGGTATCGAGGCCGAAGATATCCCCACTGCATTCATCCGTCACGCAACCAGCAAGATCCAGACCCAGGACGATCTGGATCACATCCAGACCCTGGGCTTTCGGGGGGAGGCACTGGCCTCCATTGCCAGTGTGGCGCGGGTAGAGCTTCTCACCCGTACCCAGGAGGCCGACTGTGCGACCCTCTACCGTATTGAAGGGGGCGAGAGCCTGGGCGCCGAGCCTGCTGCACGGGGTGTGGGCACAACAATCCGGGTGCGGGATCTGTTCTACAATACGCCTGCCCGGATGAAGTTTTTGAAGAAGGACTCCAGCGAGGGCACCTTTGTGGCGGATATCGTAGCACATGTGGCGCTCAGTCACCCGGCGGTACGGTTCAAGTTTGTGCGGGAAGGCAAGGTGCAGTATGTCACCCCTGGTGATGGACAGCTGCGCAGCGCTGTATATGCAGTGCTGGGGCGGGAGTTCAGCCGCAGCCTTTTGGAGCTGGACGACAGCACCGGTCCCTATCGGTTGTGGGGCCTGATCACACCGCCCAAGGGCTGCCGTGCCAGCCGGAGTATGCAATATTTCTACATCAATGGACGCAATGTGCGCAACCGCACGATGATGGCCGCTTTGGAAGGTGCCTATAAGGGCACGATGATGCAGGGCAAATTCCCGGGCTGTATCCTGATGCTGCAAATGCCGCCGGAACTGGTGGATGTAAACGTGCACCCTGCCAAAGTTGAGGTTCGTTTTGCCCGGGAAGGGGACATATTTGATGTGGTGTACCATGCCGTAAAACTTGCGCTGGCACAGCCCGGTACAGGGGAACGGCAGTTTGCATTTGATGCTCCAAAGGAAGATAATCAGAAATCTGACGAGATAAAACAGGAAAATACTGCAAAGCAGATTGGCTTTACACCGCTTTCTGCGGTGCTTCCTGCCCAGGCGGACCCGGGTGCGCTGCCGGAGCCTTCTTCAAGAGCGGATGCGGATATCCTTTCTGTGCCGACGCAGAGGCCGAGCCGCCCGCTGCGTCCCGCCACGCGCGCTACGGACCCGGATTGGCCGGAAGAGGTGTTCGCCCCGATCGCAGTCGATGCACCTCCCATGCGGGAGTTTGCGCTGCATAGTCCGGAGCGTCCGGCAATGCCGGAGACAAAGCTCCATGTGGCTGCGGAAGAAAATATTTTCCGCAAAGCAACCGCAGAAGACCAGCTGGATATCCAGCCGGAGCTGCCTGAACAAGGCCCTGTGCAGGATCATATGGCGGCCTGGACAGCGGCTGAACCGCCGAAGCAGGAGCAGCCGCCGCAAAAAGAAGAAACCGAACAGCTGGGGTTTGATGTGCCCGCTGCGGAGCCTCCGCTGGAGTATGTGGGCGAGTTGTTCCGCACCTATATCCTGGCACAGCGTGGGGACGAGGTATGCGTGATCGACAAGCACGCTGCCCACGAGCGTCAGCTGTTCGAGAAGCTGGCAGCAGACTACGGCAGTGTGCCGGGACAGCTGCTGCTGCAGCCTTTGGCGGTAAATTTGGGGGCAGCAGAAAAACAGGCGCTGCTGGACAATCTTCCCCTTTTGGAAAACGCAGGCCTGGAGGTAGAGGACTTCGGCGGCACGACGGTGCTGCTGCGCACAGTCCCTGCGGACGTGGAACCGCAAAACGCAGAGGAGCTGCTGGTGGAACTGGCAGATAAATTGGCTAAGGGCAGCCGGGATGCGCTGAACGAACGTACAGAGTGGGTACTGCATTCCATTGCCTGCCGTGCCGCCGTCAAGGCAGGGGATCGCACCTCGCCGCAAGAGCTGATGGCGCTGGCGGAAAAGATCCTTTCCGGGCAGGTGCCGCCTTTCTGCCCCCACGGCCGTCCCTGTGTGCTGAAATTGACCCGAAAGGAGCTGGAAAAACAGTTTGGACGCATCGTGTAAACCATGGATCCTTGCTGTAGTGGGGCCGACCGCCACCGGTAAAACGGCCCTGGGAGTCGCCCTGGCGAAAGCCCTTGGGGGCGAGATCCTCAGTGCGGATTCTATGCAGATCTACAAAGGGCTGGATATTGGTACAGCCAAGGTGACACTGGAGGAGGCGCAGGGGGTCCCGCATCATTGCGTGGATATCCTTACGCCGGATCAGCCATTCAGCGTGGCAGATTTTACGGCTCTGGCAGGCGAGCAAATCGCAGACATGACCCAGCGGGGCGTACTGCCGGTGCTGGTGGGCGGTACGGGCCTGTATGTCCAGAGCTTGTTGTATGGGGTGCGGTTCACCCAGGATAAAACGCCGCCTGGCCTGCGCCAGCAGTTGGCACAGGAATTGGAGCAGCAGGGGGCAGAGGCAATGTATGCACAGCTGCAGGCAGTGGACCCGGAAGCAGCTGCGGCGATCCACCCCAACAACTGTCAGCGGGTGCTGCGTGCGCTGGAGTATTACCGGGCTACAGGCCAGCCCCTCAGCAGCCAGAAAGCCGCTTCGCTGCCGCCGGAACGCCCCTATCGGGCGCTGGTGCTGGGCCTGGATTTTGCGGATCGCGCCCAGCTTTACAGCCGCATCGACCTGCGGGTAGATCGTATGCTGGAGGCCGGTTTGCTGGAGGAAGCCCGCTGGGTCTACGATCATCAGGCGCAATGTGCTACGGCGGCGCAAGCCATCGGCTATAAGGAATTCTTTCCGTATTTTGCAGGGGAGGCGACGGTGCAGCAGTGCGCCGATGCATTGAAGCAGGCTTCCCGCCGGTACGCCAAACGGCAGCTGACCTGGTTCCGCCATATGGAAGGGGTCACCTGGCTGGATGCTGCTTCTCCGGAGCTTATCTCCCAGGCGCTGGCGCTATGCCGGGATTTTTTGCCGAAAGGATGATGCCCAATGCCTGAAGAACAGGATAAAAATCGTGCCCCCCGGATGCTGGCACTGGTGGCGGCTGTCTTTTTGCTGGTGGCTGCGGTATATGTGCTTTATCAGGTGTGGCAGGTGCTGTTTCCGCCCAATCACTACGAAACAGCGGTGCTGGCAACCGTGGCCGATACGGTGGATGCCCAAGGGGTGCTGCTGTTTGATGAGACCTTGGTGCCTGGCAGCGGAAGCCTGGGCTACTTGGTGGAGGATGGAGAGCGGGTGTCTGCCGGCGCTGCGGTGGCAGAGATGTACACAGACCCTGCCCAGGCAGGGCTTCGCAATCAGCTGACCCAGCTGACAGAGCAGATCCAGCTGCTGCAAAAAGCGCAGAATACCGCCTCTGCGCAGCTGGATAGTTTGCTGAAAGAGCGTTCCTCTGCTTTATACGATCTGTTGGACGCTTTGGACCAGACGCTTTATCAGCAGACCTCCTCTGCGGAGGAACAATATCTCCTGGCCCAGAACAAGCTTTGGGTGGTCACGGGAGAAACAACGGGTTTTGGAGAGCAGATCGCCCAGCTTACAGAGCAATCGGCAGCCGTTGCCGCTCAGTTGGGGGCGCCTGCGCAGATCACAGCTCCCCGCACCGGCTATTTTATCCGCGGCAGTGCTACGGCCCGGCTCAATGCGGGGTCGGCAGACATTCTGGCGCTGGATGCAGCGGGTCTGGCTGCATACCTGGCCTCTGAGCCGGAGGTGCCGCTGGATGGCTGCGCCGGCAAGCTGGTCTCCGGCTTTTCCTGGCAGTACTGCGGCATATGTCCGCTGGAACAGGGCAAAAAGCTGCTCACAGCAGATGGAAAGCCCCTGAAACGTGCGGTGGAACTGTGGTTTCCCGGTCAGATGGAGCAGGGGCTGTCTGCTACGGTGCAGCAGGTCCAGCTGGATGAAGCGGCCGGTCTGGCCCGCTTTGTGCTGACCTGTGAGACGGTGAATGGGGATGTGCTGCGGCTGAACCGGGCAGATGCCAAGGTCATCGTCGGCCGCACCACCGGGCTGCGCATCCGATCTTCGGCAGTGCATTATCTCAAAGAAGATGGAACCGAAGCTGCAGAAAAAGGGGAGAACTATATCCCTGGCGTCTATGTCAAATTCGGCAATCTGGCCCGCTTCTGCCGTATCGATCCGGTGGACGATGCGCACCCCCTGGTCACAGAGGGCGAATACCAGCTGGTAATGCCCAGCGGGACCGATGGTTCGGTCAGTCAGGTGCGCCTGTATGACGAGATCATCGTCTCGGGACAAAATTTGTATGACGGAAAGCTTTTGTAGTTATTGACATCTGGAGCAAAACAAACGATAATAGAAAAAGCTATTTGCACATATTTTGCAGAGCAAGTCAGGCGGCCCCGGCTGCCGAGCGAAAGGAGCAGATTTCGATGTCTTTTATGGACAACCTCAAAAAGGGCCTTTTTGGCAGTGAGGACGAGTACGACGATCAGTACATTGACGACGGCCCGCAGATGGTGAACAACAACAACGGCTTTGGCGTCACGATGGACGAGGAAGATCCCGACGCGGCGGAAGGCGCTGTCAAAAAGAATGGCAAGGTGGTCAACATCCATGCTACCACCCAGCTGCGGGTGGTGCTGGTCAAGCCTGAGCATTTTGAGGATGCCAGCACGATTGCGGATCACCTGAACAACAAGCGCACTGTGGTGCTGAACCTGGAGTCCACCAACAAGGAGGTCTCCCGCCGGTTGGTAGACTTTTTGTCCGGTGTGGCGTATGCCAACAATGGCCAGATCAAGCGTGTGGCCAACAGCACCTTTATTATTACCCCCTACAACGTAGATATTATGGGCGATCTGCTGGACGAGTTGGAGAACAATGGCGCGTTCTATTGATCCTGCCCTGAAAGCGGTCCGGGGCTTTGTCCCGGCGCAGAACGATGAAGAGCGCTTTTTTATGCGCCATATCGAGGATCTGGCCCGCACGGCTCAAAGCCGGGGCATCCCTCGGTATTCGGCCTTTTTGTCCGATCGGGAGCAGGACCTGGCGCAGGCTGCATTGAACCGGATCGATGCCCAGGACTGCCGTTTTGACGGCGGCTGGCCTGGGGCAGAGCGGCGCATCCTGTGCATCGAACCCGCCGACAGCTATACTGCCAGCCCTTTGTGCTGTGTGCAGCTGTGCTGTCAAGGGCCGGTGGGCACGGCGCTGCCTGCCCACAAAGATTATCTGGGCAGCCTTATGGGCCTTGCACTGCGGCGGGAGGCCCTGGGAGATATCCTGCTTCCACCGGATCAGCCGGGCACCGCATATGTTTTTGCGTTGGAACCGGCAGCCCAGCTGATCTGCCAGGAGCTTTGTTCTGCGGGCAGATTCAGCCTGACTACACAGCTGTGCCCCTTGGATCAGCTGCCCAGCTTTGGTGCAGAGGATCGGGAGCTGCGCACGGCTACCGTATCCTCTCCCCGTCTGGATGCGGTGCTGTCGGCAATGCTTCGGTGCAGCCGTGGGGCTGCTGCCCAGCTGATCACAGCAGGGCGGGTGGAGATCAACCACCTGCCTACCACCAGCGGCCACGCTCCGGTGTACGAGGGGGATGTGTTCACCGTGCGCGGCAAAGGGCGGTTCGAGCTTGTCTCGCTGCCCGGGAAGAGCAAAAAGGACCGATGGATCATCGAGTTTTTTCAGTATTGAATGAAAATGGGAGGATACAATTATGCTGACCCCGCAGGATGTCCGATCCGTGCAATTTGAAAAGAACCTCCGCGGCTACCGTACCGAGGATGTAGACCGGTTTTTGGACCAGATCGAAGATCAGCTGAAGCAGAATGACGCCCAGATGGAGCAGCTGCGCCGCCAGATCGCAGATCTGAACGCTGAGAACCAGCGGCTGCACCGGGAGCTGGAAGGCTATGAGGCGGATGGCGATATGCTGAAATCCGCACTCATCAACGCCCAGCGCATGGGAGAGAATGTGATCCGGGAGGCAAACCAGAAGGCGGAGGACATCCTTCACCGGGCAAACCTCCGGGGGGACGATATCATCCGGGACGCAAACGAACTGCTGCAAAAAGCCAGCGATCGGGCTGATGAGATCATTTCTGAGGCCACCGATAAAAAGCAGGCCGAAGAGCGGGAGTATGAGCGGGTCCGTCTGGAAGTTACCCGTTTCAAGTCGGATGTGCTCAACCTGTACCGCAGCCATGTGGAGTCCCTGAGCCGTCTGCCGGAGTTCCAGCGGGAGCAGCCCGCCCCGGCAGAGGAAAAAGAAGTGTCCGAACAGCCGGAAGAAGCTGTTTCCGCTGCGGAACCGGCTGTGGAGCAGCCTGTCCTGACCGAGGAGGAAGCCCCCGAGGAAGGGGAGGATACCCCTGCGGATGAGCAGTCGGAGGCTTTTTGGGCCCAGGATGAGAGCCAGCTCAAGCTGGAGATCCCGCCGGAAGCCCGGCCGGATTACGCCGCCTTCCAGGGTGTGCAGTTCAGCGATTGACCTTGCCAAAAAAAATTAGAGGAGTGTGTGACCAGTGGCTAAGAATAAATCCCAATACGATAGTACCCTGAACCTGCCCAAGACTCTGTTTGAGATGCGTGCAGGCCTGCCCAAGAAAGAGCCTGCGATGCTCAAGGATTGGGAGGACAATGATCTTTACGGCAACCTGATGAAGCACAATGCGGACAAGCCCCGTTTTGTGCTCCATGACGGCCCTCCGTACGCCAACGGCAGCATCCACATGGGTACTGCACTGAACAAGATCATCAAGGATATCATCATCCGTGAGAAGAACATGGAGGGCTACCAGGCTCCCTATGTGCCGGGTTTTGATACCCACGGCCTGCCGATCGAGCTGAAGGCGCTGTCCTCTGTGGGCGACAAAAAGAAGGATATCTCCAAGCTCCAGCTGCGCCAGATCTGCGAGAAGTTTGCCACCGAGCATATTGATATCATGAGCGACCAGTTCAAGCGTCTGGGCGTTATTGGCGACTTCGAGCACCCCTACCTGACCCTGAAGCCGGAGTTTGAGGCTCGTCAGATCGAGGTCTTTGGCAAAATGGCCAAAAAGGGCTATATCTACAAGGGCCTGAAGCCGGTCTACTGGTGCCCGGACTGCCGCACTGCACTGGCTGAGGCTGAGATCGAGTATGGCGAGGACGACTGCGACTCCATCTTTGTGCGCTTTGCAGTCTCGCAGGACCCCAACGGGGTTCTGGCAAAGCACGGCATCCCCATGGATAAGACCTACTTTGTCATCTGGACGACTACGACCTGGACTCTGCCCGCCAACGAGGCTATCTGCCTGGGCGGTCAGTTTGAGTATTCCTTCGTCAAGATCGGGGATGCATACCACATCATGGCCACGCAGCTGGTCAAGAGCGTGATGGATGCCTGCCATATCACCGAGTATGAGGTGGTGGGCGAGCCGGTCAGCGGCGTGGAATTTGAGAAGATGCGCTACCACCATGTCTACCTGCCGAAGGAAGGCCTGGTGATCCTGGGCGATCATGTCACCCTGGAGAGCGGCTCCGGCTGTGTCCATACCGCAGGCGGCCACGGCGTGGATGACTTCAATGTCAGCCAGAAGTACAATGTGCCCATCACTGTGCCGGTGGATGACGGCGGATACCTGACCGAGCTGGCAGGCAAGTACGCAGGCCAGCGGGTGTGGGCTTCCAACAAGACCATCCTGGCCGACCTGATGGAGTCCGGCGCAGTGCTGGGCCAGATCCACATCAAGCACCAGTATCCCCATTGCTGGCGCTGCCACAACCCCATCATTTTCCGTGCTACCGAGCAGTGGTTCTGCTCCATTGCCAAGTTCCGTGAGGATGTGTACGAGGCCATCGACGGCGTCACCTGGATGCCGGAGTGGGGTCACGACCGCATGAAGGGCATGGTGCGGGACCGCAACGACTGGTGCATCAGCCGTCAGCGTACCTGGGGTGTGCCCATCCCGGCCTTCTACTGCAAGAAGTGCGGCCAGTACCATATCACCGATGCTACCATCAAGGCTGTAAGCGAGCTGTTCCGCAAGGAGGGTTCGGACGCCTGGTATAAGTACGATGCTTCCCAGATCATCCCGGCCGGGGAGGTCTGCGAGAAGTGCGGCGCTTCCGATTGGGAGAAGGACTCCGATATCATGGACGTCTGGTTCGACTCCGGCTCCACCCATGCAGCTGTTCTGGACGAGCGCAGCGAGCTGGGCTTCCCGGCAGATCTGTACATGGAAGGTGCAGACCAGTTCCGTGGTTGGTTCCAGTCCAGCCTGCTGACCAGTGTGGCCAGCAAGGGCTGCGCCCCCTATAAGTCCGTGCTGTGCCACGGCTGGGTGGTGGACGAGCAGGGCAAGCAGATGCACAAGAGCGCTGGCAACGGCGTAGAGCCCAGTGAGATCATCAAGGACTACGGCGCAGACATCATCCGTCTGTGGGTGGCTTCCTCGGATTACACGGTGGACGTGCGTGCAGGCAAGAATATCATCAAGCAGCTCAGCGAGGCATACCGTAAGATCCGCAATACGGCCCGCTTCATCCTGGGCAACCTGGATGGCTTTGACCCCAACACCGATTGTGTTGCCGACGACCAGCTGCAGGAGATCGACCGCTGGGCACTGGCTGCACTGGATGACCTGATCGCTGCCTGCCGCGCTGGTTATGCAGTGTATGATTTCAACAAGGTCTATCATGCAGTCTATAACTTCTGCGTGGTGGCTATGTCCAACTTCTACCTGGATGTCACCAAGGATCGTCTGTACTGCACCAATGGTGTTGGCCGCCGTGCCGCCCAGACGGCAATGTACCGCATCCTCACTGCGCTGGATAAGCTGATCGCTCCCATCCTCTGCTTCACCAGCCAGGAGATCTGGGACTTCCTGCCCAAGACCGAGGGCATGGAGCACTATGTGGTGTACGAGCAGATGCCTTCCGCTGGCCAGTATGCTGCCAGCGAGGAGTTCAAGGCAAAGTGGGCCCGCCTGATCGCTGTCCGTGATGAGGTGAAGAAGGTTCTGGAGCAGGCTCGTGCAGATAAGCAGATCGGTGCTTCTCTGGAGGCTGCAGTTACCCTGTACTGCTCTGAGGAGATGTACACCCTGCTGAACGCAGTCCCCATGGATGAGCTGGCAGACCTGATGATCGTCTCCCGCGTGGACCTGGTCAAGGGCGAGGGCGGTGCCGCCAGCGCTGTTGAGGGTCTGGGCGTTGCTGCTGTGCATGCCACCGGTGATAAGTGCGAGCGCTGCTGGAAGTATTCTTCGGATATCGGCTCCCATGCTGCACATCCCACCCTGTGCGCCCGCTGCGCCAGCGTGGTGGAGGGCTGATCCGCCCCTCGTTTTTAACTCTTTTATTTTAAAAGCAAAGGCGGTGCTCTCTTAGCAGGACGCGTATAGAAAGCGCAGCCGCCGATCTTAGCAAAAAACAGGCCTTTGGCTGTGCTGCCGTTCTTGGCGGCCTGCCACAGACCTGTTTTTGCAAATTTGAGGGACGGGTGTGCCCGCCCCGGGGAGAAAAACATGACCTATGTATTGATCAATCTGCTGTGTACCGCAGCACTGGTGGGCATCGACCAGCTTATCAAGCTCTGGGCGGTGCAGGTGCTGCAGCCGGTGGGGACGATGCCGCTGATCCCCCATGTGGTGGAGCTGCATTTTGTGCTGAACCCGGGTATGGCGTTTAGCCTGCTCAGCGGCAAGCAGTTGCTGCTGATCCTTGCTACATCGGCAGCAATGGCGGTTATGGCCTATTGGCTGTTCTTCCGCTGCCGGGGCAAGGTGCTTTTGCAGGCTGCGCTGATCCTGATGCTGGGCGGCGGCCTTGGCAACCTGGTCGACCGGGTGCTGAACGGCGCTGTGGTGGATTATCTGAATCTGCTGTTCATGCGGTTCGCTGTCTTCAATTTTGCGGATATTTGTGTCTGCGTGGGTGCGGGGCTGTTGGTACTGTATATCTTTTTGGACGATCTCCGTGCTTCCCACAGCAAGGATGGATCCGCGCAGGAGCAGTAAACATGGAACAGCGTGAATTTATTGTGGAGCAGGAGGGGGCGGGCACCCGGATCGACCGCTTCCTCAGCGGAGAGGATACGGGACTGTCCCGCAGCGCACTTCAGGGGCTTATGGCTCAGGGTCATGTGCTGTGCAATGGCTGTCCCGTGCCCAAAAGTCAAAAACTGAAAGCCGGTGATACTCTGCTGGTGGAGATCCCGGATGCAAAGCCGATCGAGGCGGTGCCGCAGAATATACCGCTGGATATCGTCTATGAAGACGAGCATCTGCTGGTAGTGAATAAACCTAAGGGGATGGTGGTCCACCCCGCCCCAGGCAATCCGGATGGTACACTGGTCAACGCCCTGCTGTGGCATTGCCAGGGCAGCCTTTCCGGTATTGGCGGGCTGATCCGTCCGGGCATCGTTCACCGCATCGATAAGGATACCAGCGGTCTGCTGGTGGTAGCCAAAGACGATGCGACCCATATTGGCTTGTCTCAGCAGATGGCGGTCCATAGCGTAGAGCGGGCGTATCATACCGTGGTCTATGGGGGTTTTACGCAGGAGCAGGGGGTGGTGGAAAGCAGCATCGCCCGCTCTCATACTGACCGTAAAAAGATGGCGGTCTACCCCGTAGGAGAACCGGGAGCCAAGTATGCCTATACGGGCTATCAGGTGCTGGAACGGCTGGGCAACTTTACCCTGCTGGAATGTCGGCTCAAGACCGGCCGAACGCACCAGATCCGTGTCCATATGGCGTCCATCCATCATCCCGTAGCGGGCGATCCGGTTTATGGCCCCCATAACTGCATCACGAGCCTGGGGGGACAATGTCTGCACGCTAAGACGCTGGGTTTCATCCACCCGGCTACAGGCCAGGCGCTCCGGTTTGACTCGGAGCTGCCGGAATATTTCACCCATTTTGTTGCGACACTCAGGAGGCAGAGTCAATGAATCGATCCTTAGCTGATACGCTGGTGCTGTGCGATCTGGACAGCCTGCTGCTGGGACCAGATGGAAACCTGACGCAGGTGCTCCGGGATATCATCCAGCTGTACGGCAGCCGGGGCGGCCGTCTGACCGTGTTCTCTCAACGTACCCCCAAGGCAGTCCGCACCTTGCTGGGCGGGGTGCGGCTGGGGGCGCCGGCCCTTTTGTGCGGCGGTACGCTGGCGTATAGTTTTGCACAGGGCCGCAGCCAGGGGCTGTGCAGCTTTGCAGGGTTTGGGCCGTCTCTGCTGGAGCGGCTGCCCTCGGTGCCGGGACTGGGCATCGCTGTGCAGATGGCAGATGGTGCGACCCGTGTGCTGCGTATGAGTCAGGGCCTGGCACGCCACCTGCATCAAGAGTGGACTCCCTATCTGCTGGGCAGTGCCGGGGATCTGCCGCTGGACCAGTGCCTCCGGGTGCTGCTTTATCAGGACGAAAAGAATATGCCCTTGGTTCCGCTGCTGAAAAAAACGCTGGCTGAGGACGCTTCCCGGGTGGAGTTGGAGCGCCTGGCTCCGGATCTGCTGGCACTTTCTGCGCGTCTGCCCAGCGGTGAGACGATGCTGCAGGCTGTCAGCGGAGAGGTGGGGATACCCTCTGCACAGGTGCAGGTAGTGGCGGGCAGCGGGGCGATGCTGTCCCTGGTGCAGGCTGCCGGATGCAGCATTGCTTCGGCAGATGCTCCGGCGGAACTGCGGCTGGCTGCAAAGCACACCACCTTGACCGATAGCCAGGGGGGCGCGGCGGCAGAGGTTCTGTACCGTTTGGTGCAGCAAAGTGATGCTGTCCAGTAAAGTCCCGGTAAAGTTGCTTAAAATTTGTGTAAAGTCTCTTGCTTTTTTGGGCAAGAGACTTTCTTTTTGGGCGGATTTTAGGTACAATAAAAAGAGTAGTATGGAGTCCCGTGAATTGGGATGGGACATAAAAGGGGAATTGCTATGAAAGAGGATACGATTTTTATCAACCGGGAGCTGAGCTGGCTGGATTTCAACCGCCGGGTGCTGGTGCTGGGCAAGGATAAAAATGTCCCCCTGGCGGAGCAGCTGAAATTTTTGTCTATTTTCGGGTCGAACCTGGATGAGTTCTTTATGGTGCGTGTGGGCTCTTTGCAGGAGCGAGCAAACCTGATGCACGCCAAAAAGGAAAAGGAGGGTCGGGAGAATAAGACCAATATGACTGCGGAGGAGCAGTTGGCGGCTATTATGCCCAAAACAGCGCAGATGCAGGCGGAATGTGACAAGTATTACGAAAAAGCGCTGGAAAATCTCGCGGCTTGCGGGTATCAGAAGGTGGATTTTGATCACCTGGAAAAAAGTGAGGAGCATTTCTGGAAAAAATATTTCCAGCGGGAGCTGTTTCCGATCCTCAGCCCGCAGATCGTGGATAACCGCCACCCGTTCCCGTTCCTCCGCAACAAGGAGATCTATCTGGGCGTTCTGCTGAAAGAGAAACGTGCCGGCACACAGAGCCTGGGCATCATTCCGATCTCCAGTCAGATGGAGCGTATCCACATCTTCAAAAAAGAGGATAAGACCCTTTTTGCCCTTACCGAAGAGCTGGTGCTGCACTATGCCGGGGTCATTTTTGGCAAGGAACAGATCGTGGAAAAATGCTTGTTCCGGGTTACCCGCAATGCAGATATCGACGTCAAAGAGGGAATGATGGACCATGATATCGACTATCGGGAGATCATGGCCGATCTGCTCAAGCGCCGCCGCAAACTGGCGGCAGTGCGGCTGCAGATCACACCCACTGCACCTACTGAGGTGGTGCGCACGCTGTGTGCAAAACTGGAACTGCCCCATAAGCGGGTCTTTGTGCAAAAAAGCCCGCTGGACCTGAGCTTCTTCTTCCGTCTGCTTTCCAGGGTCGAAGCAGATGGCCATCCGGAGCTGTTCTATCCGGCTGCCCGGCCGATGCTGCCGCCCCCGGAGTATGACCTGGCCCAGCAGGTGGCGCAGCGGGATGTACTGCTGTGCTACCCGTATCAGTCCATTCGGCCGTTCATCACGCTGCTGAAAAAGGCAGCGCAGGACCCGGAGGTCATCTCCATCAAAATGACCCTGTACCGTATGGCGCGGGAGTCTCAGATCGTTCAGGCTCTGATGGAAGCGGCAGAAAACGGCAAAGAAGTGGTTGCGCTGGTGGAGCTGCGGGCCCGTTTTGACGAGCAGAACAATATCGACTGGTCCAAACAGCTGGAGAGCGCAGGCTGTACCGTGATCTATGGATTTGAGGATTATAAGGTCCACTCCAAATTGACGCTCATCACAAAGAAAGGCCCGAGCGGGTATTCCTACATCACTCAGATCGGTACCGGCAATTACAACGAAAAGACCAGCGAGCTGTATACCGACTACTCGTTCCTTACCTCGGACCCGGCCATTGGTGCGGAAGCATCCAATATATTCCAGAACTTGGCGGTGCATAAGCTTACCGAAACTTCTGACCAGATGCTGGTAGCACCGCTGCGGTTCAAAAGTGTACTGCTGGAAGAGATGGATCATGTGATCGAGGCTGCACGGCTGGGCCGTCCCGCATCCATGATCCTGAAAAATAACTCCATCAGTGACCGAGATATCATCCTGAAATTGCAGGAGGCCAGCTGTGCAGGTGTCCGGATCGATATGATCGTCCGCGGCATCTGCTGTGTGCGGGCCGGTGTGCCGGGCAAGACCGAAAATTTGCATATCCGCAGCTTGGTGGGGCGCTACCTGGAGCATGGCCGCATTTACAGCTTTTTTGATGGGCAGTATACCCGGATCTATATTGCCTCCGGCGACTTTTTGACCCGCAATACAGAATGTCGGGTCGAGGTGGGCGTCCGTATCCAGGACCCCGCCCTGGTGGAAAAGCTCAGCCAGATCCTGGATCTGCAGCTGCGGGATAATATCAATGCCCGGGAAATGCGCCCGGACGGCAGCTACCAGAAGGTAAAACCTGCGGATGGGGAGCCGGAGGTCAACGGGCAGATGGGGATGTACGATCTGCTGCGGGGAGACTGGATGCCCCGCCCGGCCTATGTTCCGGAATCGGTGGTGCCTGTGCATGCGGAACAGGAGGCACCGGCTGAGCCCCTGCATCCAGAGGAACCGACTGTGCCGGAGACGGTGCAGCCAGAACAGCCAGAACAGCAAGAGCGGGTTGTTCCGGCACGCCCGGCGGATGGTTCGTCCATGACAGTGGAAGTGGTGCAGCCCCGGCGTAGCTGGCTGGACCGCTTGTTGGGCAAATTTGGAATTTAATAGATAAAAAAGACCGTGGTTTTTGGCTGCCTCCGAATAAGAAACCATTGCCCGCCGACTGACGATTTTGTGTAATTGCTGTGTCAAAGCAGCTTGCCAGCCAGCAAGGATGCCTGCGCTGCTTTTCCTTGCACTAGCCCAAAATCGCCGGGCGGCGGGTGCGTAGCAGTTCTGGCCCGGAGATTTGTGCCCAGAGTGCCCTGGAAAGGGCGCGTGGAATACTGGATGTATTTCCAAGCCCTTTACAGGGTGCTATGGGGCAAATCTCTCAGCCAGAACCAATGTTTTCTTATTTGGAGGCAGCCTTCGGGCTGCGGTCTTTTTCTTCCCATTGGTGCATACAGTGGCTCGTATAACGGATGGGGAGGGGCAAGGGGATATGCAAAGGACAGGCTGGGTCAAAAAGAGGGGACGGCGCTGGCTGACGATCGGGGTGCTGTTATGGGTGCTTTTTGTTTTGACGGGGACAGCCTCTGCCCAAAAACAGGCTCCACCGGGCAGCAGTTTGTCCCAGGCAGAGCCGGGGCGTTTGTGTTTCCCGCTAGGGGGGAACGTCTGGCGGGTATCTGACCCTTATGGATGGCGAAAAGATCCCTTTACCAGTCGGGAACAATTTCATAGAGGGGTGGACCTGGCTTGCCCCCAGGGGACACCGGTGCGGGCAGCACAAGGGGGCGTTGTGGCACAGGCCCGGCGCAGCACGAGCTTTGGAAATTATCTTCGCATCCGGCACCCTGGCGGATGGGAGAGCATCTATGCCCATCTGGAATACCTCTATGTGCGCCCTGGGGAGGTGGTGGAGCAGGGGCAGCTTCTGGGTGCGGCAGGACAGACCGGCAGAGCCACCGGACCCCACCTGCATTTTGAACTTCTCCATCAGGGGCAGCGCTTTGATCCATCCAAAGCGCTGCGGCTGCCATGAAGCACTGGGTACGCTTTGGCCCGCTGGAACTGCATCATCCGCTGCTTTTGTGCGGAATGTTGTACCTTCTGCTGTACTTTGATGCCAGCGGGTTTCTGCGCCTGGGGCTTGCGTCGGCGCTGCTGCATGAGACGGGGCATATCCTGGTCTACTGGGTGTTCACCGGACGCTGTCCTGTGATCCAGATAGGGTTGACGGGACTGTGTATGCGTCACCGGGAGGCCGGGCTTTCTCCGGAAAAAGTGTTCTGGCTGGCGGCTGCTGGACCGGGGGTCAATCTGCTGCTGGCTTTGGGTGGGTATCTTCGGTTTGTTCATCGGGCCACGGTGCGGGGCAGTGCCTTTTTGGCGGCCAATCTGCTGACGGGAGCCTTTAATCTGCTGCCCATTCCGCCGCTGGATGGTGCGCAGATGCTGCTGAGTCTGTGGCAAGTCCTGAAAAAGCGAAAAGAGCGTAGGATCTCTCCCGCCCAAAAGGCAAAACGGCCGCAGTACTTCGGCGGCAAAACCTGTAATTGCAATTCGCCGGGAAATAAGGTAAAATAAAGGGAACCATAATGCTTAAATGGAGGAACCGGATGTTTGAACCAAAGCTGAAAGAAGCGCTGGGCCGGGTGCAGAAACCTGGCCGCTATACCGGCGGCGAGCCTGGCAGCGTGTATAAAGATAAGTCCCAGGTGGATGTGCGGTTTGCGTTCTGCTTCCCGGACACCTACGAGGTAGGTATGTCCTTTCTGGGGGAGAAGATCTTGTACGAACTGCTGAACGCCCACGAGAATTGGTGGTGTGAGCGTGCCTTTATGCCCTGGCTGGACATGAAGGCAGAGATGGAGCGCCTGTCTCTGCCGCTGTATACGCTGGAGAGCAAGGACCCGCTGGCTGCCTTTGATGCGGTGGGCTTTACCCTGCAGTATGAGCTGTCCTACACCAATATCCTGGCGATGCTGGACCTGGCGGGGATCCCGTTCTATGCAAAAGACCGGGACGAGAGCTGGCCCCTGATCGTGGCGGGCGGCCCCTGTGCCTGCAACGCAGAGCCGATCGCAGATTTCTTTGATGTGATCCAGCTGGGAGAAGGTGAGCGTCAGCTGCCCGCCATCTGTGCAGAGATCGAGAAGGCAAAAAAGGAAGGCGGCGTCTCCAAGACCGAGCTTTTGCTGCGGTTGGCCAAGATCCCGGGGGTGTATATCCCTGCCTTCTATGACGTGACCTATTACGAGGATGGCCGGGTCCAGGCGATCACGCCCAATCAGCCGGGGGTCCCGGCGGTGATCACCAAGGCGATCATCCAGGATATGAACGATTTTGCCCCGCCCACCAACTTTGTGGTGCCCATGGTGGGTGCGATCCAGGACCGTGCCAGCGTGGAAGTGCTGCGCGGCTGTGTCCGTGGCTGCCGGTTCTGCCAGGCGGGCTTTTTGTACCGTCCCATGCGCCAGCGGGATGCCGCTCTGCTGAACCGGGCGGCTCAGGATCTGTGCGCCAATACCGGCTATGAGGAGCTGAGTCTGTCCAGCTTGTCTACTTCGGACCACAGCCAGCTGGAAGAGCTGCTGGACGATCTGAACGAGTGGGCACCTAAGGAGCACGTCAGTCTGTCGCTGCCGTCTCTGCGGGTGGACAACTTCTCGGAGAGCCTGATCGAAAAGACCACAAAGGTGCGCAAGAGCGGTCTGACCTTTGCTGCCGAGGCGGGCACCCAGCGTCTGCGGAATGTCATCAATAAAAATGTCACCTGGGACGAGATCGAAAAGACCTGCGGCATTGCGTTTGCTGCCGGGTATACCTCGGTCAAGCTCTATTTTATGATGGGCCTGCCGACGGAGACCATGGAGGATATCGAGGGCATTGCCGAGACTGCCCAGAAGGTGGTGGACCTGTACTACCATACGACCAACCACGCCAAGGGCAAGGGCGTCCAGGTCACCATCAGCTGCGCCTGCTTTGTGCCCAAGCCCCACACTCCGTTCCAGTTCGTGCCGATGGATTCGGCCGAGACCTTGCAGGCAAAGCAGAAGCACCTGCTGGAGAGCGTGCGCAGCCGCAAGATCAAGGTGAACTACCACGACAGCAAGACCAGTCTGCTGGAAGGCGTGCTTGCCAAAGGCGACCGCCGCCTGGCACCTGCACTGGTGGAAGCTTACAAGCGCGGCTGTTTCTTTGACGGCTGGGAGGAGTGCTTCCGCTACGACACCTGGATGCAGGTGTTTGCAGACCTGGGCATTGACCCTTATTTCTACTGCCAGCGTCCCATTGCACTGGATGAGGTGACCCCCTGGTCTCACATGGATTACGGTGTGACCCATGAGTATCTGGTGCGGGAGTACAAAAAGGCACTGGCTGCACAGACTACGCCGCCCTGCAACCGCCAGTGCGGCGGCTGCGGCGCAAATCATCTGTTGGGAGGACCCTGCTTTGATTACAGTACGGATCTCGTTTGAAAAGAAGGCCGAGGCCTCCTATATCTCACTGCTGGACCTGCAGCGGGTAATGCAGCGGGTCCTCAAGCGCAGCGGCCTGCCGGTGTGGCACACGCTGGGCTTTAACCCCCATATCTACATGACCTTTGCCTGCCCGCTGTCGCTGGGGCAGGAGAGCTTGTGTGAGTGTGTGGATGTCAAGACCGAGGCCGAGGCTCCGGACTTTGCGCAGTGGCAGTCTGCACTCAACGCCATTATGCCGGCGGGCATTTATGTTACACAGGTGGCCCCCGTGGAGATGAAGGCGGATGCCATCGCTTACGCCTGCTATCAGGTGCGCTGCCCGGCTTCTGCCCAGCCGGTGCTGGAAGCGTATAATGCGCTGCCTGCTGCTCTGGTGGAAAAAAAGAGCAAACGCGGTGTCAAGACGTTGGACCTGAAGGAGTATATCCCTGCGCTGGATTGGACCGAGGAGGGGGATGAACTCTCGTTCGCACTTTGCCTGCCTGCCTCGCAGCAGCTGACCATGAACCCGGCGCTGCTGCTGGGCTTTTTGGAGCAGCAAGGGGATTTTTCGTCCCTGTCCGCCTCCATCCTGCGCACCCACTTTTTGACGGCAGATAAGCAGCGTTTTCATTGATGCTGCGGCACAGCTCCGGCATCTTTTGAGAAAAAGCCCGTTTTCTTGCGGATATCACTCGCATTTTATGAAAAAAGTGCTTGATTTCAGCGGGAGTTTGTGCTATCATATTAGGGCGTTAGTGTCCGCTGATACCACAGCGGGGTTAATGACACAATCATTAAACGGGCGGTCCTCTGACGGCAACGCGCCGTGTACGAACGTCTAAAAACAAATGGAGGAATAACAATGGACGCACTGAAGATCATTTCCGAGGGCAGCATCAAGGCCGAGAAGCCTCAGTTCAACGTTGGCGATACTGTCCGCGTGGACGTTCGCATCAAGGAAGGCGAGCGTGAGCGTATCCAGGCTTTCGAGGGCACCGTCATCGCTAAGAAGCACGGCGGCGTTGCTGAGACCTTCACCGTTCGCCGCGTGGCTTACGGTGTTGGCATCGAGCGTGTCTTCCCCATCAACAGCCCCTTCGTTGAGAAGGTCACTGTGATCCGCAAGGGTAAGGTTCGCCGCGCAAAGCTGTTCTACCTGCGTAGCCGCACCGGCAAGGCTGCCAAGGTCAAGAGCGATATCTGATGTTTCCCGCCACGCTGCGGGAGGAAAGGGACAACTTTGTTTGTCCCTTTTTTCTTTATCAAAGAACAGGGGGCACAGCTTCCTGCCGGAAACGAGGTGCGCGGATATGACAAAGCAAGCGCAGTCCCAGCAACCGCCCGTGGTACAGCGGGGCCAGAACCTGCTGGAGTGGTACGAGGCATTGGTCTCGGCGGCGCTGATCCTGGTGCTGTTTTTTTCTTTTTTCTTTCGCATCATTCAGGTGGACGGTCAGTCCATGGTTCCTACGCTGGACCATGGGGATAAACTCATCGTGTGGGGCGCAGGTTACCAGCCCCAGCGGGGAGATGTGGTGATCGTGGACGGCTACACCAGCTATGGCAAGCCGTTGGTCAAACGTGTCATCGCTATGGGCGGAGATACCATACGGATCGATTATGACACCGGCGAAGTATGGGTGAACGAGCAGCTCCTGCAGGAGGATTATATCGCAGAGCCTACCTACTTGGGCTACGATGTCCAGTTCCCCTACACAGTGCCGGAGGGTACGGTGTTTGTTATGGGGGATAACCGCAATGCCTCTTTGGACAGCCGTTCCAGCTATGTGGGCTGCATCAACGAGAAAGATATCCTGGGCAAGGTGCTTTTGTGCTTTTTGCCCTTTGCAGATTTTGGAGTGGTAAAATGAACGAGATGGATACCCGGTTTGCAAACCAATATCAGATCCAGTGGTTTCCGGGGCATATGACCAAGACCCTGCGGATGATGGAACAGGAGATCCAGCATGTGGACGCCAGTTTGGTGCTGCTGGATGCCCGCATCCCTCTGTCCAGCCTGAACCCGGAGATCGAGCGGATCACGGCCCGCAAACCCAAACTGTATGCCTTGAATAAGGCAGACCTGGCCGACCCTGCAGTTACGGAGGAATGGATCCGTTATTTTCGTGCGGCAGATGCCGGATGTGTGGCGATCAGCGCTAAACAGAAGGGCGGAGCAAATGCGGTGAAGTCTGCCATCGAGAAAGAGCTGGTAGGTCTGCTGGCCCGGCGGCAGGGCCGCGGCATGGGGGGCGCAAAGACCCAGATCATGCTTTGCGGCATCCCCAATGTGGGTAAATCCACCTTTATCAATACCTTTGCAGGGGCGGCCCGGGCTAAGGCAGCGGATCGTCCTGGTGTGACCAAGGGCAAGCAGTGGGTCAGTGCAGACAAGTTTGACCTGCTGGATATGCCCGGTGTGCTGTGGAAGAAATTTGACTCCAAGACCACCGCTTCCAACCTGGCGTTTATCGGCTCTATCAAGGATGACATCCTGGATGTAGAGGAGCTGGCGGCCAACCTGCTGGACGAAGTGCGCCACAACTACCCGGCGCTGGTGGCACAGCGTTATAAGCTGGATGCCGAGACCCTGGCGCTACCCCCTTATGAGCTGCTGGAGGCCATTGGCCGCAAGCGGGGACTGCTGGTGCGGGGCGGAGAGGTGGATACCGAGCGCTGCGCCGTGATGCTGGTGGACGAGTTCCGCGCCTGCAAGTGGGGCCGCATCTCGCTGGAGCGCCCGCCCCAGCGGGAGGACGACCCGGAGGAGGATGCTGAATGAAACGCCGCACAGATGAGGAGATCTCTGCGCCGCTGTATCAATACGACGCTGCGATCCGTGCAGAGTACGGATGCTTTGCCGGTGTGGATGAAGCAGGACGCGGACCGCTGTGCGGCCCCGTTTGTGTGGCTGCCTGCATCCTGGACCCGGAAAATCCGGTCCACGGCATCAATGACTCTAAAAAACTGACCGAAAAAAAACGGGAAGCACTGTTTGATGAGATCTGTGAAAAGGCGCTGGCTTACCGCATCGTCTTTGTCGGTCCGGAGATCATCGACCGGGACAATATCCTCAACGCCACCATGGGTGGAATGTGCCAGGCGGTGTCGGAGCTGGAGTTGGTGCCCAATCTTGTACTGGTGGACGGCAACCGCTGTCCTCCGGGCCTGGCAATGCCGGCACAGCCGGTGGTCAAAGGGGACGCCACCAGTGCCAGCATCGGGGCGGCATCGATCCTGGCTAAGGTCAGCCGAGACCGGTATATGATGGAGCTGGATGCGCAGTATCCGCAGTATCAGCTGGCCAAACATAAAGGCTACCCCACAAAGCTGCACTATGAGCTGATCGCGCAGTATGGCATCCAGCCTTTTTACCGCCGCAGCTTCTTGAAAAAACAGGGCTATTGGCCCCAGGAACGCTGATGGATCGCGCCGAGACTGGCCGAAGGGGAGAGGGCGCCGCCGCCCGGCTTTATAGCCAGCGCGGCTGTACAGTGCTGGCCCGCAATTACCATACCCGCTATGGTGAGCTGGATCTGATCCTGCGGGATCAGCAGGAAGGCCTGATCTTCTGCGAGGTCAAGACCCGTGCGGCGGGTACGCCGTATGCGCCTGCGGAAGCCGTGGATGCGGCAAAACGCCGCCGTCTGATCTTGGCGGCAGAGCTTTATTTACAGCGGACCGGTCAGAGCGATGAACCGGTCCGTTTTGATATTGCAGAGGTGACACCTCTTGACAGCGGACGCTGGATGGTACATATTATAAAGGGGGCGTTCTCTGCGGATGATATCGCCCCTTGAGCCGCATGGCTGAAAAGGACACCCCCGCAGGCTGTGCGCAGATGGGAAAGTGGGCAGTGCGGAACTCTGCCCGAATCTTGAGTGAAAAGGAGCGAGCACGATGCAATTTTTCAGCACGAGAGACCAAAGCCGTAAGGTGACCGCCTCCGAGGCGATCGCGCAGGGGCTGTCCCAGGAGGGCGGCCTGTTTGTACCGGAAAGCTTCCCCCAGGTGGATGTTCAGGCCCTTTGCGGGCTGGATTATCCGACCCTGGCCGCAGAGATCCTCAAGCAGTATCTGACCGATTATTCACCGGAATTTTTGACTTCCGCCACCCAGCAGAGCTATGGCAGTGCCTTTGGGGGCAAAGCGGGGGCTATGGCCCCGGTCTGCCCGGGCACCTGGGCGCTGGAGCTTTGGCACGGCCCCACCTGTGCGTTTAAGGACTATGCATTGCAGCTGATGCCCAAACTGCTGGTGGAAGCCAAGCGGAACTTGGGCCGCACCGAGCAGACCCGTATCCTGGTGGCTACCAGCGGCGATACCGGAAAGGCAGCGCTGGATGGTTACCATGACGTGCCCGGGGTGGATATTGCGGTGTTTTATCCCACGGGCGGCACCAGTGAGATCCAGCGTCTGCAAATGGCTACCCAGGAGGGCGCCAATGTTGCAGTGTACGCAGTACAGGGAAACTTTGATGATGCCCAGACCGGCGTAAAGAAGGTCTTTGGCGACCCGGCTGTGGCCGCGGCACTGGCAGAAAAGGGCGTAAGGCTGTCCAGCGCAAACTCCATCAACTGGGGCCGTCTTGTGCCGCAGATCGTTTACTATTTTGCGGCCTATGGCCAGCTTTTGCGGGCAGGAGAGATCTCTTTTGGGGATCCTGTGGACTTCTGCGTGCCTACTGGCAACTTTGGCGATATCCTGGCGGGCTACTATGCCAAGCGGATGGGCCTGCCGGTGGGGATGCTGATCTGTGCGTCCAACGAGAACAATGTCCTCACGGACTTCCTCTCCACGGGGTGCTATGCAGCCCGCCGTACATTCTACAAAACCACCTCGCCCAGCATGGATATTCTGGTATCTTCCAACCTGGAACGGCTGCTTTATCATATCACAGGCAGTGATGCGGCTGTGGCTGGCTGGATGCAGAGCCTGAATGAGACGGGCAGCTATACGGTGGATAAGGATACGCTTGCCGCTATCCAGCAGAGCTTTGGCTGCGGCTGGGCCAGCGAGGCCGAAGTGTGTCAGGAGATCCGTGCCCGGTACGAGCAGGATGGCTATCTGTGCGATACCCATACCGCCGTTGCGTTCCATGTGGCAGCGCAGAAAAAGCGGGAGAATGTGTCGATGGTGGTGCTCTCTACGGCATCGCCTTTCAAGTTCCCCCGCAGTGTGCTGGAGGCTTTGGGCCATACGGCACCGGAAAATGATTTCGAGGCAATGTCTGCGCTGGAAGCTGCCACTGGCCGTACTGCGCCTGCCAGTCTGGCTGCTCTGCGCACAAAAGCAGAGCGTTTCCATGCAGTGATCCGTCCGGAGCAGATCGCACAGGTGGCACTGGATTTTCCGGGATAACAAGGGGCGGCCGGTCACGCCGGAGGCCCCGGAACAGGAGTATTACATTTATGGCGCTTTATGTGCTGGGCGACCCGCACCTCTCCCTGGGGGCTTCTAAGCCAATGGACATTTTTCCCGGCTGGAACGGCTATTTGGAACGGCTGGAGCGCAACTGGCGCAAACTGGTCACCCCGCAGGATACTGTGGTGCTGGCTGGTGATATCAGCTGGGCAATGCGCCTGACCGATACCCGCAGCGACTTTGCATTTTTGCAGGATCTGCCGGGGCAAAAACTTCTAATGAAGGGCAATCACGATTATTGGTGGACCACTGCCAACAAGATGAACGCCTATCTTAAAGCAGAAGGATTTGATACACTGCATATCCTGCATAATAATTCCTATACTGTGGATGGGTACGCTTTGTGCGGTACCCGGGGATGGCTGTTTGACGTAGGGGAGCCCCACGACGAAAAGGTCATGAACCGGGAGATCGGCCGGCTGAAAATGAGTTTGGACGCCGCCCAGCCCGGCTGCGAAAAACTGGTGTTCTTGCATTATCCGCCGGTGTATACCGGTGTGTGCGCACCGGAGATCGTGGCCACCCTAAAACAGTATGGGGTGCGTTACTGCTTCTATGGTCACCTGCACGGCAATGCCATTCGCTATGCGGTGCAAGGGGAGGTGGAAGGCATCCATTATAAGCTCATCAGCGCGGATGGACTGCGTTTCTGCCCTTATTTGATCCGCCTGCCGGAGCCTGTTCTTTCGGCAGGAACTTGAGCAGGGGAGAGCCGCTGCGCTCTTTTGAGGTAGGGTCAAAGTATTTTTTTCAAAAAGGCATCCATTTGTTGTGGAAACCCGCCTGAAAAGCGGTAAAAGTAAAATTTAGGCTGGCATTTGCATCGCAGGCGTGCTATAATAAGCTCTGACGCGATTGCTGCACCTGATCTGAGCGCGCGCGTCCCCGCATTTCGCATACAGGCAAGGACGCGGTGCGCGGCCGCCGAGGGAAGTCACTCTCCCAAGGAGGATAGAATTCTTTGAGTGGAGGAAAATTAAAATGAATTTCATCAAGTGTGAGAAGCTCGAGAAAAGCATGGCAGAGCTGCAGTTTGCCATCGACGCAGAGGCTTTTAAGTCTGCTGTCGCTGCGGTATTCAAGAAAGAGGGCAAGAAGTACGCTGTGCCCGGCTTCCGCAAGGGCAAGGCCCCCCGTTCTCTGATCGAGAAGATGTACGGTGCCGATGTTTTTACCTATGACGCCATCAACGAGCTGTTCCCGGCTGCTTTTGAGCAGGCTGTGAAGGAAGCCGGCGTGGAGCCTGTGGGCCGTCCTGAGGTTTCTGTGGACGCTGCCAGCGAGACCGAGGGTGTCACCCTGACCGTCAAGGTCCCCGTGAAGCCTGAGGTGAAGATCGGCGCATATTCCGGCCTGACCGTGGAGAAGACCGTTCACACTGTGGACGAGGCCACTGTGGATGCAGAGCTGAAGCGTGTGCAGGAGCGCAATGCCCGTGAGCTGACCCGTGAGGGCGCTGCTGAGAATGGCGATATCACCGATATCGATTTCGAGGGCTTTGTGGATGGTGTCGCTTTTGAGGGCGGCAAGGCTGAGCACTACACCCTGACCCTGGGCAGCGGCAGCTTTATCCCTGGCTTCGAGGACCAGATCGTTGGTCACTCTGCTGGCGAGGAGTTCGACATTACTGTCACCTTCCCCGAGCAGTACCAGGCTGCTGAGCTGGCTGGCAAGGAGGCCGTGTTCAAGATCAAGCTGCACGAGGTCAAGTACAAGGAGCTGCCCGCTCTGGACGACGAGCTGGCAAAGGATTGCTCTGAGTACGATACCCTGGAGCAGTTCAAGGAGTCCATCCGTAAGTCCAACCAGGAGCAGCTGGACAAGCAGGATGACCTGGCTGTGGAGAACGCCCTGGTGGATCAGGTCGTGGAGGGCATGGAGGCTGAGATCCCCCAGGCTATGTACGACACCCGCATGGACGAGATGGTCAACGACTTCGCTTTCCGTGTGGAGCAGCAGGGCCTGCGTCTGGAAGACTACCTGAAGTATCTGGGCCAGACCGTGGAGCAGTTCCGTGCTTCCTTCATGCCGCAGGCTGAGAAGCAGGTCAAGATCCGTCTGGCTCTGGAGGCTGTGGCTCGTGCTGAGGGCATCGTTGCTTCCGACGAGGATGTGGATGCTGAGATCAAGCGCATTGCTGACCAGTACAAGATGGAAGAGGACAAGGTTCGCGGCATCGTGAACCTGGAGGATCTCAAGTGGGATCTGGCCATCAACAAGGCCATCGACTTCATCAAGGCAAACGCCAATGTGGTGGAGAAGGCTGCCGAGGCCGAGAACACCGAGGCTGCACAGTAAGCGGCCCGCGGTAAACAAAGGTTGTTAAATTGACCGATACGCGGCCTATACCCTAGGTTTGCCGTATCGGTCAATTTTGCAAATATTTATCCTAATTTTCAACAGGAGGCGAACGCTATGAGCTTTGTTCCCTACGTTGTCGAGCAGTCGGCGCATGGAGAGCGTTCCTACGATATTTTCTCCCGTCTGCTGAATGATCGCATCATTGTGCTGAGCGAGGATGTCAACGACACTTCTGCCAGCTTAGTGGTTGCACAGCTGCTGTACCTGGAAGGGCAGGACCCGGATAAGGACATCAGCCTGTATATCAACAGCCCCGGCGGTTCCATCAGTGCCGGTATGGCCATCCATGATACCATGCGGTATATCAAGTGTGATGTGTCCACCATCTGCATGGGCATGGCCGCTTCTATGGGTGCGTTCCTGCTGGCCAGCGGCACAAAGGGCAAGCGGTTTGCGCTGCCCAATGCAGAGATCATGATCCACCAGCCTCTGATCGCAGGCGGCCAGGGCGGCGGACTGTCTGGTCAGGCTACGGATATCAAGATCCATGCAGATCACATCGTCCGCACCCGGGAGAAGATCAATCAGATGCTCAGCGAGTATACTGGCCAGCCGCTGGAAAAGGTCCAGCTGGATACCGAGCGGGACAACTTCCTGTCTGCTATGCAAGCCAAGGAGTATGGTCTGATCGACGAGGTCATTACCCGGAGATAAAAGGGGAGGGTCCCTCTCTCCAAGATAAGGAAAACAGATCTATGGCAAATAACAATTCCGGCAGAGATAAAAATGAAAAAGACCTGATCTGCAGCTTTTGCGGCAAGCATCAGGACGAAGTGGAGCGCATGATCATTGGCCCCGGGGTCAATATCTGCAGCGAGTGCATCGGCCTTTGCCACGACCTGCTGTCGGACAGCCCCGAGCACTCTGGCTCCAAGGGGGCACGCGGAGGCAAAAATGCCGCCCATGTCCGTCCCGCAGATGGTCTGGACATCAACATCATGACCCCTGCTGAGATCAAGGAGGGGCTGGACCAGTATGTTATCGGCCAGGACGACGCAAAGCGTGTGCTGGCGGTATCGGTGTACAACCACTACAAGCGTATCCTCAGCGGCGGCCGCGGCAAGGATGTGGAACTGCAAAAGTCCAACGTGCTGCTGCTGGGTCCCTCTGGTGTAGGCAAGACCCTGCTGGCGCAGACCCTGGCTAAGATGCTGGGCGTGCCGTTTGCGATCGCAGATGCCACCACCCTGACCGAGGCCGGCTATGTGGGCGAGGATGTGGAGAATATCCTGCTCAAGCTGATCCAGGCAGCGGATTTTAATGTGCAGAAGGCGCAGCTTGGCATCATCTATATCGATGAGATCGATAAGATCACCCGCAAGAGCGAGAATCCCTCCATTACCCGGGATGTGGGCGGCGAGGGTGTGCAGCAGGCTTTGCTGAAGATCCTGGAAGGTACTGTGAGCAATGTGCCCCCGCAGGGCGGCCGCAAGCACCCCCAGCAGGAGTTTATCCAGATCGACACCACCAACATCCTGTTCATCTGCGGCGGCGCCTTTGACGGTCTGGAAAAGTATATCCAGCGCCGCACCGACCGCTCTGCATTGGGCTTTGGCAGCACGTTGAAGGATACTTCCAACGAAGCGCAGAAGGCTTTGATGCGGAAGGTGGAGCCGCACGACCTGGTCAAATTCGGTTTGATCCCGGAGCTGATCGGCCGTCTGCCGGTCATCACCGTATTGGATGACCTGGATGAGGAGGCTCTGGTCCGTGTGCTGAAGGAGCCTCGCAACAGCTTGGTGCGTCAGTATAAGGAGCTGCTGTCCATGGATAACGTGGAGCTTGCCTTTACGGACGAAGCACTGCGGGCCATTGCCCGCAGGACCATCGAGCGCAAGAGCGGAGCCCGCGGTCTGCGCAGTGTGATGGAAAACATTCTGATGCCGATCATGTACAGCATCCCCAGCGACCCGACCATCATCCGGGTCACGGTCACTGAGGACACTGTTTCCGGCGGTGAGCCGGAGATGGAGTATGGCGCAGTGCGCAAGCGCTATAAAAACCAGGAAGCTCTGAGCGAGCTTTAACGGACCCCACGCAAGCCGCAGTGACCTTTTGAAGGGCTGCGGCTTGTTTTTTGTGTTTTTATACGGAATACAACTCGTTTTGACGTATTATTTCCGTAAAAACAGACGTTTGTCCTGTTTCATACGCCTTCCCGCAATAAGTTGTTCTTGTTTCCGGGGGCAAACTGTACTATAATAATAGAAGTCTTGGGTCAAATGCCGTCCTGTCCGGTAAGGACGGGGTTAAGTGTTCCTGGCAGGACATTTGAAGGCATAACAGATCCGCAGACTGGTCGAATGGGAAATAGGAAGTGCGATAAAGGAGTGTGTTTTCAGATGGCAGATTATATGTCTATGACCCGCGAGCAGCTTGCAGAGGAGCAGGCACAGCTGCAGAAGGAATACCAGCGTTTTCAGGCGATGGGTCTTAAACTGAATATGGCTCGCGGCAAGCCCGGCCCCCGTCAGATGGATCTGGCAATGGGCCTTTTGCAGATGAATGACTACACCACCGATGCAGGCACGGATGCCCGCAACTATGGCGACCTGGAAGGTCTGCATGAGGCACGGGAGCTGTTTGCAGATGTGATGGGTGTGCGTCCGCAGGAAGTGTTCGTGGGCGGCAACTCCAGCCTGCAGCTGATGTACAACCTGGTAGCCATGGGCTATATGTTCGGATTCCCCGGTTCCGCCTGCCCCTGGTCTCAAGTGGAGAAGCGGAAGTTCCTGTGCCCTGTGCCCGGGTATGACCGTCACTTCGCTGTCACGGAGCAGATGGGTTTTGAGATGATCAATATTCCCATGGGTCCCGAAGGCCCGGATATGGATCTGGTGGAGAAGTTGGTGGCTGAGGACGACACCATCAAAGGCATTTGGTGTGTGCCCCAGTATTCCAACCCGGATGGTTACACCTACAGCGATGAGACTGTGCGCCGCTTTGCTTCCATGAAGACCGCTGCGCCGGACTTCAAGATCTTCTGGGACGAAGCCTACATCGTGCACCATCTGACCGATGAGATCATTGAGACGCCGGTGCTGCTGAACGAGTGCAAGAAATATGGCACCGAGGATCGGGTGTTTATGTTCACCTCCACCAGCAAGATCACCTTCCCGGGTGCAGGTGTGTCTGCGATCGCCTGCAGCGAGGCAATGCTGAAGTATATCTGCAAGCGCTTCTCTGTCATGATCATCAGCTACGACAAGATGAACCAGCTGCGCCATGTCCGCTTCCTGAAAAATAAGGAAGGTGTGCTGGCTCACATGGCCAAGCACCGCCGCCGTCTGGTGCCTTGCTTTGACGCTGTTAAAACCGCCTTTGCAGAGGAGCTGGCTCCCTGCGGAGATATCGCCCACTGGACAAATCCCAAGGGTGGTTACTTTATCAGCCTGTATGTTACGCCGGGCTGTGCCAAGCGGGTGGCGCAGCTGTGCAAGGAATGTGGCCTGACCCTGACGGATGCAGGCGCCGCCTATCCGTACCACAACGACCCGGAGGATTCTCACCTGCGCATTGCACCCACTTACCCCAGTCTGGAAGAGGTGGAGACCGCTTCGGATCTGCTGTGTGTTTGTGTGCGACTGGCTACTGTGGAAAAACTGCTGGCAGAATAAACCGGCAGGATCGTCGCAGTGCGGCCCTTGGGGCGTACTGTGAGCAATAATTTGGAGGTTCTCGATCTGATATGAAGAAAAAAGCAAGGCCGCTGCAGCTGATCCTCACTCTGCTGCTGATCCTGGTATTTGCCTACACAGCATTTTTTGGTGTCTCGGCCCGCTATGGGGATGTGACCCGTACCTATCTGAAGGGTGCGCAGGACATCCGCTTTGGCGTGGATATCCAGGGCGGTGTCAATGTGGTGTTTGTTCCGTCGGATGGATTTGATGCCACCGAGGAACAGCTGGACGCAGCACAGTTGGTCATTGAGAACCGCCTGGTTGCAATGAACCTGACCGACTATGAGCTTTATAAGGATGTGGATGCTGACCGGCTGATCCTGGAGTTCCCTTGGCAGTCCGGCGAGACGAATTTTGATCCGGAAGCTGCAATCGAGGAGATCGGCACCACGGCATATCTCACCTTCCGGGAAGGGGACACCGCAGACGGCGCCTTGGTTCTGGATGGCTCCATGGTAGAGAGCGCTTCTGCCCAGTATGGGCCGGTCAGCACCTCTACAGCGGAGTATTATGTGGCACTTTCCTTTACAGAGGAGGGCGCAGCTGCCTTTGCAGAGGCGACCACAAAGCTGTATCAGGAGCATGGCAATATCAGCATCTGGCTGGATGACCAGAATGTCAGCACCGCAACCGTCAATGCTGCTATTACGGAAGGAAAGGCTGTGATCACCGGCTCTTCTGTGCAGCCCTTTACCCAGGAAGCCGTGGTCCGGATGGCACGGCAGATCAATTCGGGTGCGCTGCCTTTTGCTCTGAGCGTGGACAGCTACTCTACGGTCAGCCCCACTTTGGGAGAAAACAGCCTGGGCGCCATGGTGCTGGCAGGATGCATCGCCTTTGGCCTTATCTTCTGCTTTATGACGGTTCTGTACCGTCTGCCCGGATTTTTGGCCAGCATCGCTCTGCTGGGACAGGTGGCAGCAACCTTGGCCTTTGTGTCGGGCTACTTCCCGGTTTTTGAGAGCTTTACTCTGACTCTGCCGGGCATTGCCGGCATTATCCTGGCCATTGGCATGGGCGTGGATGCCAACGTCATCACGGCAGAACGCATCAAGGAAGAGCTGCGCTCCGGCAAATCTCTGGACGGTGCGCTGAAAAGCGGTTTTGCCCGCGGCCTGACCCCGATCATTGACGGCAATGTGACCATCGTGATCGTGGCGATCGTGCTGATGGGTGCATTTGGCCCCTCGGACGGTCTGTTTGCCCGGATGCTGCACTTTGTATTCTTTGCATTTGGCCCCTCTACGGCTGGCACCATCTATGCCTTTGGCTACACGCTGCTTACCGGTGTGCTCCTGAACTTTGTGTTTGGCATCTTTGCCACTCGGTTGATGATCCGGGGCGCTGCCAGCATCCCGGCGCTGCGCAAGTCGTGGCTGTATGGTGCACCGGCGGCAGATAAGCCGCAGAAACAGGCAAAGCTGTTCTCCTTTATGGCGCTGCGCAAGCGCTTCCTGGTGGGCGCAGCTTGCCTGATGGGCGCCATCCTGCTCTGCACTGCAGTGCTGGGCGTCCGGCTGGGTACGCAGTTTACCGGCGGTGCTATGATCACCCTGGGTTACCAGGGCGAGGTCTCCCTCCAGGAGCTGGAGGATACCGCTGCCCAGAGTCTGGATAACCGGCATCTGACGGTCCAGGCTGGAGAAAATGTGGCCGCTGAGGGACAGAGCCTAAAGATCACCCTTCCGGGACGTGAGACCGTGACAACGGATCAGGTCTCGGGCCTGCTGCAGACTCTGAACCAGCGCTGGCCCGACAGCAGCTTTGAGCAGCTGTCTCTGAGCAATGTCAGCCCGGCGATGGGTTCGGCTTTCCTGCGCAAAAGCCTGGTGGCAGTGGTGTTTGCGCTGCTGCTGATCCTGCTGTATATCGCATTCCGCTTCAAGAAGATCGGCGGTTTTACCGGCGGCATGATGGCTGTGCTGGCACTGGCAAACGACCTGATGGTGGTGTTTGGTGCTTTTGTGCTGCTGCGCGCTCCGCTGGACGGCAACTTTATTGCAGCACTGCTCACGATTCTGGGCTACTCCATCAATGATACAGTGGTGGTGTACGACCGTATTCGGGAGAACCGCACCCTCATGGATAAAAAGACCTCTTTTGCAGAGCTGGTGGATCATTCGGTGGCGCAGTCGGCCCGCCGTACCCTTGTTACCACGGTCACTACGGTGATCGCTCTGGCTGTGATGTGCATTGTAGCGGTGATCTATGGCCTGGACAGCATTGTAACGTTTGCATTCCCGCTGATGCTGGGTATGATCAGCGGTGTGTTTACTTCTCTGTGCATTTCCAGCTCTGCCTGGGTCGTCTGGAGCGAGCACAAAAAAACCGAGCATTCGTCTAAAAAGCACTGATTTGCAGGAGGACCAGATATGAAATGTCCCTATTGCGGCGCAGAGGAGTCCAAAGTGATCGACTCTCGCCCCACCGAAGATGGCGGGCGTATCCGCCGCCGCCGGGAGTGTCTTGCCTGCAAGATGCGCTTTACCACCTATGAAGTGGTGGAGACAGTGCCGCTGATCGTGATCAAAAAGGATAACTCGCGGGAACCCTTTGACCCGCAGAAACTCATGAGTGCTATGCTGCGGGCTTGTGCAAAGCGTCCGGTAAGCTACCAGTCGCTGGAACGCGCAGTCAGCAGCATTGAGCAGACCCTGATGAGCAGCTATGAGCGAGAGGTGACCAGCGACCGTATCGGGGAGCTGACCATGCAGCAGCTCAAGCAGATCGATGAGGTGGCCTATATCCGCTTCGCTTCGGTCTATCGTCAGTTTGCAGATGTGGAGAGTTTCTTCACCGAGCTGGAAAAGCTGATGGGAGACCGCAAGGAGAAAAACAACCTCTAAAAGCAAAAGTGTGCCTTGGCACTCTGTCTCCTATGATGGATGCAGAGACCACAGGCACACTTTTTGCTTTTTGAACGATAGGCGCCGAGCAGGGGAGAAGCGTTGATCAGTGATCTCTATGCGGCGTATGAATATTGCGATGCGCCCAATCTGGCTGCGGAGATACACGCCATCTGGAATACGCTGCTGTTCAACCCCATCGAGGACGACAATGCGCTGTCTATGCAGCTGAAAACCCTCTCCGATGCCATGAAAAATGGAGAATGAAAAGGAGAACGAAGCGCTGCTTTGTCTTCCAAGAAGTAGATACGGCAGGGAGAGACATTCTCAAATAAGCAAGAGATAAAAAACACGGCCTTTCGGCAGGGAATACACCTGTCGAAGGGCCGTTCTCCTTTTAGCAGCTCATTCAAACCCAACGCCGGGACATCCACTCCATGTTTTCCACCCGAACTTGTGCACGGCGCAGCTCGCCCAAGGCTTCTTCCGGAGCATCCAGTGCCAGAAAACCTTCGGCCGCCCGCAGGGCAGCTTCCAATTCCGTAAAGTCCTGTGTACGGAGCAGGTGGTTCATCCCTTCTCTCATTTCGTCGCACCGGTCAGCCCCCGAAAGAATGACCTGCTGTGCAGTGGGGTAGTCCGCTTGGTAGACGGCTTGGATGGCGCTGTCCAATCCAGAGCCCATTTCGTCCGCAAACCGCCGCACCTGGAAACTGCTGTAATAGGACAGACCCAGCAGAGCTGCCACGATGGCGATGCAAGCATAAATGCGTTTCATAGGTCCTCCTTTTTCAACAAAAAATAGTCCTCGGTGTCATTGCCTACCAGCAGCAAGATCTCTTCCATAAGCAGAGCGTTGGCTTGGGCGGTTCGTTCCAGCCAATCCAGATCTTTGCCGCAGCTATGCAGGTTATCTGTCAGGACCTGACCGTCCAGCACAAAAGGAATGGTGGCATGGGCATTTTTTGCTGTGCGTTGGAGATCAGCCAAGGTCAAAGGTTCTTTCTCCGGACGCAGCGCCACAGAAAGACTGCCGTTCGTCTCGATCAACGCATAGGAAACATCCCGCGGGTCAAAGATCCCTTGTCCCCGCAGTGCCTCCATCAGGTCGGCTGCGGTCAGACGCAGCATCTTCAATGCGTTTTGGTCGATCTCCCCGTCCTGGATCACCGTTTTGGGGCGTCCCGCTAAAAGATTGAAAAACTTCTGACTGCGGAAGGAAAGTACAGACCCCAGTAGTTCCAGCGCTGCGATCAAGAATAGAGGGATCAAACTGGCTGTTACAGGTGTCTGGTCTGATTCGATGGAGATGGATGCCAGGTTGGAGATCAGAATGGTGGATACCAGCTCCTCCGGCTGCAGCTCTCCCAACTGACGTTTGCCCATCAGCCGCATGGAAAACAGAACACTCAGATAGATCACGATGGTACGAAAGATCAGAAGTTTCATAAAATCTCCTCTGTGTTTTTTGAACAGAGGCCAGGGCCGTGCACCCGGCATGTATAGGGGCTCTTCCTACGGGGCAAGATATCCCGGTATAGGAGGGGGATACGGATGCAGCAGCTTTCAAGATCACTTTCGGCAAATCTGGCTCAGCTCAAAGATAGCTTTGGTCAGTCTGCGGATTTTTATTCCAAGCAGGTGCAGCTGTACGGCTGCCCTTGTGCGATCCTTTTGTTTGACGGCATGGCCAGCCTCAGCTCTTTATGGACAGTGCTGCTGGATGCAGCCAGCCGTCATACGCCTGCCGCCGCACAAAGCAAGCTGGAAGGGGAGCAGGTGTTTGCACTGATCTTTCACCAGTCAGATCTTCCGGCAGAAAGCACACCTGTGGCGGATATGGCCGACCTTGTCCGCCGTATGACGGCCGGGATGGCTGTCCTGCTGATGGATGGCTGTGACAGGGGCATTGCATTTTCGGTGCAGAACCTCAAATTTCGCTCAGTAGGGGAACCAGAAGGAGAGGGAAACCTTCGTGGTTCCCGGGAAGGTTTCAGCGATCTGCTGCGCATCAACCTCAGTTTGCTGCGCCGGCTGATCCGCACAGAAGCCTTGGTGCAGGAGGTAGCGCAGGCGGATACCCCTATGGCTACCGAGTATGCGCTGTGCTATTGTAAAGGGAAGGTGTCTCCGCAGGCGCTGGAATATGTGCGCAAAGCACTGACAGCAGCAAAACCTGCGATGCTGCTGGATTCCAGTTATTTTTTGCCCTGGCTCCTGCCAGCGAGTTTTCGGCTTTTTACACCCGTCAGCTATACACAGCGTCCAGCTGTGGCTGCCGCTAAATTATGCGAGGGAAAGATCCTTGTCATGGTCAATGGAAGTCCATCTGCATTGGTGCTGCCTGCACTGTTCAGCGAGAACTTTGAATGTCTGGACGACTATGGGACCACGGCGTTCTTTTCCTCATTTTTGCGGATACTAAAATATGCATCTTTTGCGCTGACGGTATTTTTGCCGGGTGCTTTTGTATGCATTGCCGTCTATCTGCCAGAGCTGCTGCCCCCGCAGCTGTTATACCGTATCGCTGCTGCTGAAAAGGCAACACCGATGCCATTGTTTGCAGAGATGGTCATGGTGATCCTGATCCTGGAGGTGATCCGGGAAGCGGGTCTCCGGATGCCGCAGACCTTGGGCCACTCTGTCAGTCTAGTGGCCGCATTGGTCATCGGGGATGCCGCTATCTCAGCAGGTCTGATGAGCACCCCGGTGATCTTGGTGGCAAGCATCACATCCATTGCAGTATTTGTAACACCTTCTCTGTACGAAAGTGCTACCGTCCTTCGGTTGGGCGTGGTATTTGCTGCCGGGCTGGCCGGACCGGTTGGGCTGGCGGCTTCGGCATTGCTGTTTTTGCTGGCACTTTCGTCGGTTTCTGCGCTGGGGGTGCCATATCTGTCTAGCCGCAGCACCCCTTCTCCGGATGGTGTTCTGCGGCGGAACTACCGTAAATTATCTGCCACACCCTTTGATATCTGGAAGAAGGGAGGAAACAAGTCTTGAAGCAGCATCTTTCAGCAGCTCCTGCTACGCTGGCACTGAGTTTGGTGACGGCTGCCCTGGCGGAGTTTCTTCTTTCCTTTGGTTTGCAGGCGGATGTCCGTACACAGCTGCTCGGAGGGGTCGCGGCCACACTAGGGATGGCCCTGCTGACCGGTTTGCTGGCAGAGCCGTTGTCCCGGTGCCGTCCGGAGGGGGCCGGACGTTTTGTTTATTTGTGGCTGGGTGTATGGCTGGCAGCAGAGCTGATTCAGCTGCTGTGGCAGGCACACCAGCTTTGTTGGCAGCAGTTCTCCTCACTGGCGGTCATTGGGCTGGCACCGGGTCTGCTCTGGATCGGATGGTGCTCCGGTCAGCCAAATCTTGACCATACGGCCCGCATCCTGTGGTGGTTTGTGGCAGTTGGTGGGCTGATCGCTTTACTGGGGCTGGGGGAGCAGGCGAGATGGCAGCGCTTGATGGATACAGATTCCCTCCCGGCCACATGGACCGTGCCATTGTATGCAGAATACTTTGCGCTGCCGATGCTGTGTTCCAGACCTCAAAAAAGCGCAATGCTCCCATTTGTCAGTTTTGGTATTCAGATCAGTTTTGCTTTTGCTGTACAGATGGTCTTCGGTGTCAAAGCGGGCGAATATGGCGGCGCAGAACTGCTGCGCGCTATGAGCTTGGGCGTTTTTTCTCGATTGGATGCGTTGCTGGTGCTGATCTGGCTGATAAGCGGCCTGTTTCGTATCTGCTTGCTGAGCTATCTGATCCACGGATTTTATTCTGCGCTAAAAAAGGAGGTCCCCCCATGCTGAATCGCCGTACACTGGCATTGGCGGCCTTGGGGCTGTGGTGTCTTTTGTTTGTGCGCACCCGCACCACAGAAAAAAGTATGGTGCGGGCTGTGATGCTGGAATGGGATGCGCAAGGCTGGACGGCAGGGCTGCTTTATCAAGCGCCGGAGGCTGCAGCAGATTCCTCCGAGGCCTCTGCCCAGGTTCGTTTTGCCGCTGCGCAAGGGGGCAGTCTGGGTCAGGCGCTCTCTACGGCGGAAGGCTTGCTGCCGCAGCAGGCAGATTACCGGCTGTGCGATCATGTGCTGCTGGCACCAGGATGTACCCAGGGGTGGCTGCGTGAGTATGAGCAACTGGTGTTGGCGCGCCGGTGCGGCCGTTTGACTGCTCGGATCTTGGGGTGTGGTTTTACCTGTCAGGAGCTGTCTCAGGCCAGTGAGGAAACAGAGGGCCTTCCAGAAAAATTGCTGCAAGCGGCAAAACAGGCTGTTCCGTCTGCGGGGGTCCTTTACCAGAGGGAAGAAGGGCTTACCGTTCCACTGCTGGCATTGCAGCAGGATGGCGTCCATCGGGCGGAGGGGGGGCTGCTGCTCAGCCCATCCGGACGGACACGCTTGACAGAGGACCAGCTGCAAGCCGCCCTGATGATCCAGAAAAAGTGGGGTGAGAGACGCTTCTGGGCAAATGGCCAGGAGCTTTGCCTCCGGGTCGCCGCAGTTTCCCTAGAGCAGCAAAAAGAGTCGTTTCTTCTCCGCATGGATTGTCAGCCGCACGCAGGCGGGGTAGAACCAGACCAAGAGCAGGCTGTACAGCTAGAGCAGCTTTGCCAGGAGGTGGTACAGCTGTATTGGACCTATGGGGTGGATCTGGCAGGGCTTTGCCCGTTTGCTCGCTCCCAGAACCTGCGGGCGGTGCAGATACAAAAAAACATCTGCCCGCAGGTGCAGGCAGATGTTCGTTTTTTACAGTGGTAAAGCGGTTCAGTGTGCGGTCTCAAAGGTTACAGTGATAGTCGTACCGACATCCACTTCACTTTCCAGTTTTATGCGGGCGTTATGGATACGGGCGATATGCTTGACGATGGCCAGGCCCAACCCAGTGCCGCCAGTGGCTTTGCTGCGGCTTTTATCCACGCGATAGAACCGCTCAAATACGCTGGATTGCGCTTCCGCCGGGATGCCGATGCCGTTGTCCCGCACAGTCAGGGTACAGTGACCATCCCGCCCGCAGGCAGTGATCAGCTGTACTTTTCCGCCAGGACGGTTGTAGCGGATCGCATTGTCACACAGGTTCTGGCATAGTTCATCCAGCAGCGCACGGCTTCCCAGTACAGGGGCGCTTTCGCCCAGATAGGTCAACGAGATATAGGCCCGGCGGGCATTTACCTTTTGACGGTCTACGCAGTCTCTTACAACATCCAGCAGATCCACCGTTTCCATAGGAGGGGCTACCCTTGCATCACTGACATTGTCCAGATGAGACAAGGCCAGGATGTCGTTCACCAAACGGATCATGCGGGCGGCTTCCACGTGGATCTTGTGACCAAACTCCGCTACGTCCTCTGGCTTTGCAATTCCGGTTTCGATCAACTCGGCATAACCGGAAATGCTTGTCAGGGGCGTTTTTAATTCATGGCTCACATTGGCGGTAAACTCCTGCCGCATTTTTTCGTTGTTTTCGCGCAGGATACGGTCCGAATGGATGCTCTCCGCAAAGGGGATAAGCTCTTTGTAGGGGACACGCTCCTGGATATGGTCCAGATCATCGGTCATTTGCAGGACCGGCTGGACCAGGCTCCGGGTCAGCAGCCCGGCCATTACGGCGGCAACGCCCATCATCAGCAGACAGCTCAGCAGGATGGCCGGCAGAGCTGCATCGTAAATGGACCAAAGCGTCTCGGAATTTTGAGCAACCCGCAAAACTTCGCCGCCAGAGAGCCGCACTGCATAGTAGTAGGTCTCAAACCCCATCGTGCGGGAGTCTCGCCGGTCCCGTCCTTCGCCTGATTCCAGCGCCTGCTGGATCTCCGGGCGGGAAAGGTGATTTTCCATCTGCTGGGGTCCATCAGAGTCAAAGATCACACTTCCGTCCGATGCGATCAGGGTCAGGCGCAGGTCCGCAGGGGCAAAGTCCTCTAAATGTTCTGCGGCATCGGGCAGCTGACAGGCGACAGCCACCAGACTGGCCTCATTTTCCAGTGCAGTCCATGCTTGTTTGGTAAACGCCCTATGGAATATAAAAATACAGAGCGCAGCTGTGCACACAAGCCCGACAAAACCCATCAGGAACAGCCGGTAGCTGATTTTTTCTTCCATATTGCGCAGTTTCATTCGTCGCCAGCCTCCTCGCTGTCCGCCAGCTTATAGCCCACTTTGCGCACAGTGCAGATGTAACGCCCGGCATCTCCCAGCTTTTTGCGCAGAGTGCGGATGTGCATATCCACTGTTCGGCTTTCTACCGAGATATCGGTGCCCCATACCACCTGCAAAATGGTCTCACGGGTGACCACAAGGTTTGTGTGCTCCAAGAGCAGCAACAACAGGGAATACTCCTTGTAGGTCAGATCCACCGGCGTACCGCCCACCGTTACACTGTGACGGTCGTTGTCCAGGGAGATCTCGTGGAAGGTGTAGACGCTGGGTTTTGCTTCCGGTGCAGAGCGGCGCAGCGCTGCACGCACACGGCTCAAAAACTCCATGATACCAAACGGTTTCGTGATGTAATCATCTGCACCACAATCCAGACCACGCACAGTATCCAGTTCGCTGGTTTTCGCAGTGACCATGATCACCGGCAGGCGCCGCAGGGAAGGGATGGCCCGTAATTTTTTTAGGATCGTATACCCATCTTCGTCCGGCAGCATTACATCCAGGATCACCAGCTCCGGCTCCTCGGTCCGCATAGCCTGCCAGAAAGGCTCTGAACTGTCGAATCCTACAGCATGATACCCACTGGATTGCAGTGCATATTGCTCCAATTCACGGATGGCAGCGTCATCCTCTACAATATAGATCATACCTTTTTCGGCTCCTCTTTCGGCTCCTCAGGGGTCTCGGCAGCATTGTCCTGATCCGGGAAGAGATAACGCTCGCGGTAGCGATCCAGGCGGCGGTGGAACTGCTCGCTCTCCTTGGTCTGGTTGCTCTGACGCAGATCGTTCAGGTAAGCGTGGGTGTCAAAGCTGTCCTGCGCAACCTCGATCTGTGCAACAGCTACGTTGCTGCAGTGGTCGCAGATACGCTCATAGTTAGTCAGCAGGTCTTCCAACACAAAACCATACTCAATAGAGCAGCTTCCCACCTGCAAACGGGCCACATGGCGGGCCTTGATGGCGCGCACCAATTCGTTGACCACGGCTTCCAGCGGCTCTACCTTGCCTGCCATATGCAGGTCGCCCTTGCGGAATGCATCGGTGGTGCGGTTCAGGATATCCTGCACCGCATCCTCCAGGACCCGCAGTTCCTCACGGGCATCGTTGGAGAACCGAACACTCTTCTCCTTCATTTCCTCAGCAGACTCCAGCAGGTTGACCGAGTGGTCGCTGATGCGCTCAAAATCGCTGATGGTGTGCAGCAGGGTATTTACGCTCTGGCTGTCGGCGTGACTGAGCTGATAGCCGGACAGTTTTACCAGGTAGGTGCCCAGAGCATCCTCGTAATCATCCACCTTCTGCTCCTGCTCCCGGACCTTCTTGGCCAGGGCATCGTCCCAGGTGTGGGTCAGGCTCATGGCCTGCATCACGCCTGCGCGGGCCAGCTCAGCCATATCAGCCGTAGCGGCACGGGCACGCTGCACAGCCACGGTGGGGGTGTTGAGCAGACGCTCATCCAGCAGGGCAAATTTCTCCTGCTGTGCAGCATCCTCGGGGATGGTGATGAACGCCAGCTTCTCCAGCACGCTGGCAAAGGGCAGCAGTACAGCGGTGGTCAGCACGTTGAAGACGGAGTGGACGATGGCGATATCCCACGCCGCAATGGTGTCGTTGACAAAGGTAAAATGCAGGACCGCATTCAGGCCATAGAAAGCGACCAGGAACAGGGTCACACCAATGATATTGAAGTACAGATGGACGATGGCTGCCCGGCGGGCATTCTTGTTGGCACCCACCGAGGAGATCAGGGCGGTGACGCAGGTGCCGATATTCTGACCCATGATAATGGGGATGGCACTGCCATAGGTGATGACACCCGTGGAGCTCAAAGCCTGCAAAATACCCACACTGGCACTGGAACTCTGGATCACAGCGGTGACCAGAGCGCCTACCAGGACGCCCAGAATGGGGTTGGAGAACCGAACGAACAGGCTGGTGAACCATGCTTCATCCTGCAGCGGAGAAACTGCGTCGGACATGGTGGTCATACCGGTCATCAGCACAGCAAAACCGATCATGATGGTGCCCACGCCTTTTTTGCGCTCGCTCTTGCACATATATAGAATGATGCCGATGAAAGCCAGCACGGGGCTGAAGGAAGTCGGCTTCATCATCTGGATCAGCAGGCTGTCACCCTCCAGACCGGACAGACTCAGGATCCAGCTGGTAACGGTGGTGCCCACGTTGCTGCCCATGATGACGCCGATGGCCTGGTGCAGCTGCATGATGCCGCTGTTTACAAAGCCGACCACCATAACAGTGGTAGCGCTGGAGCTCTGGATGACCGCCGTCACCACCAAGCCCAGGAAAAAGCCCTTGATGGGGCTGTCGGTCAGGCGGCTCAGGATCTTTTGCAGATGACCGCCGGCCTGTTTTTCCAGCGCTTTGCCCATGATGTCCATACCGAACAGGAACAGGGCAAGGCCGCCAAACAGGGAAAATACATGAAAGATCGTCATAGGTTTTCCTCTCTTTGCTTTCGTCCTCAGGGTATGCTGCCCTAAAGAAGGCTCTTCAAGGCAGACAAACCGATTTTCAAAGTCTAATTTTAGTATAAAGTAAGGAATGTAAAATCGGAAACCGGCTCTATGTAAAATCCATGTAAAGTCCACCGGAACCTTACCTAAAGTATACCCCGTTTATACCTGTTTGTACAAGAGATAGCTGGATGCTTTGGAATCTGCTTCCCGCAAAAGAGAATTGTAATTCCCGCCAAAGTCTATTATAATAAGGGGGAGAGCGCCCTGAGCGCAAGGAAGATAAGGGTATACAGGAGGATGGAGCATGGCCAACTTTGCCGTTTCCCTGAAAAAACTGACCGAAAGAGTCAGCGTTGAGGTGGTGTACACCCCCAAGGACCTGGATAAGATCCGGGTGGAGATCGCAGAAGTCAACCGTCCGGGCCTTTTTTTGACCGGCTATTATGAGTACTTTGATAATCTTCGGCTGCAGATCATGGGTCTGGCCGAGATGAACTTTTTGTCTGGTCTTTCTCCGGAAAAACGATATGAAGCGCTGGATAAGCTGTTCGGCCAGCGTCCGCCTGCCGTTATCGTGGGCCGCAGTGAGGAATTGGAGCCGTTTCCGGAGATGCTGGAGCTGGCCCGCAAGCATAGGGTGGCGCTGCTGCGTTCCAACGAGACCACCTGCACCTTGATGGGCAGCCTGATCAGTGTGCTGAACCTGGAGCTTGCGCCGCGTATCACACGGCATGGCGTGCTGGTGGAAGTGTACGGCGAAGGTATTCTGATCCTGGGCGACAGCGGCATAGGCAAAAGCGAGCTGGCCATTGAGCTTGTCAAGCGGGGCCACCGCTTGGTAGCAGATGATGCTGTGGAGCTGCGCAAGGTATCCAACCGACAGATCATGGGCACTGCGCCGGAGAATATCCGCCATTTTATCGAGCTGCGCGGTATCGGTATCGTCAATGTGGCTCGGGTGTTTGGCGTGGGCGCGGTCAAGGTGAGTGAGAGCCTGGACCTGATCGTCCAGCTGGAAGCCTGGGACCCCACAAAAAATTACCAGCGCACCGGCCTGGAAAGCGAATATTACGAGATCCTGGGTGTTAAGATCCCCAGCACGAATATCCCGGTCTCGCCCGGCCGAAATCTGGCTGTGGTGCTGGAGACCGCTGCTATCAATAACCGTCAGAAAAAAATGGGGTACAATGCAGCAAAAGAGCTGCTGATCCGGCTGGGTCTGGATGACCGGCTGGACTGAGAACCCCAAAAAAGGAGAAACTATGGAACAACTCACCCAGCGGCTGACCGCTGCACAGATCCCGTATACACTGCAAGAACCTCTGTGCAGCCATTGTACGTTCAAGATCGGCGGCCCGGCGGCCGTGTTTGTCCGTCCGCAGAACGAAATGCAGCTGACCGAAGCACTGGCGGCCTGTCGGCAGACCGGTACTGCGTACTATCTTTTGGGCAATGGCAGCAACATCCTATTCTCAGATGCCGGGTATCCAGGTGCAGTGGTGGACCTGACCGCTTTGCAGCCGGAGATCCGCCGGGATGGCAATATCCTGACAGCCACAGCGGGAGTACGCCTGTCGGCTGTATGCAACGCCGCCCTGGAAGCTGGATTGTCCGGTCTGGAGTTTGCATATGGTATTCCGGGCACAGTGGGCGGAGCGGTGTATATGAACGCTGGCGCCTATGGGGGAGAGATGAAGGATGTCCTGGTCCGGGTGCGCTGGCTGAACGCTGCTGGTCAAGTGGAAACCAGCCTGACCGATGCACTGGACATGGGCTATCGCCACAGCGCATTTGAACAAAACGGCGGGTGCATCCTCTCGGCAGAGTTTGCGCTGCATCCCGGGGAACCTGCGGCGATCCGCGCCCAGATGGATGAGCTGATGGGTCGGCGTGTCTCCAAGCAGCCACTGGATAAACCCAGCGCAGGCAGTACGTTCAAGCGTCCGGCAGGGTCTTATGCATCCTTGCTCATCGATCAGTGCGGCCTGCGGGGCTACCGGCACGGCGGAGCCGCTATCAGCGAGAAGCACTGCGGCTTTGTGGTCAACTTAGGGGGCGCCCGCTGCGCCGATGTCTTGGCTTTGTGTGATGAGGTTCGGGAAATCGTAAAGCAAAAGACCGGTTATGAGCTGGAAAAAGAAGTCCGAGTGGTGGGAGAGATCTGATCGCCCCATTTCAATACAGGATAGAGAAGGAGGGCGGCCCATATGGAGCTGCTGATCGTCAGCGGGATGTCGGGTGCAGGCAAATCCGTTGCAATGAATGCATTGGAAGATATCGGTTTTTTCTGCATCGATAATATCCCGGCGGCCTTGATACCCAGTATCCTGGCGTTTTCCAAGGCCGGGGACAGTCAGCTGAAGCGGGTGGCTCTGTCCATGGATGTACGGGGCTGCCGCTCCCGGCAGGAAGTACAGCATGCGCTGGATCAGCTGGACAGCCAGGAGATTGTCTATAAAGTCTTGTTTCTGGATGCACCCGATCAGGTTTTGATGCGCCGTTATAGCGAGACACGCCGCCGCCATCCCATCAGTATCGATGAGGGCATCCCTACCGAGCAGGCCTTTGCCCGGGAACGGCAGATCCTGGAGCCGCTGCGGGCCAGGGCGGATTACACCATCGATACCGCTTTGCTGTCCACCGCCCAGAATAAAGAGCGCATCTGCGATCTGTTTGTGGATGGGGGCGGGGCTATGCAGGCCATGCGCCTTACCATTATGTCCTTTGGCTTCAAATTTGGTCTGCCGCAGGAGGCAGATCTTGTGCTGGATGTACGCTGCCTGCCCAACCCCTTCTATGTACCGGGCCTGAAGACCAAGACCGGCCTGGATCAGGAAGTGGTGGATTTTGTTATGAGCCACCCCGAAGCGCAGGAACTGCTGCATCGGTATGAGGCGTTTTTGAAGTATGCGCTGCCTCTTTATGTTAAGGAAGGGAAAAGCCAGCTGACCATTGCAGTAGGCTGTACCGGCGGCAAGCATCGCTCTATTACATTTGCCCGGAAGATCGCCGCTTGGTGTGAGGAACTGGGTTATGCGCCCGGTGTGCAGCATCGGGACGTTGTACGGAAATAAAAAGGAAAGAGTGTAACATATATCTATGAGTTTTGCATCCAACGCACGGGAGGAGATCGCGCGGTATAGCTTGTCCAAGGACTGCTGTGTCCGTGCAGCCGCCTATGGAGTGGCCTGCTTTGCCAAATATTTTGATGCAAAGGGCCTTGTGCTGCAGACCGAGCAGGAGGGGACTGCCATGGCGGCGCAGCGTCTTTTTGCCCGGTGCGGGATCCAAGGAGAAGTAAATGCCAAACACCGCCCCAGTGGTGCGGTGTATGAGTTTGGGATTCGTGCGCCGGAACAGGTGGCCCGGATGCATGAGCTGTTTGGCACTACGGGGACCGAACCCTGCCTTCAGATCGACCCTGGACTGATCCGCTGCCAGACCTGCGTCAGCGCCTACATCGGAGCGGCATTTTTGTGCAGCGGCACAGTCACCGATCCGCAGAAGGAGTACAATCTGGAGTTCCTTACTGCACGCACGAACCTGGCCAAGGATTTTGAGGCCCTTTTGGCAGAGCATGAGTTTGCCCCCCACCGCACCCGGCGGGCCGGAGTCAACCTGATCTATGTTAAGGCGGGGGATAATGTAGAAAAACTGCTCTCCTTTATGGGGGCCGTCCAGGCAGCTCAGCAGATCCACGACCAGAAAGCAGTAAAACAGGTGCGCAATCAGATCAACCGTCATACCAACTGCGACACGGCTAATTTAGGCAAAAGCGCCCGGGCCAGTGCCCAGACACTGCGGGCCATCCGCTATTTGCAGCAGCACAATGCGTTAGAGGCTCTGCCCCTGCCGCTGCGGGAAGCCGCAGAGATGCGCCTGAAAAACCCGGATCTCTCCCTTACCGCACTGTGCAGCTGTTTTGAACCGGAACTAAGCAAATCTGGTCTTTCTTATCGCATGAAAAAACTTGAAGCGCTGGCAGATGACCTGCGCCAGAGAGAACAGGAGGGGCAGTCATGAGCAGCGCAGCACAGGAGTTCGTCCACCTGCATCTGCATACAGAATACAGCCTTCTGGACGGTGCCTGCCGGATCGATCAGCTGATGGAGCGCGTCAAGGAATGTGGACAGACCGCCGTTGCTTGTACCGACCACGGAGTTATGTATGGCTGCGTGCAGTTTTACAAGGCTGCCAAAAAAGCAGGCGTAAAACCCATCATAGGCTGTGAGGTATATGTGGCCACCCGGACGAGGTTTGACAAGGTCAACCGGATGGACGGCAGCCATCACCTGATCCTGCTGTGCAAAAATGAGCAGGGGTATCAGAACCTGATCAAAATGGTATCCGCTGCATTCACGGAGGGATTTTACTCTAAACCCCGGGTGGACAAACAGCTCCTGGAGCAGTATCACGAGGGTTTGATCTGTCTGTCCGCTTGTCTGGCGGGCGAGGTCCCGCAGGCACTTTTGGCTGGGGATTACGACCGTGCCAAAGCAGTGGCGCTTTGGTATCGGGATCTGTTTGGCGAGGGCAACTATTATATCGAGCTGCAGGACCATGGTCTGGCAGAGGATACGCAGGTACTGCCCCAGCTTATCAAGCTGGCACGGGATACCGGCATCCCTATGGCAGCCACCAACGATGCCCATTACCTCCGCAGAGAGGATGCTAAAATGCAGAGCATTCTGCTGTGCATCCAAACCGGTAAGACCATTCAGGACGCTGATAAGATGGAATTCCAGACAGAGGAGTTCTATGTCAAGTCCACCCAAGAGATGTACGACCTGTTTGCGATGGTGCCGGAAGCCTGTGCCAACACGGCGCGCATTGCAGAGCAGTGCAACTTTGATTTTGATTTTGGTCATACCAAGATTCCTTATTACGAAGTCCCCGATGGGATGGACAATCAGGCGTATTTTGAAAAGCTCTGCTGGGAGGGTCTGGAACACCGCTATGGTCCGGATGTTCCGCAGGCCAACAAAGACCGCCTGACGTATGAGATCGGTGTGGTCAAAAAGATGGGGTATACCAACTACTACCTGATCGTTTACGACTATATCCACTACGCAAAAAGCCAGGGCATCCCTGTGGGACCGGGACGTGGCTCTGGTGCGGGCAGCATTGCGGCCTATTGTGTGGGCATTACCGACATCGACCCTATCCGCTATAATCTGATCTTTGAACGCTTCCTGAACCCGGAGCGTGTCAGTATGCCGGACTTTGATGTGGACTTTTGTTACGAGCGCCGGCAGGAGGTCATTGACTACGTCAACCGGAAATACGGTGCGGACCATGTAGCCCAGATCGTCACATTTGGTACAATGGCGGCCCGTAATGCGATCCGGGATGTGGGCCGGGTCATGGGTCTGCCATACCAAAACGTAGATGCGGTGGCAAAACAGGTGCCCATGGAACTGAAAATGACCCTGAAACGGGCATTGGAAGTCTCCAGCGAACTGCGCCGGATGTATGATACTGACCCGCAGGTCAAAGAATTGATCGATACAGCGGTCAAAGTGGAGGGGATGCCCCGGCATGCTTCCACGCATGCTGCGGGTGTGGTGATCACGCCAAAGCCCACAGACTACTATCTGCCCTTGGCCACCAACGATGGCCTGCCGGTGACCCAGTTCAATATGACCGAGATCGAGGAACTGGGCCTTTTGAAGATGGACTTTCTGGGGCTGCGTACCCTGACGGTGATCCGGGATGCAGAAACTGCTGTGCAAAAACGGGAGCCGGGCTTCTCGATGCAGAAGCTGAACTACGATGACCCCCAGACCTATCAAATGCTCAGCCAGGGAGAAACCGAGGGTGTATTCCAGCTGGAATCCTCTGGCATGAAGCAGGTCCTGATGGGTCTGCAGCCCCATAGTCTGGAAGATGTCATCGCTCTGATCAGCCTGTATCGTCCGGGACCGATGGATTCCATCCCCACCTACCTGCATAACCGTCATCAGCCGGATAAGATCCAGTACAAGACACCGCAGCTGGCGCATATCCTGGATGTGACCAACGGATGCATCGTCTACCAGGAGCAGGTAATGCAGATCTTCCGGGAGCTGGCAGGCTTCTCCTTTGGCCAGGCAGACAATGTTCGCCGGGCCATGAGCAAAAAAAAGCATGCTGTGATGGAGGCTGAACGGGAGCATTTTGTCCACGGCTGTACGGAGCCGGGCCATGAATGTCCTGGCTGTGTAGCCAATGGCATCTCTGAAAAGGTCGCCAATGAGATCTACGATGAAATGTCCAGCTTTGCCTCGTATGCGTTCAATAAGAGCCATGCGGCCTGCTATGCCTATGTGGCTTTCCAGACCGCTTACCTGAAATCCCACTATCCCAGTGAGTTTATGGCCGCATTGCTGACCAGCGTGCTGGATAATACGGACAAGGTCATCGAATATACCGGCGAGTGCGCCCGTCTGGGCATCAAGGTACTGCCACCGGATATCAACATCTCGGGCGGTGGGTTTACCGCAACGGCCAACGGTCAGATCCGTTTTGGCCTCAATGCCATCAAAAATGTGGGCCGCGGCTTGATCGACCGGGTAGTATCCGAACGACAGCAGCGCCCTTTCAGCAGCTTATATGATTTTTGCAAGAGATTGTATGGCGCAGAGCTGAATCGCCGGGCAGTGGAGAGCCTGATCAAAGCCGGTGCGTTTGATGGTATGGGGGGCAATCGCCATAGCTTGGTCGAGGCAGTAGAGGGGATCACCAAAAGCGTTGAGACCGATGCCCGCCGCAATCTGGATGGACAGCTGGATCTGTTTTCTGTTATGAGCGGAGGGGAGAGCGCTCCGTCAGCGGATAACTATGAGATCCGCCCTCTGCCGGAATATACCCCCTCGGAACTTCTTCAGCAAGAGAAGGAGGTCAGCGGGTTGTATCTGTCCGGCCATCCGCTGGATGCGTATAGGGAGCAATCGGCCCGTATCGCATCCCACGCCATCAAGGCGCTGACCGGAGAGGATGCCCATAAGCTGGACAATAGCCATGTGCGCATCGTCTGTACCATCGTCAAGACCCGAATGATGACCACAAAGTCCAACAGTATGATGGCATTTACCAGTGTAGAAGACCTGACAGGTACACTGGAAGTGATCGTATTTCCGCGGGTGCTGGATCTCTTCCGGGATGCCTTGCAGGATAATGCGGTTGTGGTCATTGATGGGCGGCTGTCGGTGCGGGAGGATGAGCCTCCCAAACTGATGGCAGAGACGGTCACCCCCATCGATCAGTATGGCGCCGGACGCCCGGCGGGGGCGGTATCTCGTCCGGCTCAGCCGCAGCGGCTGTATCTGCGGCTGCCGTCCCGCACCTGCCCGCAGTATGATAAGGTCATCAACTTATTGGAGATCTTTGATGGTTCTATGCCTGTGATCCTGTATTTGCAGGATACAAAACAGAAACTGGGCGTGCCGCGCCGGTTATACGCTTCTGGGCATCCATTGCTGATGCAGGAACTGCAGCGGCTGTTGGGCATAGAAAATGTTGCAACAAAATGACATTTCTGCGCACGAATCCTGACAGGTAGGATGTTTTCAAACGGCCTGTATTGTGTTATAATGGTTGCAGGCAAATTGGAGCAACTTTGCATCAAGCGTCCGGGTCTTGCCGGACAACTGGGCTAAAACCCAGAGGTAAGTGAAGAAGTTGGAGGGTATCTCTAGTTATGGAAAAGCAAATCAAAACGATCGGCGTCCTGACCAGTGGTGGCGACGCTCCTGGTATGAACGCTGCGGTCCGTGCCGTTGTCCGCACCGGCCTGCACAAGGGCTTCCGTATGATCGGCATCCAGCGCGGTTATAATGGCCTGCTGAACGGCGAATGCTTTGAGATGAACCTGCGCAGTGTTTCAAATATTATTAAAAAGGGCGGTACGATCCTGTATTCTGCCCGCTGCCTGGAGTTCAAGACGAAGGAAGGCCAGGATAAGGGCGCAGCCAAGTGCCGTGAGCTGGGCATCGATGCACTGGTGGTCATTGGCGGCGATGGTTCCTACCGTGGCGCTCGTGAGCTGGCACATCGCGGCATCCCGATGATCGGCTTGCCCGGCACCATCGACAACGATATTGCCTGCACCGACTACACCATCGGCTTTGATACCGCTATGAACACCGCCCTGGAGATGATCGACAAGCTGCTGGATACCACCCAGAGCCATGACCGCTGCAGCGTTGTGGAGGTCATGGGCCGTAATGCAGGCTATATCGCTCTGAATGTGGCGATCGCCTCCGGCGCTATGGCTGTGCTGCTGCCGGAGCGGGAATTTGATATGCAGCGGGATATCCTGGATAAGATCATCGAGACGCAGCGCACAGGTAAGCGTCACTTTGTCGTGATCGTGGCCGAGGGCATTGGTCACTCGCAGGAGATCGCCAGCGAGATCCAGGCACGTACCGGCATTGATACCCGTGCCACGATTTTGGGCCATGTTCAGCGCGGTGGTTCGCCTACTCTGCGGGATCGCGTCAACGCTTCCGCTATGGGTTATCGGGCTGTCTGCCTGCTGGAGCAGGGCAAGTTCAACCGCATCGTCGGCATGAAGGGCGAGCAGCTGGTGGATTACCCTGTGGATGAGGCCCTGGAGATGACCAAGAGCCTGGACCCCGTCCTGATGGATGTTTGCAACACCATTTCGATCTGATAATAAAAAGAGAGCGTCTGCACGATTGCGGACGCTCTCTTTTTTCTATAGGGCATCAAAAGGGCATCAAAAAGCCGCCGACCTTTTGGCCGACGGCAGAATAGTTAGGGAAAAGGGCAGGAATCAGGCACGGGAATGAGCCGTTGCAGTTTGTTCGGATGTTTTAGCCGCGTCGGTTTTGTCTTGTGCCTTTTTGTAAGCGCTGACCGAGTGAAGAACGATATTCAACCCCAGTACGATCAGCATTACGGCCAGGATCAGCTGCAAACCGTTGGCAAAGAATACAGCGGTCCAGGTGGTCTCTCCGGCGGGGATCGTTACAGAAGCAGCAGTGCGGATGGCACTGACCATGGCAAGCAGCCGCTGTACCAGAGCAGTAAAGGTGACACACAACATGATGACCAGCGGCGGCATCAGCATTTTGTTGCTGCGGCCAGTCACCTTCAAAAAAACGCACAGAGTCGACAGAACCAAAGCGGACAGCAGCTGATTGGCAGAACCAAACAGAGGCCAGATGTTGGCGTATCCGATCTTGGTCAGCACAAAGCCAAATGCCAGGGTCACAAATGTAGAAAAATAGAGGTTGCAGCATAGTTTGCGCCAGGCCGGTGCGTGCTCCATATCATCTACACTGAAAAGCTCCTGAAAGCTCATCCGGCCAATGCGGGCGACAGCATCCAGGCTTGTCAATGCCAACGCAGAGACACACATCGTCATAAACACAGTGGCAGCATAGGCAGGCACGCCGAACATCTCAAAGAAGCCAGCGACTCCACGGCTGAAGATCTGGAAGGGAGTGCCCGCAGCAGGCGTCCCATCCGCTGCAGCCGCCGCACCAGCCACACACAAAGCCAGCACCGCCAGCAGGCTCTCCAAAACCATGGCGCCATAACCGACCTTGAGCATATCCTTCTCGTTGGATACCGTTTTGGAGGAGGTGCCGCTGGATACGAGACTATGAAATCCGGATACAGCGCCACAAGCCACCGTGACGAACAGGATGGGGAACATGGTTCCCAAAGAAGCGTTATCAAAGCCAGTATAAACAGGGAGATTCATCTTGGGGTGTGCTACCAGCAACCCCACCACAGCGCCAGCGATCATAGCGACAAACATAAAAGTGGTCATGTGGTCGCGAGGCTGCTTGAGCATCCACATAGGCAGAACAGCTGCGAAAAAAATGTACACAAAGGTGATATAGCTCCACATGGCTTTGCCCAAGATCAAAGGCAGATTGGCACCGATGGCAAAGGAGAACACGATAAACAGGATGCTGACCGTGCTTTCTTTCCAGCCAGTAAGGTGCAGCTTTTTCTGCAGCAGACCAAACACGACAGCAAAAACCATAAACATGATGGAGACCATGCCTGCGGCACCGTTAGTAGCAGCAGCATCGGTCAATGCACCATCTGCTCCATAGGCGTTAAAGGTGCCCGCAACCATATCTGCAAAGGCCGCGATGACGATGCCGCAGAACAGCCAGCAGAACAGCAGGAACAATTTGCGGCCAGTCTTTCCGATGTATTTTTCAATCAGCATACCCATGCTCTTGCCGTCGTTCTTCACCGAAGCATACAGAGCGCCAAAATCTGTAACAGCGCCGAAGAAGATGCCGCCGATCAGGACCCACAAAAGCACTGGCAGCCAGCCAAAAGCGGCAGCCTGGATCGCGCCGGTCACAGGGCCGGCACCTGCAATGGAGCTGAACTGATGGCTGAATACAGTCCATCCATCAGCGGGAACAAAGTCTCGGCCGTCTTCATGCAGCACAGCAGGAGTCTTGGCCTGCGGGTCTACCCCCCATTTGTTGGCTAGCCACCGTCCGTACAGGACATAAGCGCCCAGCAGGCACACAGCAGCAATCAAAACGATGACCAAGGTGTTCATTTTCTCAATCCCTCTTTTCTATTTTTGGCCTCTGTTCTCATTGTCAGGGGTCGTGCCGTTAATTTAGTCCTGTTTTCACAATTTGTCAATATATTTTGAAATAATTGGAAGAGTGAACGAATCGAAAGGTGAAAATAGGCCAACTTTTAGATGATTTTGTTTCACCTGTCCGTTGTCCGGCGACAACCTTGACTTTTTCGCTTTGATGTGGTAAAGTGAGAACGAGAATAAACAGATGAAGGAGGACACTATTATGCCCAGCAAGGATCCTATACGGAATAAAGCCACCGATGCTCTGTTTGATGCGATCTTGACCTTGGAGACCCGGGAGGAGTGCTACCACTTCTTTGAGGACCTTTGCACCGTGAAAGAGCTTTCGGATATGGCGCAACGGCTTCAGGTGGCAAAGTTCTTGCTGGATGGCAGCACCTATGAGCAGATCGTAAAAACCACCGAGATCTCCACTGCCACCATCAGCCGGATCAATCGCTGCATCCAGTATGGATCAGGCGGCTACCGAGAAACCATTGAAAAGGCTCGCACAGCAGAAAAAGCATCGGAGCAGTAACCTTTTTGTGAGGGCAAACATAGCATGAGACAGACTTCTCTGACCAATAGGCAGAGATACGAAAGGATGAACTGCTATGTCTGACTGCAACAATCATACCAACAACTGTGAACTGTGCTGCCCTCAGCTGCCCAATGTTTCCCTGGATCAGGCGGTCGTGGATCTGATGGAGAGCATCGCTTTGCAGGAAAGTGCGCTGAGCCACATCCTCTGTGCTGAAAGCCAGAAGATGAAGGTCGCCATGACAATGCCGGATCTGGACCTGTGCAAGCTGCTGGAGGTCAATGATTCTGCCACCAACATGGTCCATGCAGTGGCAAATTTGGAGCTTGTGTTAAAGGATAAGCTGGAGTTTATCTCCAACAACCTCTATTATCCGCCTTCCGGCGGACAGGGGACTGCACAGTAATTTTTCCTCAGCTGCGGGACAAAGACAGCATCTGACAGAGGTGCGTTTTCCGCTTTGGCAGGAAACTGCGCAGTGTAAATTGCAGACAGAGGTCTCTGGTGTGTTTGCGGTTATTTCAGCCGCACGGCCAGAGACTTTTTTACTTGAATCTGCAGGATGGACCTCTTCACGCTATGAGAGTGCCTTGCGAAATGTATAAAATCTATAAAATCTTTTGTGAGAATTGCTGATAACGCAAATCTGTGTTATACTATAAGATGTTTGGGGTGTATCGGATACAGAATATCCTCCAACCTCCGGGCACAAAAAGCCGGAACATCAAAACTTTGCTGCCGGAGCTTTGGCCTGGCGCTCTTGATAACAGAAAGTGAGGAAACAAGCTTGCTGCACTATGATGCGATTTTGTTTGACGTGGACGGTACGTTGATAGACTCCGCCCCCGGCATCCTGCATACACTGGAAGAAGTATTCCTTGCCATGGGAGTGGACACTGCGCAGCTGGATCTGCGCCGCTATCTGGGGCCGCCGCTGCGCCGCACTTTTGCAGAGCACTTTGCCAGTGCAGAGCAGATCGAACAGGCCACCCAGATGTACCGGGACAGCTACCATGTAAAAGGCAGCCATGAATGTGCACCTTATCCGGGCGCTGCCCAGATGCTGCGTCAGCTAAAGGATGCAGGTCTGATCCTGTGCACAGCTACATCCAAACCCACCCAGGTGGTCACACCGATCCTGCAGGAGCAGGGTCTGGCAGACCTCTTTGATTTTATCGGCGGTGCCTCCATGGATGAGTCCCGGGACACCAAGACCGATGTGGTCCGGTATGTCTTGTCTCAGCCGCTTTTGACAGGCAAGCGTGTGCTGATGGTGGGGGACCGGGCTGAAGATCTGCGCGGTGCAGCGGACTGTGGTCTGAGTGCAGCAGCTGCATTGTATGGCTATGGCAGCCGTGCAGAGTGTGAGCCGTTTGCCCCCGTATTTTATGCGGACAGCTGTGCCGCTCTGACGCAGTACATCCTGGGATAAACGGTTTCTATGGATAGAATTGGGGAATGAACATGAACCGAAACAAACAACAAAACAAACAATCCATTACACCTATGCAAAAGCAGGCTCTGTGGGTCTGCGGCCTTTGTGCGGTGGCCGTTCTGCTGACCGCAGGCATCACCCTGACCAAGCTAGCACAGGGCAAATACCAGCCGCCTGCTTCTTCCGAGCCTGCTCAACCGGAACAGCCGATGCTGCCGGGGGAAGAGGGTCTTTCCGGTCATTATCAGATCGATAACACTTCCGCTGCACTGCTTGCAGAGACCCCCGACGCAGGGGAGGAGTACCTGGCCCAGACTTTGTTTTTGGGTGATTCCAACACGGTGCGTCTCTATAATAATGGTCTGGTATCTCTGCAGCAGTTTTGCGCCAAAGAGGGGATCGGCCTGCACTCGGCACTGCAGGAAGGGATCGTCAGCTTTAAAAACAACAATAACCGGTATACCATCCCGCAGGCTGTGGCTATGATGAAGCCCCGCCGGGTAGTTCTGACCTTGGGTACCAATGATACCGGTATGGCGGTGCAGGATTTTATCAATAACTATACCGCACTGGTGCAGGCTATCCAGGCCAGCTATCCCTATACCGATATTATCGTCAATACGGTGCCGCCGGTACCCGCCGATCACGCCAGCTATCCCCAGATGGATCAAACGAAGATCGACGATTTCAACATGGCATTGCTGACCATGTGTGAACAGCTGGGGGTCAAGTTTTTGAACAGCGCAGAGGTCCTTAAGGATGAGACCGGCTACGGCCAGGCGGATTTTTATGGTGCCGGGGATATCCACCTGAAGAGCAGCGGCCTGAAAGCAATGCTGAACTATCTGCGCACCCACGCGTATCAAACCGAGGATCGCCGCCCGGATACCAGCGGTATTCCGATCCGCACCTTGGAGTATACCTCGAACCCCAGTTCCGCCGTTCCGGATTCGTCCAGTGCGGCAGCTTCCTCTGAGGCAGAATCCAAGGAGTTTGAGGCACGTTATCATGTGGACAAAAATGGCGGCGGCACGCTGTCCAGCGGAGATGTCTCTGGCAAAACTTCGCTGTCTTATGCTGTCACCGCACCTACGCAGTCGGTCAGTGTTACCGCTGTGCCCGATGAAGGCTATGTGTTTGTCAAATGGAGCGACGGCGTTACCGACCGTACCCGTACAGACACGGGCTTTAAGCAGAACCTGGATGTGACAGCTGTCTTCTCGGCAGTGTCCGTCCAGATCTCCAGCGATGGCAAGGGATTTTTAGGTACCTCGTATACCTTCAAGGCTACCCTTAAGGGCAAGTATGCCAAGGCCGAAGACCTGCATTGGTACGCAAATGGAGAGGAAGTAGTAGATGCTGCTGGCCGCACCAAGGTAACGGTGCTGGTCAATGATGAAATGCTGAATTCCACCTATCAGATCTACGCAGTGCTGCAGTATAACGGCAGCACTGTGGCCAGTAACCCGCTGGTCATCTCTGTGGGCGGTGTAGAAGCTGGCTCCGGCAGCAGTTCTGCTTCTTCGTCGGGCAGCAGCTCTTCCGGTGGTGCCAGTTCGGGGGCCTCCTCTGGAAGTGGCACCGGCTCGGATTCCGGGGCAGGCGCTGGATCAGGAAGCACCTCCAGCGGCAATGGGTCTTCTGTTTCGGGTGGTTCGGACAGCACGCCCTCTGGCGATTCTTCGGTCCCGAGCAGCTCGGAAAGTGCATCCTCTGTTCCTGGTGAATCCACCGGCTCCACCGGTGCAACGGGAGATACATCATCCGGAAATGGCGGCTCCGGTAATTCCTCTGCCCCCTCCGGCAACTCGGAAGGCACCGGCAATGCACCGTCCCCTGAGAACAACAAAGAGGAAGCGCCTTCAAAACAGGAATCGCAGGAGGAAGAGAGCGCTGAAAATGATGCGGCCTCTCAGGAACCCTCCGCCGATGCAGAAGCTACGGGGCAGGCTTGAGATTCACGCTTTTTTCTTGCCGTGCATATGCTGACAGCAAGAAAGGAGGCTTTGAACCCATGACCGATGAAGAGCTTCTTGTGCCCAGTATGCCCGGGGCAGAGGATGTGACCGACGGCAGCGTGGATCACTACGAGATGGATTGGCCGGTGATCGATAACCGCGCCCTTGAGGAAGAAATGTATAAATGCAAACCGGTCTCCTGCGGGGGCAGTGCTGCCTGCCAGGACAATCAGCCCCTGCAGACAGATGAGGAAATGTACGAGATCATTCCGGGTTAAACGGGAAGCCAGCTCTGCCAGAAGACAGGGCTGGCTTCTGCCTGTAAAAACAAGAGATGAGCTGTCCTTTTGAGGGCAGGGCATCTCCTCGCTTTATAGAAAGAGAAAGGGACGCTTTATGGCAAAATATTATTGTGTTCTGTTTGATGCTGACAATACGCTGCTGGATTTTGATGCCGCGGAAAGCAAAGCGCTGGCCGAAACGCTGATCAACTATGGCATCGAGCCCGATGCACAGACGGTACAGACCTACCGCGAGATCAATGCTGAACTCTGGCAGCAGCTGGAAAAAGGGCAGATCCGTCGGGAAAAACTGATGGCGGAGCGCTTTACCCGTTTCCTGAAAGCTGTGGACGCTGCGGGAAATGGCCCCGAGATGAACCGCTATTATCTGGAGCGCCTGTCCACGCATCCCGACCTTATGGCCAGCAACGTGCTGGATGTGATGCACGAACTGTCCGAAGTGGCTACCCTGGCCATTGTGACCAATGGATTTGACCGGGTGCAGTCCCGCCGGGTGGTGGAGTCTGGCTTGGCAGATTATATGGAAGGGGTCTTTGTCTCCGAAAAACTGGACACCGAAAAGCCCAACCGTAAAATCTTTGATGCGGCTCTGCGGGCTCTTGGGGTGGAAAACCGGGAACATGTTCTGATGGTAGGCGACAGCCTTTCCAGCGATATCCAGGGCGGCAATGGCGCTGGTTTGGATACCTGTTGGTTCAACCCTTCTCATGCGGAAAATCCGGGCAAGGTCTGCCCGACTTACGAGATCGATGCGCTGGAGCAGCTGTACCCCTTGGTCATGGAGCCGGAGGAACTGGCCAACCTGGGGCTGAAGCACCGCCGCCACCAGCCGTAACCATTTCTGTGCCGAGGGATGTGTGGAAATTATGCTGATTCATTTAGAAAAACTGGGCAAGAGCTTTGGCGAAAAGCTTGTTTTGCGGGATGTGACGGCCAGTGTTGAACGAGAGGACCGCATTGGCATTGTGGGGCAGAACGGCGCCGGAAAAACGACCTTGCTGAAGATCCTTACCGAAGAGTACACCGATTACGATGGGGAATTCAGCGTGACCCATGGAGTCACGCTGGGTTACCTGGAGCAAAACGCCAAGCTGGATGTGACCCTGGATATTTATGGGGAGATGCGCTCCTGCTTTGCTCCTGTGCTGGAGGCCATGGCCCGTATGCAGATCCTGGAGCGCAAAATGGCGGCAGAGTCCAATCAGACCCAGCTGTTGGCGCAGCATGAGGAGCTGCAAAGCATCATTGATGCTGCGGATGGCTACCAGATGGATGTCAACATCAAAAAGGTGCTGTCTGGTATGGGTTTTGCTCAGGATACCTGGGGCAAAAATGTTGGCGTGCTTTCTGGCGGAGAGCTGACCCGCCTGCGTTTGGCAAAACTGCTGCTGGAAAAGCCGGATGTGCTGATCCTGGACGAGCCTACCAACCATCTGGACTTTGCCACGATGGAATGGCTGGAAAGCTACCTCAAGACCTATTCCGGTGCTGTGCTGGTGGTCAGCCATGACCGCTATTTCCTGGACAACGTGTGTACAAAGATCTGGGAGGTTGCCGGTCAGACTATGACCACTTATAAAGGCAATTTCTCTGCCTATCTGCCGCAGAAAGAGGCCGCCGATGCGCTGCGTCAAAAACAGCATGATGCGGATGTAGCACTGGCCGAAAAATTGCAGGATTACATAGACCGCAATCTGGTTCGGGCTTCCACCACTAAAATGGCTCAAAGCCGCCGCAAACAGCTGGAAAAGCTGGAGATCACGGAAGCTCCTGTGGATGAGACCAACGAGCTGAAATTCCGTTTTGAATACGACGTGGAGCCTTGGAATGAGCTGGTGATGCTCAAAAACCTTAGTGTCCGCATCGGGGAGCGCACGCTGTTAGAGCCCTTTACCTACACAGTGTGCCGCGGAGAGCGGCTGGTGATCGCCGGACCCAATGGCGCAGGCAAATCCACTTTGATGCAGGTGTTGGACGGCAAGCGCCGTCCCTCCGGCGGTATGGTGCGTCTGGGCACCGGGGCGCGCCCCAGTATTTTTGCCCAGCAGCAGAATCGAGTGGGCGCAGGACGGGTGATCGATGTTATTTGGAACAAGTATCCCCGCATGACTGAGCTGGAGGTGCGCAGTCATTTGGCAAGACTGGGCTTCCGGGGCGAAACGGTATTCAAACCCTGCGAGGCCCTCTCCGGCGGCGAGCTGGCTCGCCTTCGTTTTGCAGAGATCGTGCTGGAACGGCCCAATCTGCTGTTTTTGGACGAGCCCACCAACCACCTGGATATTTATACCCGCGAGAATCTGACCGAAGCGCTGCAAGCCTATACTGGCACATTGCTGCTGGTAACGCATGACCGTCATTTGATGAACAGTCTGGCGTGTCCGATCCTTTATTTGGAGGACGGCCGTGCCACTCTGTACCCCAGTTATGATGCACTTATGGGGCGGGCGATCCCTGCGGCTGCACCTGCTCAGGCAGCAGAACCGGCAAAGACCGGCTACGGCAAGGAACAGCGCCGCCGCCGTGCAGAACTGCGTGCTAAGATCAAAGCCTGTGAGGATGAGATGGAAGCCTGCGGCGCACGAGAGGTAGAGCTGGACAGCGAGATCAACAGCCCGGAAGTTTACAACGACCCGCAGCTGCTGCGCCAGAAAAGCGATGAATTGAGCGACCTGCGCTTCCATCAGGAAGAATTGTTTGCTGCTTGGGAGGCTGCCATGGAAGAACAGGAGCAGTACGAACAGGCGCTGTCTGCAGCCGAGAAATAAACGACCGATCAACCGAGAGGAGGCGCGCTTTATGCCGCGGCATACCTACAAAAAGACACGTCAGATCGCTTTATCTGGTCTGCTGTTTGCGCTGGCCATGGCATTGTCCTTTGTGGAAGGCACCTTGGTGATCCCGGGGCTTCTGCCCGGGATGAAACTAGGGCTGGCCAACATTGTGGTGATGTATGCGCTGTTTTTCATGGGACCGGGGCAGGCTTTGGCACTTGATCTGCTGAAAGCAGGCTTTGTGTTTTTGGTGTCCGGACCAACCGCAGGCTTTTTGTCCTTCTGCGGAGGGATGCTGTCGCTGCTGGTGATGTGGCTGCTGTACTATGTTCTGCCGCTGCGTCCTACTTGGTTTATCCTGTCGGTCTGCGGCGCGCTGGCGCATAACATCGGCCAGCTGCTGGGGGCCGGACTGATCCTTTCTTCTGCGATGTCGCTGTATTATGCACCGGTCATGCTGGTACTGGGGCTTGGTATGGGGGCGCTTACTTCTATTACTCTGCGCGCTTTGCTGCCGGCCCTTAGCCGCCTGGGACTGAATACAAAGGAAAAGCGGGGAGAATAAGCCGTTTCCATACCAGTGAAGCGCTTATACAGCGCAAGTGCTTCCATCCAAAAACAGTTGCACCAGCAGATAGATTTCGATATAATAAGAAGTATTCCTAAAGTTATAAGGGCATTTTGCACCTTTCATTCTGACCCTTAAAAAACTGTCTTTGCCCGACACAGCGCAAAGGCAGCCGGGAGGTTTGTATATGTCTGAAAAAGTTACGGTAAAGGTGGAGCGTCATGAGCTGCACCTGCCAGCCATCGCCCTGCGGGGTCTGGTGGTGTTTCCCAACAATTTGGTCCACTTTGAGGTAGGCCGTGCGAAAAGCATTGCTGCAGTGGAGTGGGCTATGGCCAACAATTCCAATGTTTTTTTGGTGACCCAGAAAGAGATGGGTACCGATGAGCCTGCGGCGGAAGATCTGTATGCTTATGGCGTAGTAGCCGAGGTCAAACAGGTGCTTCGTGTCTCGGATGAATTGGTCAAGGTTCTGGTAGAGGGTAAGACCCGTGCAAAGATGCTGGGTCTGGACGGCAGCGGCAGCTTTCTGCTGGCATCTGTCCGCCCGGCCCCTGTCCGCGGGGTCAAGGCCGATGATTCCATCCGTCTGGAAGCATTGCTCCGCAGCCTGAAAAGCTGCTTTGATGAATACCTGGGCATGAACCCCCGTCTGGGCAAAGATGTGGTGTTCTCCATCGTTTCCAGCGATGACCCGGTATTTTTGAGCGAATACATCCCCGCCAATCTTTTGTTCCGCTATGAGGATAAGCAGGCGGTCATGAACGAAAACACCCTGACGGGCCGTTTGCAGCGTCTGATCGAGATGCTGCGGCGGGAGTGCCAGGTGATGCGGGTGGAAAAGGAGATCGCTGATAAGGTCAACGAAGCAATGGACCGCAACCAGCGGGAGTATTACCTGCACGAACAGCTCCATGTGATCAACGATGAGCTGGGAGAAGGGGACGACACCCATGCCGAAGCGGATGAATACCGCCGCCGTATCCAGGAACTGCACTTGGCCGAGGACAGCGAGAAAAAGCTGCTGAAAGAGGTGGATCGCCTTGCCAAGATGCAGAGCAGCAACCAGGAAGCTGCGATCATCCGAACCTATCTGGACACCTGCCTGGACCTGCCTTGGAATACCTTTACGGTGGATGATCTGGACATTGCCCGGGCGCAGCAGATCCTGGACCGGGACCACTATGGTCTGAAAAAGGTCAAGGACCGTATTCTGGAGATCTTGGCTGTGCGCAAATTGTCGCCGGATGTCAAGGCACAGATCATCTGTCTGGCAGGCCCTCCGGGTGTGGGTAAGACCAGTATCGCTCGTTCCATCGCCGAGAGCCTTGGGCGCAAATATGTGCGCCTGAGCCTGGGTGGTGTGCGGGATGAAGCCGAGATCCGTGGTCATCGACGCACCTATATTGGCGCCATGCCGGGTAAGATCATTTCTGCCATGATCACGGCCAAGAGTTCCAACCCGCTGATGCTGCTGGACGAGATCGATAAACTGGCAGGAGATTTCCGGGGCGACCCCGCAGCCGCTCTGCTGGAAGCCCTGGACCCGGAACAGAACGGCACCTTCAATGACCATTTCCTGGATATTCCGTACGATCTGAGCCATGTTCTGTTCATTACTACGGCCAACGATCTGGGCAGCATTCCCGGCCCCCTGCGGGATCGTATGGATGTGATCGAGCTGCCCAGTTATACCCGGGTGGAAAAATACAATATCGCCCGCAAACATCTGCTGCCTAAGCAGCTCAAACTCTGCGGTCTGTCTGGAAAGGTCACGCTGTCGCAGAGCGCTTTGTATGATATCATCGATGGGTATACCCGTGAGGCCGGTGTGCGTAATCTGGAGCGTACTATTACCAGCGTGCTCCGCAAATGTGCCCGAAAGATCGCCAGTGGTGAGGTCGAAAGTGTATCGGTCACGGCCTCCTCGCTGGAAGAGCTGCTGGGTCCCCGCCAGGTCAAGGCAGACTTCTTGAACCGCACCAATATGGTGGGTGTCGCCAATGGTCTGGCTTGGACCAGTGTGGGCGGCGAGACCCTGCCGATCGAAGTACAGGTCATGGATGAGGGCAGCGGAAAGATCACGGTCACTGGTTCCCTGGGCGATGTCATGAAGGAGAGTGCCCAGCTGGCGGTCACCTATGTGCGGGTCCATGCAGCAGAATATGGCATCGACCCGGAGCGCCTGAAGAAATGCGATCTGCATATCCATGCCCCCGAGGGCGCAGTGCCCAAGGACGGCCCTTCGGCTGGCGTTACGCTGACCACAGCCTTGGTGTCCTGTCTGTCCGGGCTGCCGGTGCGGGGAGATGTTGCCATGACCGGTGAGATCACCTTGCATGGCAATGTGCTGCCCATTGGCGGCCTGCGGGAAAAGAGCATGGCTGCGTATCGGGAGGGGATGAAGCTGGTGCTGATCCCCAAGGGAAACGAGCCGGATCTGTATGAAGTGGATGACGAGGTGAAAAAGAACCTGGAGTTTCTGCCGGTAACAAACCTCTCGCAGGTATTGGAAGCAGCTCTGCTTCGGGAAAAGAAGTCAGCTTCCCGTCGGAGCCGTTCTTCCCAAAAAACACAGCCAGAAAAAGCCCCTGTGACGGACAGCGTCCAGGCAGGGCCGGTATGCTGACCGTTAGAGCAGAGAAAGGGAGAGAGCTATGAAGTATCAAAAGGCAGAGTTTCTGGCCAGTTATGGCTTGGCCAGCCAGCTGCCCCCCAGCGACCGGCCCGAACTGAGCTTTTCGGGCCGTTCCAACGTAGGCAAATCCAGTCTCATCAATAAGCTGTGCAACCGCAAAAATCTCGCACGGGTGTCCAGCACCCCGGGCAAAACAGCAACCATCAATTTTTATGGGGTGGATCAGTGCTACTTTGTAGACCTGCCCGGCTATGGCTATGCCAAGGTGGCTAACGCTGACCGGGAGCGGTGGGACAACCTGATCAACGGTTACTTTGATGCCCCTCGTCAGCAGGCATTGCTGGTGCAGCTGATCGATTGCCGCCATGCCCCCAGCGCTGACGATATCCAGATGCTGGAATACCTGCGGTATCATCGCGTCCCCTTTGTAGTGGCATTGACCAAGGCGGACAAGCTGAAAAAAAGCCAGCTGCAAAAGACGCAGGCCGAGTTTGAGGCCATTCTGATGCCTTATGGCTGTCAGAAGGTGCTGCTGACCAGCGGAGAAAACGGCTACGGTATCCCAGAGCTTCAGGCTGTACTGGATGCTGCGGTGGCACAGTGCGGTCAAAGTGAGGAGTGAACTGCCATGGCTTACCATGAATTTGCCTATTTCTATGATGAGTTCAACGGCGAAGCCGACTATGATGCGCTCTGTGCCCAGATCAAAGGGCAGCTGGATGCCCACGGCATCCAGAATGGCATCATTGCAGATCTGGGCTGTGGGACAGGAGAACTGACCCTGATGCTGACGCAGGCCGGTTATGATATGATCGGCATCGATCAGTCCGAACAGATGCTCTGCGTGGTACAGGATAAGGCCCAGCAGCTGGGGCTGTCTCAGGGGCTGCTGCTGCTTCGGCAGGATCTTTTGCAGCTGGATCTCTATGGAACGATCCAGGCGGCGGTGTCTACCTTTGACACATTCAACCACCTGCCGGATCTGGATAAAGCCATTGCCAATGCTGGCTTTTTTATGGAAAAAGGCGGCGTGCTCCTGTTTGATATGAACACGCCCTATAAACACCAGGAGGTCCTGGGGGAGAACTGCTTTACCTTTGAGCAGGAGGATGCCCGCTGCATCTGGAAAAACCACTATGACCCTGTTTCCCGCCGGGTGGAGATCCAGCTCCAGATCGACGATCTGGAGACGGGGGAGCAGTTCCATGAGGACTTTTTTGAGTATACATATACCCTGGAGCAGGTGCGAACTGCGCTGGAAAACCACGGTTTTGCATTGGAAAGCGTCTGTGATGGGGAGAGCTTTGGCCCGTTGACGGAAAAGAGCGAGCGTTTCTTCTTCTGTGCGGTCAAACAATATACCCAGTTGGAGGGATAACAAGATGGCAAATTTGATCCGTGGTCTGTCGGAAAATGGCGGCGTTGTTTTCTGTGGTATGGATTCGACCCAGATCGTCCGCCGGGCCGAGCAGCTGCATACGACCAGTGCGACTGCCAGTGCTGCTTTGGGCCGCCTGCTTACAGGTGCTGCCTTGATGGGCGCTATGCTGAAGGATGAACGGGACAGTGTGACCCTGCGGGTCTCCGGCGGTGGACCGCTGGGCTTGGTGATTGCCTGTGCCGACGGTGCAGGACACCTGAAAGGCTGTGTGGAAAACCCCTTGGTGGAACTGCCCCCTCGAGCCGATGGGCATCTGGATGTAGGTGGTGCAGTGGGCAAGGACGGCGTGCTGACGGTGATCCGGGATAATAAGCTGCAAAAAGAGCCTACAGTGGGACAGGTCCCCCTGGTCTCCGGCGAGATCGCAGAAGATCTGACCAGCTACTATGCCTACAGCGAGCAGGTCCCCACTGTCTGTGCTTTGGGCGTGCTGGTGGATAAGGATCTGTCGATCCTCTGTGCTGGCGGCTACCTCGTCCAGCTGCTGCCTGGCGCTACGGAGGAGGAGATCACCCGCCTGGAACAGAATATCGCGGCGATGCCCTCGGTAACCGAGATGCTGCGCAGCGGCAAGACCCCTGAGGATATGATGCAGATGGCCCTGGCAGGCTTTGAGCCGCAGGTGCTGGATACCCATACGGCTGCCTACCAGTGCGACTGCAGCCAGGAGCGCACCGAACAGATGCTGCTGAGCCTGGGCCGCAGAGAGCTAGAAAAAATGCGGGATGAGGACCCTCATTGTGAGGTCGTTTGCCATTTCTGCCACAATCGGTATCAGTTCGATCTGAACGATCTGGTGGAGAAAGCGGCGTCCCCGGACCAAGATACGCAGGAGAACTAATATAGCCGATAGAATTGGCCCCATCTGTTGCCTGTATCTGGTGAAAAACGCTTTACAAAAGCAGCCGTCACTTTTCTTGAAATAAATAAGTGCATAAAAAGCAGACGGTGTTCACCGTCTGCTTTTTATGCACTTTGGAAAGGAACGTATTTATATGCGAATTGATCGTTTGACCTCTATTTCCCACCCGGTTTATAATCGAGCTATGGAGCTTTATCGTTTGAGTTTTCCCTTCCATGAGCAGCGGGAAACTCCTTCTCAGAAAGCCATCCTAAAGGACGACGCTTATCACTTCGGACTGATCCAGGATGACGAACAATTCGTAGGTCTAGTATTATATTGGGAGCTGGAACAGTGTCTCTATATTGAGCACTTTTGTGTTCTTCCTGAGCTGCGTGGCCATCGGTATGGACAACGCCTTTTGGATTTGCTGGCAGAACAGGGAAAGCCTCTGGTTCTGGAGATTGACCCACCAGTAGATCGTATCTCTCAGCGCCGCAAGGGATTCTATGAGCGGTGCGGCTTTGTGGAGAATCCCTATCCCCATGTCCACCCAGCCTATCATCGGGGAAACCAGGGCCATGCCCTGGTCGTGATGAGCCGCCCGGCCCCTCTTTCTGCCCCAGAGTATGAGACGTTCCGCTGTTATCTGGAAGACCATGTGATGAAGGATGTCTTTTGAAAGGAGAAAAACATGAGCGCTGAGAATAGCTATTATGCCCCTTGCCCGGAATTTGACCGCTGTAATGAGCTGATTGACCGCTACTACAAGACCAAGCAGTATGAACCGTGCTTTATCGGACATCTTGCGCTGGCGGAAAAGGGGTATCCTCTGGCAGAATGCCAGGTGGGCTACTTCTACCTGGAGGGCTTAGGTGTGGAGAAAAATCTGGGAAAGGCGTTCTATTGGACCCAGCGGGCAGCTCTTCATGGAGACCGAGATGCTCAGTATAATCTGGGCTGGTTCTATGAGACGGGGACATCTGTACCGCAGGATATGGAACAGGCCGTTCATTGGTATCAGCTGGCCGCTCAACAGAGACAAAAGGAAGCTTTGGACAAGCTGTGTCTTTGAGCTGTCTTACTCACAGATGTCTGCAATGATGGTATAGGAGACCAGATACCGCAGCTGATCCCCCTCGGCGGAGACGGACTCCTTCCGGGTCAGGATCTCCGCATCTGGATAAGCGGCATACAAAGCCTGTAAACTATGCAGCCGCCCAAGTTCCAAAGCTTGTTTTTCTGTGCGCTGTATGGATACCGCTTCTTGTGCATAGTAGGTAGTCTCTTCTACAAAAACCGGCAGGGGCAGCCCCAGCAGCTCCGGCTGCCAATGTCTTACTTTTACCGCAGGCTCGTTCGCTGTGCGAGGCCCCGGCAAAGGGACGCTGTGTCCGGCAAAAAGCAGCTGATAATGCGCACTCTTGTTCCCAGTCAGCTGTGGCGTTTCGGTCTGCATTTCCTCCCAAAATTCTCCTTTCCAGACAATGCGGGCACGCACAGTTCCGGCAGCGGGTTCAAAGATCAGTGCACCGTTGCGCTCCGTGCGGGCAGTACCGATCAGACCTTGACCAGCTTCCACGGTCTGTCCGGGCTGCACCAGCATCGTGCCGCGGATCAGGTTGGTGCTGACTACCGTACCCGCTGTTTTGGCGTGCATCCCATGCAGGGTACCTGCCGCAATGGGTGGAACTGGTTTTGCAACCGCTGCTTCTACCTCCAGCCTGCCGGAGGAAAAATTCAAGCTCGCCCAGGAGAATTCGCCGCTTTGCACCAGTGCGTATTCGCCTGCTGCGAGCTTTTCTTCATTTACAAGAGCGCCGGGTATAAGGCCGGATTGTCGCAGCAGTACCTGCGCACGGGCTTGTTGTCCTGCGGTTAGGCTTCCATAATGGACGGACCATACCAGTCCCTGCGACCAAAACACCAATGGGATAAATATTGCAGCGCCCAGCCACAACCCGCTCCGGCGCAGCAGGGGACGCAGGATAAAAAAGAGCCCTCTCCGCTTGTGTATGCGCAGCCGTACCCGCCGATGCCGAGCCAGGCGGGATAATGGACGATATTGCCAGGCAGCACAGCTGGCCATAAATCCGCCGGGACAGGGCAGGATATGGTCTAAATGCAATCCTCTCTGTGCTGCCGCCGACAGCAGCTCTTCCGGGCTGCCATTCTGGGCCGTAAAACGTACCGATGCCCACAGTGAACGCAGCTCCATTTTTCTCTCCTCCTATCCATCTGACAACTCGGTGCGCAAAAACTGCCCCTGCAAGGTGATCCGGTGTGCCCCCAGAGTTCGGATGCGCATTCCGTCGCCGTATACGGTAAATTGGCCTTTGGCTAACTCCAGACAAAGCTTGGACTCGTCGTATATCAGTATACGGCGGAAATTCTCGATCTCCATCCAGCTGCCGCTCAAATAGACCGAAGGCTGCTGGTATAATCTGCGCGGCGGCTGCCGAAACAATAATCTGGCCCAAGCTCCCAGGCTGAGCCGTTTTGTGGGTTTTCCTGACACATTTCTCCCTCCTATGCTGCCGTGCAAGGACCGGCACCTTGGCTCATATATATGGAAATGGAGGTTCGGCTTATGTGTACGTCCTGTAAATCCACTCGTTTCGCCCTTTTTGCGTTGGCTTTGTGTACGGCTGTACTGCCCTTTGCGATGCCAGAGCTGTGTATGGAGGCGCTATGTGACGGCCTGCGTTTATGCGGCGGACCGCTGCTTGTCTCGCTTTTTCCGTTTCTGATCGTTTCTGCGCTGTTGGCGCAATCCGGTGCAGGGGAGACTCTGGGTTACCTGATGCGTCCGGTCCTTCGTATGATGGGCTTTGACTCAAATGCCGCAGGAGCTGTGTTGATCACCGGGCTGTTAGGCGGCTTTGCCCCGGCGGCAGTTGCTGCGTCTGAGCAGGTGCGTACAGGGCGTTTAAGCCCCAGGCAGGCTTCCTTTCTATTGCCAGCTTGTGTATGCTCTGGTCCTTCTTTTGTGATCCTGACAGTGGGCGAGCGGTTTTTGGGCAGCCGTACATTGGGGATACAGCTTTATTTATCACAGTTGCTGGCAGGCTATCTTATTGCGGCACTGTTTTACAGGCTTATGGGCAGATATCGGGAGACCTGCTCCGTTCAGAAAAACCCGCTTCCTCTAGCCCCTCAGTTGGATCGTTTGATCGCGGAATCTGCATTGCGTTATGTTCAGCTTTGCGGGTTTGTCGTATATTTCCGAATGTTGGCGGTGGGAATGGCCGCTATTTTGCCTCCTGCATGGGGATTTTTGCCCGCAATGCTGCTGGAAGTAAGTTCCGGCTGCGATCTGGCTTCCCGCACAGGGCTATGGGCAAGCCCGCTGTGCTGTGCAGCTCTGAGCCTGCAGGGGGCATCGGTGCTGCTGCAAGTCCGCTCTCTTTGTCCGGCTGAAGTAAGCCTAAAGCCGCTGCTGGCTGCCCGTATATTGCATTTGCCCCTTTCTCTTTCTATCTTTGCGTTGTCCTTGCCGCAAAAAGCGCAGGAGACCTTTAGTACCCTTTGCAAACCGATTGTACCCATGCGGAGAGTGCCGCTGGACTGTGCATTGATCGTGTTTTTCGGGTGCTGTCTGCTTTGCTGTGAACTTTGCCGTACTGCGCAACAAATCAACTGCAAAAACAAACATTCAGACGTTGCTTCTTTAAGTCAACTCTAAAAAGGCAAGAAAAAAAGCCGCTTCTATTGACAGAAGCGGCTTTTTGTGATAAAATATTCCTCGTTGCAGCAGATACAGGTTTGCTGTGCGCCAAACTGAATAAGCTGGAATAGCTCAGTTGGTAGAGCAGCTGATTCGTAATCAGCAGGTCGCGTGTTCAAGTCACGTTTCCAGCTCCAGAAAAGACCCTACGATACGCCGTAGAAATACGGTGCGGATTGTGGGGTCTTTCTTTTTGCAGAGCGCACATCAGCGGGGGATTCTGCGCAAAAATTTGTAAACAAATGGCGCCCTTTCGGGCGCCTGACTGGAAGGATAGATCACGCAAAAAGGGCACCGATCAGCAGCCCTACCGAAGCAACATCCAGCAAAAGTCCGGACGGCTTGGACATATGGGCCAAATGTGCCTGCTGGATCAGCTCAAATCCGTTCTTTTCGGGGTACTGTTCCTGCAGATCCTTCTTGATGGAAAGGACCTGCAGTGCACTGACCATGCTCAGGCATGCACCAGCGATCGCACAGGCGACTGCAACCGGGGAATCGTTGCCGTCACCGCCGCAGGTATAAACCTGCTCATTTTCCGACAGACAGGTATAGTGCTCAGGATAAAGCATAATGGGGCCTCCTATTGTTATACAATGCACAGCCAGCGCAATAGCCGCCTGCTGACATCAATTTATCACCTCTTGCGGCAGAAGTCAACGTCCCTATTCAGGAAATAGGGATAAAAAGCAAAAGGTCAGCCCATGAAAAACAGGCTGACCTTTTGCGGATCACTGGAACATCATCGGGGAACTGAGGTTGCGCAGCAAAGCGACAACACTCCATCCGGCGATCGCACTGGTGCTGGAGTAGATGTCCAGGTCTGCTTTTACACCCTGGATCTGGGCAATGATATGCTGATAATCGCCCACCACGCCGGTCTGGCTGGTGATCTTCGAGCGGGTATTTGCCGGTCCTGCAGTAGCCAGCGAGGTAGCTACAGCAACATTTACCCGGGAAGGCAGCAGCTCAATGGCCTCTTTGGCGCTGCCCTCAAACAGATCGCCTTCCCGTCCGGTCTGCTCCATCAGAGCCCGGAACAACGGGCTGCGCTCCAGCGCTTCCGGGCAGGTGGTGTTCTGGATTCCTGCAGTCAGGGGACCATACCCGGCCAAACTCATCACATGCATGGTGCGCAGCACATCAAACCCGCCAATAGCACCAGAAGCGATATGGATCTTGTGCCCGGTCCGACGTGCAGTATCCAGCGCCTTCTCACGGAACTCATCCTGTGCAAAAGCACCAATGGACAGCACGACCAGATCGCTGCCCGCATTCAGGACCTTTTCCGTGATGTCCCGCACAGTCTGCACCGAAGCAGCTTCTGCCACAAAATCCGGTTTGAGAGCCAACAGCTCATCGATGTCACGGCAGGCGCGCACATCAGTGTTCTGGGCGGTTTTTTCGGCAGATTCCCAGCTGCGGCTGGTCACACCGACCAGCTCATACTCTTCCAGAAGCCCTTGTTTCCAGGCATTAGCAATGATATTGCCCAAAAAGCCGCAGCCTACGATCCCTAAGCGTTTCATTCTTCCTCTTCCTTTCAGCCAGGAACAGAGCCGGAGACACTGTATTTCTGCACAGCGCTCCTGCTTGTTCGATGGATTCTAACCATTGCTTACTATATCGGATATTTCCTGGGTTGTCAAGCAATGGAACAAGAGCACCCGGCGGGCGCTGACTTTCTGTGCGATTGGCACGCCTCACGCCCTTTTCAGGTCTGAAGCAAGAAAAGCGGGAAATATTTTGTGCACATTGCACAGTTTTCTAAATGGGCTTTTGGTGGTACAATAAAGGAAGGAATGTTCACTTTTAGGAGGACGCTTCATGGCTGAAAAAAACATCGAACTGGACAGTGTTGAAACGGCTGCCTCTGTGTTCGGAAATTGTGACCGCAACATTCGCCTTTTGGAAAAAGAGTTTTCCGTCACAGCAGTCTGCCGCGGTACAGCTTTGCGTCTGTCTGGCGAGGAACCCAATGTGGCCGCCGCAGCCCGCGCAGTGGAAGGTATGCTTTTGCTTACCGAAAATCATACCCCTCTGGAGGATCAAACCGTACATTACTGCATGAGTCTGGCTCATGACGGCAAGGAAAAGCGTATAAAGGAATTGACGGAGGATTTTATTACCGTCACCGTCAAGGGGCGGCCTATTCGTCCCAAGACATTGGGCCAGAAGGAGTATCTGAAGGCGATCCAAAGCCATGCGATCACCTTTGGTGTGGGCCCCGCTGGTACAGGCAAGACCTATTTGGCAGTAGCCATGGCAGCCAAAGCTTTTAAGTCCAAGGATGTTTCCCGCATCATCCTGACCCGCCCTGCGGTGGAAGCTGGTGAAAAACTGGGCTTTCTGCCGGGTGATCTTCAGCAGAAGGTGGATCCTTATCTGCGCCCTTTGTATGATGGATTGTTTGATCTATTGGGGGCGGAGACCTATGAGCGCCTGGTAGAAAAACAGATCATCGAAGTGGCTCCCTTGGCGTATATGCGGGGACGCACGCTGGATGACTCTTTTATCATCCTGGACGAGGCGCAGAACACTACGCCCGAGCAGATGAAGATGTTTTTGACCCGTATGGGCGTTGGTTCCAAGGTGGTCGTTACAGGAGATGTGACCCAGATCGACCTGCCAGACCGTACCCGAAGCGGCCTTGTGGATGCTCTGCAGGTGTTAAAGGGTGTAGGCGGCATTGCCCAGTGCTATTTTACGGAAAAAGATGTAGTGCGCCATCGTCTGGTCCAAGAGATCATCAAAGCATACGATGCTGCCGCTCACCCAGACAAGTCTGGCCGATAACCATTTTATTTTATAAGAAAACACGAAAGGAGAGGACACCATGTCCAATAAAGTTCTGATCACCAATTCTCAAAAGGCGGTAAAGATTCCTTCCGGTCTGCGGATCCTGATCCGCCGGGCCTGCAACGCTGTGCTGGAGTTTGAGCATTTTGATGCTCCGGCAGAGATCAGCGTGACCTTTGTAGATAACGCTGCTATTGCAGAACTGAACAACCAGTATCGCGCAAAGCCCATGCCCACAGATGTGCTCAGCTTTCCTCTGGGGCAGGACGGACAGTACGACATTGATGCCAACAACGGCTGCAAGATGCTGGGTGATATCGTCATCAGCATGGAGCGTGCCCAGGAGCAGGCCACCCTGTATGGGCACCCCCTGCAGCGGGAGGTGGCTTTTCTGACCGTACATTCCATGCTGCATCTGCTGGGATACGACCATGAGAACGGCGGTTTGGAGGCTGTGCGTATGCGGGAAAAGGAAGAAGCCGTGCTTACCCAGCTGGGTCTGCCCCGCACTGTCAGCTATACCGAGTAAGGAGATCATTTTGAACAATACACTATCGGCCCAGAGCCATTACGATACCCGCTCCGTCTTTGTTGCGGTGATCGGCCGTCCCAATGTGGGCAAGTCCAGTTTGACCAACCTTCTGGTGGGAGAAAAGGTGGCTATTGTTACTTCCAAGCCCCAGACCACCCGCACCCGCATCACCGGTGTCATTACCCGGGGACCGCTGCAGTATGTGCTGTTGGATACCCCCGGCGTACACAAGCCCCACAATAAGCTGGGAAAGCGAATGGATAAGACAGCCAGTGACTCCATCTCGGATGTGGATGTCTCCATGATGCTGTTTGAGCCCTATGGCGCACTGAATGAGTCGGAGATGTCTCTGGTGGAGGCGCTGCAGCATAACGGCCCTGCCATTGCAGTCATCAACAAAACCGACCTCGTAAAAGACCCGGCGGACCTGGAAGCTCGTAAAGCAGAGCTTGCGGCCCTGGGAGTATTTGATGCGGTTTATACCGTCAGCGTCCGGGAAGAAAAGGGCTGTGAAGAGATCTTTGATGCGCTGAGCTGCTATTCTGTAGAAGGTCCGCATTACTTTGATGATGATGCCTACACCGATATGCCGGAAAAAGAGCTGGTGGCAGAGCTGATCCGGGAAAAAGCGCTTCTGTATATGCGGGACGAGATCCCGCACGGGATCGCAGTGGTGGTAGAGCGCTTCAAAGAGCGGCCGGATACCGATCTTGTGGATATTGATGTGAATATCTATTGCGAGCGGGAAAGCCACAAAGGCATGGTCATTGGCAAGGGCGGTGCTATGCTGAAAAAGATCGCCAGTGCCGCTCGCGTAGACTGCGAAGATTTTCTTGGATGCAGAGTCAATCTGCAGTGCTGGGTCAAGGTAAAGCCGGACTGGCGGGACAACGAATTTTTGCTGAACAACTTTGGTTTTAAGCAGAACCCCAACAACCGGTAAATCACTGCCAGAAGCGGACAGCTTTCCCGCGGATAGGGGCCTACAATAAGGGCAGAATATCAAGGATATCTCCCGCAAAAACCAAAACGGAAAAGAGGGGTCCCTATGGATGCAACGGATAGCTGGCGGGCTTTTGCCTGTACGGGCAGCATCAAGGATTATCTGGAGTACAAGCGGCAGCAGGACACAGGGCCTGCTGCCGTAATAGGAGAAAAAACGGATGGACGCCTTTGTGACGCCGGGTCTTGTGCTGAAAGAGACTCGCTATAAAGAATCCGACCGGATACTCACATTGCTTACGCCGGGCTATGGAGTGATATCCGCCTCGGCCCAAAGCAGCCTGCGGCTGAAGAGCAGATTGTTCAGCGCCTGCGGGCTTTTTTGTTATTCTGAGTTCACGCTCCTGCCCGGCAAAAACATGTATACTGTCCGGGATGCCTCGGTAAAGAACGTATTTCACGGGCTCTCATCTTCGATCGAAGGGATGAGTCTGGCCATGTATCTTTCCGAGTTGGCTGCCGCATTGTCTCCCACCGGCTCCGAGGCGGAAAAAGAACTGCGGCTTTTGCTGAACTGTCTGTATATGATCAGTGAGCAAAAGGCAGACCTGCGGGCGATCAAGGCGGTATTTGAGCTTCGGACCATGAGCGAATGTGGATTTCTGCCGCAGCTTGTCTGCTGCAAGGGCTGTGCCGCCTATGATGGACCTTCATTCTATCTGGACGCAGAAGAAGGAACACTGCTCTGCGCCGAATGTGCTGCAAAGGCAGGCAAAAGCTGCAACCTGGATGCCGGGGCGCTTTTTGCGCTGCGGCACATCTGCCTTGTGGAGGACAAAAAGATCTTTGCTTTCAAGATCTCCATCGGCAGCCTGAATAAATTGTCCGCCGCCGCAGAGCAGTATGCCCTGCATCATTTGGATAAACCTTTGAAAAGTTATAGCTTTCTCAAATCGGTGCTGCCATAAATGGGACAGCACCCAAAAGGAGACCTTAAAGGATCATCTATGGAAACAAGTTACTTAAAAACTCTTGAGCTGGACAAGATCATTGCCCGTGCAGCCGATGGTTGCGTATGCAAGGAAGCCCGGCAGAAAATGCTGGAGATCCAGCCCCAGTGCGACCCTGACGAAGTCCGCTATGCGCTGGAACAGACCGATGCTATCAATTCTTTGCTGATCAAAAATGGCTCCCCGCGATTTGGCGGGGTAGAGGGTGTGCGCCAGCTGGCTGCCCGCGCCGTCAAGGGGGGCGTGCTCTCTATGGGAGAGCTGCTGATGGTTGCCGGTGCTTTGCGCAACTTTCAAAATCTGGTGCAGTGGTATGGTTCCAGCGATCACGAAGCCCTGCCCACCGACGATCTGTTCTATGCACTGTCCCCGCAGCCAGGTCTGGAGCAGCAGATCTCCAGTGCGATCCTGGCACCGGATGCCATGGCAGATACAGCGTCTCGTACGCTCAATGATCTGCGCAAAAAGATCCGCGCCACAGAAAACAGCATCCGGGACCGTCTGGAGAGCATGGTGCGGAATATGGACACCTCCAAATATTTGCAGGAGAGCGTTGTCTCTATCCGCAACGGACGTTACGTCGTGCCTGTAAAAAGCGAGTATCGCGGCGAGGTGAGCGGCGTCATCCACGATGTGTCCTCTACGGGCGCCACGGTCTTTGTGGAGCCTCAGGCGGTAGTGGAAGCCAACGCCCGCATCCTGCAGTATCGTGCCCAGGAAGCGCAGGAGATCGAACGCATCCTTGTGGCCTTTACAGCACAGGTCGCACAGATCGAGCCGCAGTTCCAGTACAGCTATGCAGCAATGCTGGATATTGATGTCCTGCTGGCGAAGGCGCGTCTGGCCTTGGAACTGAAATCTTTCAAGCCCACAGTGCGCACAGACAGCACCTTTAAGCTGATCCGGGCCCGGCATCCGCTGATCGATGCCAAGCGCTGTGTCCCTGTGGATATTACACTGGGCGATGAATACGATGCACTGATCATCACCGGCCCCAATACAGGCGGCAAGACGGTCACACTCAAAACAGCGGGCCTGCTTTGCGCAATGGCCCAATGCGGCTTTTTGATCCCGGCGGATGAGCGCAGCGAAGTCTGTGTATTTGATGAGTTTTTGGTGGATATCGGCGATGAACAGAGCATCGAGCAAAGTCTGTCCACCTTCTCTGGACACATGAAAAAGATCACCGGCATCCTGGAGCTTGCCATGCCCCGCACGCTGGTGCTGCTGGATGAGCTGGGCGCCGGTACAGACCCTGCCGAGGGTGCAGCTCTGGCAGTGGCGATCATTGAAGAACTGCGCCGCCGGGGTGTTCGGCTAATGGCTACCACCCACTATGCGGAGCTGAAAGTCTTTGCCCTGGAGACCCCCGGCGTAGTGAACGCCAGCTGTGAGTTTGATCTCGAAACGCTGCGGCCTACTTACAAGCTCAGTGTCGGTGTGCCGGGCAAGTCCAATGCGTTCCTTATCAGTGAGAAGCTTGGCATCCCGCCCCGGGTCATCCAAGCTGCACAGCAGCATCTATCGGCAGAGGATAAGCGTCTGGACGCTGTGCTGGGCCAACTGGACGATTTGAAGCTGCAGCTCAAGGAGAGCCAGGATGAGATCGAGGGGCTGCGCAATGAGGCATCCCGCCAGCTGGAAGCCGCCCGTAAAAAACGGGACGAACTGATCCAGCAGGGTGAAAATGAGCTGGAGGCTGCCCGTGCCAAGGCGCGGACACTGGCGCAGCAGGTGGAGAGCAAAGCCTATGAGCTGACCGATGAATTGCGCCAACTGCAAAAGGACGAGCGGATGAGCACGCAGCAGAAAGCGCAGCGCGCCCGGGAGATCGCCCGCAGGGAGAGCGAAAAGCTGCTGGTCGGTGCCGATGCAGTACACAACCCTGTAAAGGAGTTTGTGCCGCTGAAGGAGGTCAAGGTAGGACAGGAAGTCTGTATTGCCGAGCTTGGGCAGCTGGCCACTGTGCTGGCGCTGCCGGATAAAAACGGGGATGTGCTGGTACGGGCAGGTATCATCAAGACCAAAGTTCCTCTCAAGGGCCTGAAGCAGCCGGAGAAGCTGGTCAAGGAACCCAAGCCCCTAACAAAGGCACAGCAGCGCTATTCTCGGCTGACAGGAGATGCCGGCAGAGCCGGGGGCCGTGTGGAGCGGGTACAGCGCACTGCCAAGATGGAATGCAACCTGCTGGGTCTGACCGTAGACGAGGCGCTGCCGGAAGTGGATTCTTTTATTGACCGGGCGCTGCTCAACGGACAGACGGTAGTTTATCTGATCCACGGCAATGGAACCGGTGCGCTGCGTACTGCGATCCATAAACATCTGCGGGGCAGCCGTGTGGTCAAGAGTTTCCGTCTGGGCCGTTATGGCGAGGGTGAAAGCGGTGTGACCGTAGTAGAATTGAAGTAAAGCAATAGACCGGCCGTCTGCTTGGCGTTTGTAAACCAAAACGCCGGGGATGGCCGGTTTTTGTCAGAAAGGTTTTTCATGTCAAAGCATAGCAAACGCCGTAAAAAGGTACGGCTTAACAGCAACGTCTGGCTATGGGTTTGCCTGGCGCTGGGCGCTGTCTGCTTGGGGATTCTAGGGCTGCAAAAAATATGGGGTACAAACTCCGCTGTTTCAGGGGAGGACTGGCGCCCCCAGGTGGGCTCGCCGCCGTATCGGGTGGCCATTGATGCTGGCCATGGGGGAGATGACCCAGGTGCCCAAGGTGTTGTGCAGGAAAGTCAGATGACGGCTGCCACGGCTGCTGCGTTGACGGCACTGCTGGAGAAAGACCCCCACTACATCCCCTTGAATACACGGGAATCCTATACCACTACCGCTAAACCTGCGGAGAGGGCCGAATACACAAACCAGCAGTCTCCGCAGCTGCTGCTGTCTATTCACGGCAACTCTGCACCGGCCGGGGTAGAGGCTTCCGGTTTCGAGTGCTACCCGGCGGTGCCCGGCCGCACTTGGCACCGGGAAAGTTTGTATTTTGCTCGACTGCTGGCAGAGCAGATGCAGGGTGCGGGCGCTGTTTTGCGGGGACAAGGCGGCGTAAGGTACATCTATTACCAGGGACAAACAAAGCATATGGTAGAAGCGAGCTGCACCGACGTGCGCAGTGAACTGAGCTTTACGATACTGGAAGCCGCCGATTGCCCGGCAGTGCTGGCGGAACAGTGTTTTGTTACCAGTGCTGAGGATGTAGCCCGTTTTGGAGATGAAGCGGGGTGCCGCCGGGCGGCCCGCATTTACTATGAGACGATCTGTGAATATTTTGGTACGCAGCCAATGCCAGAATAAAAGGACGCATAAGACATTGCCAGAAAGAAGAATGAGGTATCTATGGATAGATATACGATCCTGGTCGTAGAAGATGATCCGGTGATCCGTACACAGCTGCAAACATTATTGCAGGGGGCAGGCTATAACACAGCTGCCCCGGCGGATCTTTGCGATGTAGCGGGGCAGGTGCGGCGGCTTCAGCCCCACCTGGTGCTTTTGGATATCAAATTGCCCGGGGAAAGCGGCTTTGCCATCTGTTCCGCCATCCGCTCCTTTTCCGACCTGCCGGTGATGATCGTCACCAGCAGCGATACCGAAATGGACGAGCTCAACAGCCTTTTGCTGGGAGCAGATGCCTTTGTGACAAAGCCGTACAATACAGCGATCCTTCTGGCAAAGATCGCTGTACTATTGCGCCGGGCCTATCCTGCCCACCCGGATGCCGGGCTTTGCTGCCAGGGGGCGGTACTTCATCCGGAAAGCGGGATGCTGGAATATCAGGGCCATACTGTGGAATTGACCAAGACGGAGGGACGGATCTTGTACTGTTTGTTTCGTCGGGCAGGCCAGATCTGCACACGAGCCGAGATCATTGACCAGCTATGGGACAGTCAGCTTTATGTGGACGATAATGCTCTCAGCGTCAATATCAGCCGTATCCGAGAAAAACTGCGTTCGATCGGGCTGCAGGATCTTATCAAAACAAAACACCGGCAGGGGTATTTGATATGAAAAGGAGTGCATATATCCGGCAGCTTCTTCCGGCTTTGGGCGCAAATCTGGCAGGCATGGCTGCGATCTCTTTGTTTTTGCTGGCCGTCGGCAACAGCATTGGCACAGTAGGGGTGATCTTGGCCGTATGGACAGTCTGCTTTATTTTATATGGCGAATTGTATTTTCGGGCACGCCGTCGTGAATTGGAAAAACTTCTACAAGAGACCTATGCACTCAAACAGCGGTATCTGATCGCAGAAGTGATGAAGGAACCCCGCCGGGCAGATGATAAGGTGTTTTATCAAATGCTTCGCCTGGCACAGCGCTCTATGTTGGAAGAGGTGGAAGAAGTCCATCGCCAACAGCTGGAATACCAGGAGTACGTTGAACAGTGGGTCCATGAAATCAAGACTCCGTTGACAGCGATGAAGCTGTTATGCGAGAACCAGCCTGGCCCGTCCAGCCGTCCCATGCTGGCTGAACTGGAAAAGACCCGCCGATGCACAGAGCAGGCCCTATACTATGCCCGCAGTGCCCATACGCAGGCCGATTATACTGTACACGAAGTGCCCCTATCGGCGATCGTTCACGCAGCGATTGGAGACAACAAGTACCTCTTACGGGAAAAGAATGTAGCGCTTTGTTTGGATGGGTTGGAACTGACCGTATATACGGATGAAAAATGGGTGCGCTTTATTCTTGGACAGCTGATCGCTAATGCGGTACAATATTGCAACGCACAGCCAACGCTGTCTTTTTACGCCCGGCGGGAAGAAAGCCAGATCCGTCTGACAATACAGGATAATGGACTGGGTATCCCAGAAGAGGAACTTCCAAGGGTGTTTGATAAAGGCTTTACCGGGCGAAATGGCCGGCTGCGCTCCGGCGCTACGGGGCTGGGGCTTTATCTGTGCAAACAACTTTGCACAAAGCTTGGGATTGGGCTGACCTTGTCCTCGGATGAAACAGGAACCCGGGTCCATCTGCTTTTTTATGAAAACCATTTGATCATGCAGGGCTGAAAGGCCCTGCTTTTCTTACGTTTTTGTAAGGACTCTGTAAGCAAAGCTGATACAAACCCGCCCTGCCGGCTGTTATAATATAGCCATCGAAAGAAATACAGGAGGCGATCGTATGGAACTACTGCGCTTAGAGCACATCCAGAAATATTATGGTCATGAGGGCGGACTGACGCAGGCCATCCGCGATATCAGTTTTACGGTGGAAGCAGGGGAGTTTGTTGGCATTATGGGGGCGTCCGGTTCGGGCAAAACCACTCTGCTCAACTGCATTTCTACGATCGATACTGTCAGCGCTGGTCATATCCGGCTTCAAGGACAGGACATTACAGAGCTCGAGCCTCGGCAGCTATCCCGGTTCCGGCGGGAAAATCTGGGCTTTATTTTTCAGGATTTCAACCTGCTGGACACCTTGACCCTGGGGGAAAATATTGCACTGGCTCTTTCTATCCAAAAAACGCCCTCTGAACAGATCGAACCCCAGGTGCAGCAGGCTGCTGCTCAGCTGGGCATTGGAGATATCCTGAACAAATATCCCTATCAGGTATCGGGCGGACAAAAGCAGCGCTGTGCGTGTGCAAGGGCTCTTGTACATACCCCTAAACTGATCCTGGCGGATGAACCCACCGGAGCATTGGACAGCCACTCTGCGCAGCTGCTTTTGGCTTCGCTGCAAAACATCCATACGCAGCTGGGGGCTACGATCCTGATGGTGACCCATGATGCATTTGCCGCCAGCTACGCCCAGCGTATTCTGGTGCTCCGGGATGGAGCGATATTTACGGAGCTGCGGAGAGGTGCAGAAAGCCGCAAGCAGTTTTTTGATAAGATCCTCAACGTACTTACGATGATGGGGGGAGGGCAGAGCAATGACGACTAAGCTGATCTGGCGCAACGCTCGGCGCTCGGTCCAGGATTATTTGATCTACATCGTGACTATGACCCTTTGCGTCATGTTGTTTTACGCCTTTCTTTCCATTACCAGCCGATATTATCAGCCGGATATTGGCACTACCTACGACTTTACGTTTCTGAGCGGCGGTGTGCGCATGGCCGTATTGATCGTCGCCTTGCTGCTGCTTTTTTTGATCTATACGGTCAACCGCTATATGCTGCGCCGCCGTCAGAAAGAGTTTGCGGTACAGTTGCTGCTGGGGATGGAACAAAGGTCGGTCGCCTGGCTGTTCTTTGCCGAAACCTTGTTGATGGGCGCTCTTTCTGTAGGGATGGGAATCGGTCTTGGGGTGATCTGCTCTCAGTGGATCACAGCCATGTTATATACAGACTATGGACAAGCCTACCATTTTGTTTGGACGCTGTTTCCGGATACGGTTTTGTGGACGATTGGATACTTTGCGATCTGTCTTTGTGCAGTAGGGCTAATGAATGTACGGATGATCCATAAAACCAAGATCATAGATATGCTCTCTGCGCAGCGTCACAATGACCCTGTCCTGCAAAAAAGCCGATGGATGCCCACGATCTGTGCGGTATATCTGATCTTTACCCTTTGGATGACGATCACAGGAGCAGAAAAGATTTATTTTTACTGCGACACGCGTATGCCATTTCCCGTTCAGGTCATGTTTTGGGGGAATGCGATTGTCCCGGCGGCCATTTTGCTCTGGTTTGGGTTATGGTTATTTGTTGGACGCAGAAAGGGGATTTCGGCACTTCTGGCAGGGATGCTCGGTTTGTCGGCTCTTTGCGCTGCTTTGGCGGCCTGTGTACCGGGTATGCAGCGCAAGTATTCGTTAAACTTGGGAATTGGGACGATCAACCAGTATCTTTTGTTTATGGCAGTGGATCTGCTCTTTTTGATCTGCGACATCATCTATCTGGCAAGCGATATTTTGCAGGGATGGAAGCAGCGCTCACCAAAACATCATTATGGGGGAACAAACCTTTTCTTTTTGGGTGAGATGACCTCCAAGCTTTCCACAACCAGTAAAACAATGACAATGATCTGCATTACACTGACAGCTGCGATCCTGATGCTTCTGGCGGTGCCTGTGCTTACCGGTTGGAGCGAAGGGTATCTGGCAATACGCTCAATGTATGATGTTCAGATCAGTTCTCGCTATAATAATGTCTATGAAGAGAACGACCTTCCCGGCGGAAACTACGATACTATCACTTCCTTTATGACAGAAAAGGGGATAGTTGCCCGATCCGACCTGACCTTTTCTCTTTATTTGCCCCGGCGGGAGGACTTCCATAAACGGGTCAAACTTGATTTCCCGGCGGCTGCGATCTCGCTGCAGGACTATAACGCTCTGCGCAGGATGCTAGGTCATCCGCCGATCACGCTGGACGACGGAGAGTTTGCAACGCAGTGGCAGACCATTGCCACCCCAGAAGAACGGGCAGAGTATCTGTGTACACATACCAAGTTGGAAACAGATGCGGGTGTACTGAACCTGGCATCACAGCCTGCCTATACGGAACCAATGGGGGAGACCATCTACAATTCTTATACCGATGTACTGTATATCTTGCCGGATGCCGTTTGTCAGCAACTGCTGCCGGTGATGCGCAACCGTTATATCTGCACTGCAGACCCAATATCGTTCCGCTCCGCACAGGAGATGGGGAAGCTGTTTTCCGACATATACCCTGAGGAGAACGCCGATGGGCCATCCTATACGATCCGGATGCGTACTTTACAGGTAAACGAAAATAAAGCCTCAAATTTCATCCTGAAAACTGCAATGGTCTATGGCGCCTTTGTCCTGATGGTCATCTGTTTGACTGTCCTGGCTTTGCAGCAGCTGATGGATGCGGAGCAATACCAAGCACGCTTTTTGGTGCTGCAGCGTTTGGGCGCTGAGGAAGGGGAGATCCGTAAGCTGATCCTAAGACTGCTGGGCATATGGTTCGGGCTCCCTGTGTCGATAGCGGCTGTAATATCCATGGTGGTCGGGGGATACTTTTTGCAGTCGATCTCCGCAGAGATCCGCGCTTATATTGGCAGTGATATCCTGGCTGCTCAATGTACAACGACCGTGGGTATCCTGATACTGCTGCTGGGATGCTATTTTATCTGCACCTATTTGCTCTTTCAGCGCAGCGTGGAAAAAACATGATCTCACTCGGTGCAAGGAGAACACAGCAGGGGACTTGCAATTTTTCTTAACTGCGGATATACTGGGAGAAAGATGGTTTGAGCCAAACCATTTTATACGCACAAAAAGGGGAGAGCCTGTCCATGAAAAAGCTGAACCAGTTCCTGAACATCCTGCTTAGTATCTTACTGGGTATCTTTATTGGCAACTGTATTTTTACAGTGATGGATCATCAAATGAACCCCGCCGCTTATGCCGCCCAGTCGGCGCCTTGGTACACGGGGCTTTTGACCCAAGGGCTCTTTGTTCTGGCAGCAGTGATCATCTTTATGACCGTAAAGATCCTGTTGGCCAAAAAAGGGAAGGCGCAGAAAAAACAGGACCCCCATACATAAGAACTTTATAGAAAGAGCCAGCCGGGAAAACGATCCTGGCTGGCTCTTTGTTTTTGCATACTGAACGGAAGAGGCCCGGCCAACGAAAATCAAATGCAGCATCTTCATGGAATGACTGCGCTGCACAAGCCCTGCCTTAAAAACATCCGCACATGGCACGCGGCTGTTTGCGCGAGAAAGATCCGCGTACAGTGTGTGGTCAAAAAGGGAGTGCGCGAAACCAAGTGGACTCGACGGCTTCAAAGACAGAAGCCCTAAAAATCTCCGGCAGAGCAAAGAGAGAGGGGGATGATTTTTTGATTGTATATATTTCGTATAATGCACGTTATACGAAATATAGGGGAGTGAAAAAGCCCTCTTTCGGGCTTTTCTGCTTTAACCGGCCCTCCGCAGTCCGGCTTGGCCTGTCGCGGGGCTTTTGCAGCCGATTTTGCAGTTAACACAATTACTATTGTTTTTTCATGCAGTTTGCATTTACAGTGCCAACGGATCCGGCATTCTCTGTTCGCAGCAATTTTGTTGTATAGGTTCTGTTTGTTTTATCTTCACCGGTATCTTTTTGGATCTATCTGCGGTTATTGCGGTCATTAATGTTTACGCATAGAGCTGTTTTTCGTCCTTACAGAAAAACCGCACCAAGTTTTTTCCCGGTGCGGTTTTCAGGTCTTATTTGATTCTGATGGCTGGTCACTTTATCCGCCAGCGATTTTTCGTGGATTTCTACATGATCAGCGAAACCCGCAATTATTCCCGCAGGCTCTCCAGGTCTACATGCAGCCCCTCATTTGCTTGGCCAGAAAAAGCCTCCATCGGTCCAGCAGATCCCTCAGCCGAAGGATCAACGCCATCCGATTGTTCCGCCGGGTCTTGTACAGAAAGAATATCTCCGCTCTCCTGCTCTGTTCCACCCTCTGTTGTATCCAAGATGGCTTCTGTCGTTTTTTTCTTTCCGGCAGCCGCACCCAAGGGGTTGGACTCGATCGCTGCCCGGACCTGAAATTCCTGCAGATGGGTGTAAATTTGAGTCGTACCTACGTTGCTGTGTCCCAAAAGCTGCTTGAGCGTCAAAATGTCCACATTGCCGGTCTGATACATTAAGGTTGCTGCTGTATGTCGCAGTTTATGGGTAGAAAACCCTCTTAACCCCGCCGCTTTCATAGCACCTGTTACAAGCTGCTCTACTCTCCGGTTGGAGATCCGCTCTTTGCGCCGCCGGGTAATAAACACGGCTTTTTCTTTGGGGTTCAATCCTTCCATCGTATTGCGCTTTGCAAGATAAAGCTGCAATGCTTCAATGCAGGCATCGTTCAGGTAGATCATCCGCTCTTTGTGACCTTTACCGAATAAGCGGATCTGGCGTTGCTCCAGATCAATATCTCCCAGGTCCATGCCGACAAGCTCGGCCAGACGCATTCCGCAGTTCAAAAAAAGAACGACCATGCAGTAGTCCCGTTCCGGAAAATCACTCTGGAACTGGGTGCTTTCCAATAGCTCCAACGACTGCTCCCGTGTCAGATACTTAGGCAATACCTTGTCCTGTTTGGGCGGGCGGATCGCTGCCGTAGGATCTTGTTCGATTCGATTAACCTGGTTGACCAGATAATCATAAAACCCGTGCAAACTAGCCAACCGCCGGGCAGTAGAGGACTTTTTGTTGCCGCGCTCTTGATTTAAAAAATACAGATACTCGTAAATGTCCTCTTTCGTGATGCTGGCCCAAAATGCAGTATCCAATCCTTTCGGATCGACCTTATCCAGATCTGCATCTTCTTCTACCAGACCACGCCGCCGCTTCATAAAACGGCTGAAACTGCGCAGGTCGCAATAGTAGCTGAACGCAGTATTGGCGCTTTTGCCGGCGATCACTTCCAGATATCGCACATACTCCACAATATCCGGCGATGCGTCTGTAAAGGGTTTATGTTTACCGGGGTTCTTTTCGTCCAGATAAATCGACATAGCTCTCCCCTTCCCTTTTACAAACGATCCGACTTTAATGCTGTAACAGCGTCCGACAGATAAGCGGCGCCTACCAGCTTCATTCCCGGATAATCCGCCGGGTCCAGATGTGCAAGGCTGTGCCGCGGCACAACTGCCAGCTCGAAGCCAATGCGTTCGGCCTCATGCAAGCGCTGCTCCAGGTTTGGCACACTGCGCACCTCTCCCCCCAAGCCTACCTCGCCAATGGCGATCAGCTTATCGCTGATGGGGTGATCCATTAACGAGGAAACCATGCTCAAACATACTGCCAGGTCACAGGCCGTATCCCGCAGAGCAATTCCTCCAACGATGTTCACATATACATCCAGACTGCCAAAAAAGAAACCCGCTCGCTTCTCCAATACAGCAATCAGCAGATTCATTCGGTTATAGTCATATCCGCTGCAAGCCCGCCGGGGCGTTGGAAAATTGGTCTTTGTCACAAGCGCTTGGATCTCGCTCAGAATCGGGCGAGTGCCCTCCATCGTACAGGTGACGCAGTTACCTGACACGCCTAAAGGACGGCCTTCCAGCAGCATCTGAGAGGGATTTTCGATCTCTGCCAGGCCCTGCCCGGTCATATCAAACATACCGATCTCATTGGTGGAGCCATAGCGGTTTTTTGCTGCCCGCAGGATACGGTATGGCAGCATCTTATCCCCTTCAAAGTAAAGCACGGTATCCACGATGTGCTCCATAACTTTAGGACCAGCGATCGCACCATCCTTATTTACATGACCCACGATGAACATGGGGATCTCCTGCTTTTTGGCTACTGCCAATAGCCGGGCGGCGCTTTCTTTTACTTGGCTTACCGTACCGGAGGAAGAAGAGATGTCCATGCATCGCATCGTTTGGATCGAGTCGATGACCACCAACTCCGGCTTGTCCTTTTCAATCAGTCCGCAGATCTCATCCACGTCATTTTCTGCCGCCAGATAAATATTCTGCTGCGGCAGTTTGAGCCGAGCAGCACGCAGTTTGACCTGGCGCACAGATTCCTCACCTGTTATATACAGCACAGTATGCTGATTGGAGATCGCACCGCAAAGCTGCAGAAGCATCGTGGATTTGCCCACACCCGGCTCACCGCTGAGCAATACGACTCCGCCCAGCACGATACCACCGCCCAATACTCGGTCCAATTCTGTGATCCCCGTAAGGATGCGGCTCTTTTCTTCCGTCGTGCTGATATCGGCCAGCCGCCGGGCAGACAGATGGGTCACCCCCTCCTGCCGGACCGTCATTTTAGCAGCAGCAGTCCCCGCCTTTGGCTCCTGAGCTACTACGTCCTCGTTCATCGTATTCCAGCTTCCGCAGCTAGGGCAGCGTCCCATCCAGCGAGGGCTGGTCTCCCCGCAGTTGGAACAGACATATACGGTTTTTAGTCTCGGTTCTTTCATAGATACTCCTCGATTGCTCTTCCAGTAATGCTTCTATGATACCACATCATCGGTTGTTTTTCCTGCGTTTTTTGAAAATTACGATCCCAGTCGATTGAGCAGGCATAAAAGCCCTGTTGCCGCACCGCACAACGGCGCAAATACTGCCGCAAACAACAAATATTGTCCGACCAATCCCCTTGCATTCCCCGCTGTTGGTGCGGGGATTTTTCCGCCGAAAGAGACGCTGTGCAGCCGTGAGCATACCTGCAACGCAGAAGTTCCAAATAAGCACAGGCATCCAGCGGCAATCGCCGCCGGGATACCGCCTAATAGAAGATAAACAAGCGACTGCGGCAGTTGAAATTCTCCGAACAGCGGCGCGCTGATCAGGCCTGTACCAATACCATATAAGATCACAAACAAAAACACAGGCAGCGGCCCCAATGCAGATAAGCCAAGAAGCAATACAGCTGTCAATGCGCCTGCCACCGTAAGATACTCTGCCAAAAACAATCCAACTGCGGCGCCGCTGTCCTGTGCTGCAAACAACTTTTGCCAACAGGTCAGGTAATAGGTCAGCAGCTGGATATCCCCCCTATCGCAGAGGACGCGCAGTACGCCCGCCAGGGCGGTGCCGAACAAATACGCCGCTGCCAGCATGAGACAGTCCTGCGTTGCAGAGTCTTTTCTCCGCCGGACAGGATGGGACTTGCCCTCCCAATCATCAGACGGTGTTTTCTTTTTATTCACCTGCCCTTGCGGCAGAGTTTCAGGTAAAGATTCTGGTATGGGCAGCGTTTGTTCTGCAGGTGGTATGTTGGACGGCTGTTGATTTACCCACATGGTTTTTCTCCCTCCCGATCGGGACAGCGGTGAGGACTTCCCCACCGCTTCCGCTCTCGATCTATTCAGCGTAAACTTGCCCTGCGATGACGGCGCTGTGCCCGCAGCATCCCAAGTGCGCCTCCCGCACAGCCCAAAAAGACCACCAGACCCAGCCGGGATGCCTGGAGAGGGTCCGGAACAATCCCTTTCGTTAACTGCAGTATCAGCAGACAAAGGGCGAACAGACCGCCTTCCGCGATTCCGTATACAAGTCCCCTGCGGCCATACCAAGCCGCCGCCAGCCAGCCGCTGAACAGGCTCCCGGCGCTGACAGCGGCCGTAGCCAGCGGCCAAGCAGTGGACGGCGGAAGCATTTGAGATGCCATCAAAGCCGCCATACCGGCCGTACACCCTGCAGCAGCCCCAGCCCCCAGAAGCAATGAACACAGCAGCGGACCCAGCCCTGCCATTGGTTTGTTTTTTTCAGACATATAAAAACGCGCCTCCCTGCAACATATCTATGCAGGCAGACGCGCTGACTATGCGTTATGAGAGCTTACTTTTTGTTGGAGGTAGCGGGGGCATTGCTCATATCCAGCTTTTCCACAGCGCTGATGGCAGTCTTGAGGAAACGGATCTTGATGCGGTCTGCACCGGTCTCCAGCACGAAGGTGTCATCCTTGATCGCAACCACACGGCCGATAACGCCGCCGATGGTGGTGACCTGGTCGCCGATCTCCAGGCTCTTGCGCATGGCGGCATCCTTCTTCTCCTGCTTCTTCTGGGGGCGGTAGATCATGAAGTACAGCAGCACCAGCATCAGCGCCATGGTGAAGAACAGGCTGATATAGCCCTCGGTCGTAGTCGTCAGAAATTGCATGGGGCAAAATCTCCTCTCAAATTCATATAACGCTATTATACTGCCTTATACGTTGTGTTTCAAGCTTAAAATCTTAAATTCTTGTGTCCAGCAGATGCACATAGCGATCATGGAAGGCCGTAAAGGTGCCGGCATCCAATTCATCCCGGATGCGCTCCATCAAATGGTTGTAGAACCACAGATTGTGCATCACAGCCAAACGCATTCCCAGCAGCTCCTCTGCCTTGAACAGGTGGCGGATATAGGCGCGGGAGTAATTGCGGCAGGCAGGACATCCGCAGGCCGGATCAATGGGGCGCTCATCCCGCTCATATTTGGCGTTTTTGATATTGATTACACCATTCCAGGTGTTCAGGTGGCCGTGGCGGGCGTTGCGGCTGGGCATCACACAGTCGAACAGATCTACGCCGCGGGCCACAGCCTCAATAATATTGCCCGGGGTACCGACGCCCATCAGATAACGAACCTTATCCTTGGGCATATACGGTTCCACCTGGCTGATCATCTCATACATTACCTCAGCAGGCTCGCCTACTGCCAGGCCGCCAATGGCGTAGCCGTCCAGATCCAGCTCTACAATGCGCTGGATGTGCTCCACCCGAAGATCTGCAAAGGTGCAGCCCTGGTTGATGCCAAACAGCAGCTGATCGGGGTTTACCGCCTTGCCTTCCTGCTTGAGACGGGCCATCTCGGCTTTGCACCGTGCCAGCCAACGAGTGGTCCGCTCACAGCTGGCCTTAGAGTATGCATGCTGGGCCGGATTCTCCACACACTCATCAAAAGCCATGGCAATGGTAGAACCCAGATTCGCCTGGATCTGCATACTCTGCTCCGGACCCATAAAGATGCGATGGCCGTCCAGATGAGAAGCGAAGGTAACGCCCTCCTCCGTGATCTTGCGAAGCTTGGCCAGGCTGAACACCTGGAATCCGCCGCTATCGGTCAGGATCGGACCGTCCCAACGGGTGAATTTGTGCAGACCACCCATATCTGCTACCAGCTGATCGCCGGGACGAAGGTGAAGATGATAGGTATTGCACAGCATCACCTGTGCGCCGATCTGCTTGAGGTCCTGGGCGGACAGACCGCCCTTGATCGCACCTGCGGTGGCTACGTTCTGGAATGCAGGGGTCTGCACGGTGCCGTGCACCGTTTTGAACTCACCCCGCCGGGCCGTATGCTCCTGCTTGAGCAGGCGGAAGGTCGTTAAAGAAGGCATATGTTTCAGATTCCTTTCTTACACGGAAAACAGCCGTGCGTTCTCAGTACACCGCCGGGAGCGGTGCAGCGGGTCAAAAAGGCATTTTGCCGTTTTTCTTCTGCGGATGCAGACGGTTCGATCTTGCAGGATGTCTTACGCATCTTTTTGCAAGGTCATTCCTTTTTATTGTACCACAGCCTACGATTCCTGACAAGTAAAACGCTGCGCTGTACAGTGGTTCCATCGATATTCCGATAGCTGTAAAAAACAGGCCCCTCCGCCTGCTATGTGCAAAGGCAGTATCCCGCAAACTTTTGTCCAGAGAATGGACTTACCACCTCTATCCGTTTCAAAACCGGACTTGAACTTCGATTTTCCTACAAACAGCCAGAATAGTAAAAAGTCCCGGAACCGCATGGCTCCAGGGCTTTTTCGCTCTTTGTCAAGAACTAAGCATCCGTCACAGGATCAGCATCGCATCGCCAAAGGAAAAGAAGCGATACTTTTCCTCCACAGCTACGCGGTAAGCTTCCATGGTCTTTTCGTAGCCATAGAAAGCGGACACCAGCATGATCAGAGTGCTTTCCGGCAGGTGGAAGTTGGTGATCAGGCCATCGATGCACCGCAGCGATACGCCGGGATACAGGAAGATCTCGGTGTTTCCGCTACAGGGACGGATCTCGCCGTATTTGGCAGCTACAGCCTCCAGAGTACGGCAGCTGGTGGTGCCTACAGCGATCACCCGGCGGCCCGCTGCCTTGGCAGCCTGGATCTTATGGGCGGTCTCCTCGTCGATGCAATACCACTCGCTGTGCATCTTATGGTCGGTGATCTCATCCTCCTGCACGGGGCGGAAGGTTCCAAGGCCCACATGCAGGGTCACTTCAGCAAACTCCACGCCCTTGGCACGCAATGCCTCCATCAGCTGCGGGGTAAAATGCAGCCCGGCGGTGGGAGCAGCCGCACTGCCCAGCTCTTTGGCGTATACCGTCTGATACTGACTTTGATCCTCCAACTGCTGGGTGATGTAGGGCGGCAGCGGCATTTTTCCAAACTCGTCCAGCTTTTCATAAAGAGTCTCGGTATCGTAATAGAATGTAACGAGCTTGTTGCCGTCTTCCAGCGTCTCATCCACTACAGCATTCAGAGTGCCGTCGCCAAACCGCACCTGTGTACCCGGCTGCATCCGTTTTCCGGGCTTAGCCAGACACTCCCACTGGTCGCCTTTGACCTGGCGCAGCAGCAGCAGCTCACAGACTGCGCCGGTGGGCTGCTTAACGCCTACGATACGCGCAGGCAGGACCTTGGAGTTGTTGACCACCAACAGATCCCCGGGTTCCAACAGATCCGGCAGGTCGTGGAAGATCTTATGCTCAATGCGGTCACTGGAGCGATCCAGCACCATCAGCCGGGCTGCGTCCCGTGGGGAGACCGGCTGCTGGGCTATATACTCTTTGGGTAAATCGTACCAAAAATCTTTTTTCAACATGGTGTGCATTTGCCTTTCCGGTGATTGACAGGGGCACCGTATCAATGTTATTATAAAGTTCATACAAACAGGTTCTATTATATTGCATGGGCCGCCGCAATGCAAGCGTTGCCCGATGTAAATTTGATTTTTGAAAGGATTGGTGCTGGATATGGAAAGACAGTATAAAGTGGGCGTTGTAGGCGCGACCGGCATGGTCGGCCAGCGGTTCGTCACCCTGCTGGAGGAGCACCCCTGGTTCAAACTGACGGTGCTGGCCGCCTCTGGGCGCAGCGCAGGCAAGACTTATGAGGAGGCTGTGGGTTCCCGCTGGGCTATGACCACCCCCATGCCGGAGTCCGTAAAAGGCATGGTCGTGCAGGACGCTGCTCAGGTGGAAAAAGTGGCCTCTCAGGTGGACTTTGTTTTCTGCGCGGTAAATATGCCGAAAGAGGAGATCAAAGCTCTGGAGGAGGCCTACGCAAAAGCGGAGTGCCCGGTGGTGTCTAACAACAGCGCCAACCGATTCACTCCGGATGTGCCGATGGTCGTGCCGGAGATCAACGCAGATCATATCCAGATCATCCCGGCGCAGCGGGCACGTCTGGGCACCAAGCGTGGCTTTATTGCAGTCAAATCGAACTGCAGCCTGCAGAGCTATGTGCCTGCCCTGCACCCCCTGATGGAGAAGTTTGGCGTCAGCAAGGCATTGGTCTGCACCTACCAGGCCATCTCTGGTGCGGGCAAGACCTTTGACCGTATGCCGGAGATCCTGGACAACGTGATCCCCTACATCGGCGGCGAAGAAGAAAAGAGCGAGAAGGAGCCGCTGAAGCTGTGGGGCCACATTGAGGGCGACAAGATCGTAAATGCCGAAAAGCCCGTGATCACTGCCCAGTGCTTCCGTGTTCCGGTGGCCGATGGTCACACAGCTGCGGTATTTGTCAGCTTTGATAAAAAGCCCACCGAGCAGCAGATCCTGGACGCTTGGGCCAACTTCCGCGGCCCTGCACAGGAGCTGGATCTGCCCAGCGCCCCCAAGCAGTTCCTGCATTATTTCACCGAAGCAGACCGTCCCCAGCCCAAGCTGGACCGTAATACCGAAAACGGCATGGCCATCTGCCTGGGCCGTCTGCGGGAGGATACCCTGTTCGACTATAAGTTTGCCTGCATGAGCCACAATACCCTGCGGGGTGCAGCAGGCGGCGCTGTGCTGCTGGCTGAACTGCTGGCTGCCAAGGGCTACCTGGACTGAGGGTCCATGCAGCATAAAAAGGAGAGCTTTTGGTTATGAAGAAACCCGTTTTTACCGGTGCAGGTGTGGCAATTATTACCCCGATGCATCCGGACGGAAGCATCAATTTTGAGGAGCTGGGCCGTGTACTGGAGCACCAGATCGCCCATGGCACCGATGCCATTATTATTTGCGGCACCACAGGCGAGTGCTCCACAATGGTAGACGAAGAGCAGCTGCAGGCCATCAAGTTTACCGTGGATACGGTTGCGCACCGTGTGCCTGTGATCGCGGGTGCTGGTTCCAACGACACAAAGCATGGCTGTGCTCTGGCCGCTCAAGCAGCTGCTTACGGGGCAGACGCTCTGCTGATGGTAACCCCCTATTACAACAAAACCACGCAGGCAGGTCTGGTGGCTCATTTTACCGCCATGGCAGAAGCCGGTGGAATTCCGGTGATCCTGTACAATGTCCCCTCCCGCACGGGTGTCAACATTGCACCGGAGACCGCAAAAAAACTCAGCGAGCACCCGTTGATCAATGGCATCAAGGAAGCATCCGGCAATATCTCTCAGGTCGCAAAACTGGCACAGCTGTGCGGAGACGAATTGAACCTGTACTCTGGCAATGATGACCAGGTCGTACCTCTGTTGTCCTTGGGCGGCAAGGGTGTTATCAGCGTAGTGTCTAACGTCAATCCTCAGTTGGTACACAACTGCTGCCAGGCATGGTTTGAGGGCAACACTGCCGAAGCCTGCCGCCTGCAGCTGGAAATGCTGCCGCTGTGTGAAGCGATGTTCTGCGAGGTAAACCCCATCCCGGTAAAGTATGCCATGAATCTGCTGGGCTGGAATGCCGGCACGTGCCGTCTGCCGTTGGTAGAGCCTTCGGAAGCACACAAGCAGCAGATCAAGCAGGCCCTGCAAGCAGATGGTCTGCTGTAACGCATTTCCCCTAAAGAAATAGAAATTTGCAGCGGTCCTGCCGCTGAATAAAAAGCCGATGCCCGAGGAAGTACGCGCACAGGTGCGGCGAAAAAGAGGCCGCCCAAAAGGCCCCTTTTTCCCGTTTTGGCAGCGCACGTTTTCCCTCGGGCATTTGTTTTATTGAGAAAGGAACGAAAAACACTATGGTTAACATCATCATTCAGGGTATTGCCGGCCGTATGGGCCATGTCCTTTGTGATATGATCGCTCAGCGTACGGACTGCCGTGTCCTTGCCGGCATTGACCAGGCAGACGGGGCGGTCAACGGCATCCCCGTCTATGATAGTCTGGATAAACTGGATGGACAGGGCGATGTCCTGATCGACTTCAGCTCCCCTGCTGCCGTAGAAAAGGCTCTGCCCTACTGCCAGGCACATCACCTTCCGGCCGTGATCTGCACCACCGGCTTATCTGAGGAATTGCAGCTCAAGATCGTACAGCTGTCCCGTGAGGTTCCGGTATTCAAAAGCGCAAATATGTCTCTGGGCATCAACCTGCTTGCAGAGCTGTGCAAGCGGGCCAGTGCTATCCTGGGCGAAAGCTACGATGTGGAGATCATTGAACAGCATCATCATAATAAACTGGATGCTCCCAGCGGCACTGCACTGCTGCTGGCAGATGCCATCAACGAAGAGAATGATGGTGCTTACCATTATGTGTACGATCGCTCTTCTGTACGGCAAAAGCGCGACCCCAAAGAGCTGGGCATCAGCTCGGTACGGGGCGGCAGCATCGTAGGCGATCACGAAGTTTTATTCTGCGGTCCGGATGAAGTGGTCACCTTGAAACACACTGCATATTCCCGCAGTGTGTTTGCGAACGGTGCAGTGAATGCTGCCCTGTACCTTGCAAAAAAAGAGCCGGGATTGTACAATATGAGCGACCTTATTGCCGAAATGTGACCGATTGCCGTTTCGCTTGCTTCCACAATCCAAAGGGGGTGTTTTGGGATGTCCAAACACGCAGCTGGACCAACGCGGCGAAGGAAAAGATGCGGGCAGCTGCTCTCTACCTTGGTGCTCTGTGCAGCCCTTATACTGATGACTGCCGTTTCAACTGGATGGGCCTTATCCGCCTTGAAACCACCGCTTGCAGCAGGGCCTGCCCCTGATCTTCCCGCAGACACTCCGCCTGTGGAGCCTGCTCCCGCCCCGGAACCACCGCAGCCGGTGGTGACCAAGGTCCAATTCTCTGCCTCAGGGGATAATTTGATCCATGCTCCGATCTATAAGCAGGCTGCCCGGCGGGCATCGCCGGAAGAGGGATACCGCTTTGATGAGTGCTATCAGTATCTCACGCCGCTTTATCAGCAGCAGGATGTGAACTGGATCAACCAGGAAACTTTATGCACACGGGAGCTTGAGCCTTCTTCTTATCCCTGTTTTTCCACCCCGGGCCAATGTCCGGAAGCATTGTACCGAGCAGGGATGCGTGTGTTCAGTTTAGCAAACAATCACACCTATGATAAAGGCGCTGGCGGAATAGGCGCTACTTTGCGGTTTTGGGAATCCATGCCGTCGGATGTGATCACGACGGGACTTTGGCGCGGAGAAGACGACTATGCAAACATTCCGCTGCATACGGTCAATGATATTCGCATTGCCTATCTTTCCTATACCGAACACACCAACGGCATCCCTCAAAACGACAAAATGCCTGCGCATATCCTCTATACCAGTCAGCTCGACCAGATCCAGCAGCAGATAGAAGCTGCTGCACAGATCGCAGACTTTGTGGTGGTCGGTGTCCATTGGGGCGTGGAGAATAGCCACACGATCACGCAAGCGCAGCAGACCTTAGCGCAGCAGCTGGCTGACTGGGGAGCGGATCTGATTTTAGGCACCCATCCACATGTCCTGCAGGATGCACAGTGGCTGACCGCTGCGGATGGGCGCACAGCATTTGTTGCTTATTCGCTGGGAAATCTGATCAGCACCCAGAGCAAACCCGATCAACTGATCGGTGCGATCCTGACCATCCAACTGGAAAAAACAGTCCAGCCAAATGGTGCAGTCGAGTTGGCTCTGCATAGCCCGCTGCTACATCCCATCGTGACCCACTACGACGCAGGGAAGTCCAATGTGCGCAGCTATCTGTATTCAGATTACACAGCAGAATTAGCCAAACAGCATGGAGTCCGGGCTGAGCACAATGTGTTCGATTTTGAATACATCCGCTCAGTAGCAGAAAAGACGATCCAGCCGGAATTTCTCAGTTTAAGCTGAAAAGTTGAAATCACACGAAGATACAGCAAGATTTTCTGCAAAGCAGAACTGCTTTACGCCTTTTTAAAGGCAGAAATGGAGTGTCGTTATGTACGGAGTATCCAAAATCCATGTGGAACCAAACCTCATGATGATCAGCGTGCAGGATGCCAAGTTCAAGAGCAGCAGCCTGGCAGGCTATCTTCAAATTTTTGCCGATAATGGCGTTGTAGTGGATATGATCAGCCAAAGCGCACCCCACGGCACGACCATCGACTTCAGCTTTACTGCATTCAGCCGAGATCTCCCACTGGTAATAAAGGCAATCTCTGCCGCAAATCTTAACCGAGATGGCAAGTCCTCGCCGCTGATCAGCGTAGGGTATTCCAAGTTGAATTTGTTTGGGGAGGAAATGGTCACAAGCTGCGGTGTAGCCGCCCGCGCACTTTCTGCACTTGCAAAAGCTGAGATCGAGGTCCTGCTGATCACCACCAGTGATCTGGATATCTCTCTGCTGGTTCGGAGCGAAAATGAGGATGCGGCTTTAGAGCTGTTGTCTCAGACCTTTGCGCTGTGACCTTTCCCCTCCCCTGCTCTTTTACCACAGAAAAAATGACCGGATGTTCCTGCCAAACGGCAGAACACATCCGGTCATTTTTATTTTAGTAACGCTCAGTCGTTCTCCACCAATTCCCACTTCAAGATATTCCATCCTGGTGTGTGGTCAACTGATGCAGAGCGGCACCAACGGATATTTTTCTCTCCGCCCCACTCAATAAAATTGCACCGCTGCAATACACGCTGCGCAGCGAAATCATCGTCCTCGGTCTCTGCCATAAAATAACGGACACCCGGCTGCTGTTTGGCCCAGTTGCATAGCTCATATACTGCTTCGGTCATATACCCTTGATGGGAATGCTGTGTGCTCAATGCATACCGCAGCTGAACTTCCCCTTTTTGATTCGGCGGCCCATCAAATTCTATATGTCCCACCACAGCTCGATCTTGTTTGCGCAGGATCAACCAAAAAGTATACCACAGCCATTGATCCGGGGTCTGTTCTGCCCTCTCCCGCAATATATCCTGCAAAGCACAGTCTATGATCGGCCCTTGATAGACACAGTTCAAAGCAGCCTCTGCCTGAGAGAGATCGTTGGCCAAAAGATCCAAGTGTTCCGCAGTCAGTGGAATCAAGCATAATCGGTGGGTATTGATTTCCATCTTCTATCTTATCCTTTCAAAGTCTATTTCTTTTATACATTTTTCACATCTTTTATTTTACCACATTCTGCTGTCAATTTCCATACAAAGTTTTATTTTGTGCCAAACCAAGCAAAAAACAGTAAGTTCTGCAAAGAATAAAGAGCGCCTCCCAGCGGGAAGCGCCCTTTATTCTTTGCCTATAGATTTTTACAGGCTCACCTTGTGGTAAACCTTCTTACCCTTTTTGATCACGATGCCCTTTTTCAGCTGCTCGGCGCTGAAGCTGACCGTGGGTGCAGCCACCTTTTCGCCGTCCACCAGAACACCGCCCTGGGTCACCAGACGACGAGCCTCACCATTGGAACCTGCCAGACCTGCCTTGACCATCAGAGTCAGGATACCGATCGACCCATCTGCCAGATCTGCCTCCGTCAGCTTGGTGGCAGGCATGTGCTCTACATCCGCTGCACCGCTGAACAGAGCGCGGGCAGTAGCCTGAGCCTTTTCGGCCTCTTCTTTACCATGGACCATGCTGGTCAGCTCATAGGCCAGGATCTCCTTGGCCTCATTCAGGCGCTGATCCTTCCAGGTGCTCATCTCATCGATCTGCTCCAGCGGCAGGAAGGTCAGCATCCGGATGCACTTCATCGCATCGGCATCGTCCACATTGCGCCAGTACTGGTAGAACTCAAAGGGACTGGTCTTGTTGGGGTCCAGCCAAACTGCATTGCCTGCAGTCTTGCCCATCTTTTTGCCCTGCGAGTCGGTCAGCAGAGTGATGGTCATTGCATATGCATCCTTGCCCAGCTTGCGGCGGATCAGTTCGGTGCCGCCCAGCATATTGCTCCACTGATCATCGCCACCGAACTGCATATTGCAGCCATAATGCTGGAACATGTAGTAGAAGTCGTAGCTCTGCATGATCATGTAGTTGAACTCCAGGAAGGACAGACCCTTCTCCATGCGCTGTTTATAGCACTCGGCCCGGAGCATATTGTTCACCGAGAAGCAAGCACCTACCTCCCGCAGCAGTTCCACATAGTTCAGATCCAGCAGCCAGTCTGCGTTGTTCAGCATCATGGCCTTGCCCTCGGAAAAATCAATGAAGTTCTCCATCTGCTTTTTGAAGCAGGCAGCATTGTGGGCGATATCTTCCTTGGTGAGCATCTTGCGCATATCGGTGCGTCCGGAAGGGTCGCCGATCATGGTAGTGCCGCCGCCGATCAGAGCGATGGGCTTGTTTCCTGCCATCTGCAGACGCTTCATCAGGGTCAGTGCCATAAAGTGGCCAGCAGTCAGGCTGTCGGCAGTGCAGTCAAAGCCGATATAGAAGGTAGCCTTGCCTTCATTGATCAGGTCAATGATCTCCTCATCGGTGATCTGTGCTACCAGACCGCGGGCTTTCAGTTCGTCGTACAGTTTCATAATTTCAGTACCTCCTGTTCAGGTCTTGGGCAGAGGGACAAAAAACGCCCCCTGCCAAAATAAATTTGGCAGAGGGCGAGAAAAATCGCGGTACCACCTCTGTTTGCCGTCTCCTCACGGAGCACGGCCTCACGGGTGCAGTCCCCAGAGTGGGCGACACCCTTGCGTTTGTAACGCTCGCACGCGGCACAGCCTACTAAGCGCCCATTTTCTGTGCGCTGGTTCAGCCTGCGGCTCCGGGAGGTATTTCCCCAGCGGTCCCGCAGCTCCTTTCACCAGCCGGAGCCTCTCTGTGCGTGGACACATCAGGGTACTTATTCCCATCGTTGCCTTTCAGTGTTTATGCAGCTCTGCTGCACCTCATCATTATATCCCGCCGCACCAGGTTTGTCAAGCGGTATGGAATGGATCTTTCGGGAGCGCTTTTTCAGAAGCCATATCCCGACTTCTTTCTGCTTTAGCTTTGGCCGTTTTGCATGACCCGGTTAGCATTATGCAGCGGCTCGATCCGATTCCACACAGTTTCCAGCGAGACAGGCGTTCCATCATTGGCATCCACCCCTACATCATACCGGCGGATGGGTTCCACAACCGGCTGCAGACGATGAATATGCCCATGGAGATGAACTCGATCATACAGATACCCGCTCCATACCTCGATGGGAAAATGGAACAGTACAAACTTCGTTCCTCTCGTTAGCAGCTCGTAATACGTTTTCGTCCAACAAAACAGTTCCTGTGGAAAAGAAGGATCTTCCAGATAATGGTCGTTATTGCCGATGATAAGATACTTTTTCCCGTGCAGTCTCTGAAGCAGTGCTGCTGTATCAGCAGCGGTTCCATCCGAGAAATCCCCCAGAATGTAGACCTCATCCTCCACCCCTACAGTGCTGTTCCACCGAGAGACCAGATACTCGGTTTTTTCCTCAACTGAGGCAAACGTTCTTTCCCCTACCATCAGCGTTCCCGGGCGTATCCCTCTCTTTTCTGACCAGAAAAAATGCGTATCCGCTGTAAAATAGATCATCGCCTATTCCTCTCACTGCCCCGCTAAGCCCAGCATCTCCCGGGCGTTTGCCCGAGACAGCTCCGTGATCTTATCGCCGGAGATCAGGCGAGCCAATGCCTCCACTCGTCCGTCCGTGTCCAAGGGATAGACCTCGGTATAGGTACGGTCGTTCTGGACATTCTTTTGGATCAGCAGATGGCAGTCCGCCAAGGCGGCGATCTGGGCCGTGTGGGTCACACAAAGGATCTGATGCCCTTTTGCACTGCTGCGCAGCACTTCGCCAATGCGTCCAGCAGCCTTGCCGGACACACCGCTGTCGATCTCATCATAGATCACGGTAGGCACAGCGTCCTTATCTGCCATTGCATTTTTGATCGCCAGGGTAATACGGCTCAGCTCACCGCCGGATGCGATCTTGGCCAGCGGTTTTGGAGCTTCGCCAGGGTTTGTTGAAATATAAAACTCCAAACTATCCTGGCCGTGACTGGCTAAAGGTCCCCGGGCATGGCGCAGCGTCATCCGAACACCGGGCATATTCAAAAAATCCAATGTGGCGGAAATATTCTTGTTCAGCTCCTCAAAGGCTTTCAAGCGAGTCTGGGTCAGCAGTTCTGCTTTTTCACGGGCCAACGTGTACAAGCGGTGCTTTTCCGCCTGCAGTTCCCCCGCCCTCTGCTCTGAGAACTGGATGCGATCCAACTCCTCCCGAGCTTTTTGCCCAAAGGACAGCACATCTTCCACGGTATCGCCGTATTTGCGTTTGAGTTTATAGATCAGGTCGATCCGCTGCTCCAGTTCATCCAGCTCCGCGTCATTGGTGTCATACCGGTCCAGCCGGGACACCAGCTCTGCCGCCAGATCCTTGGCCGTATAATACAGGTCCAACAGCTGTCCTGCCCCTGCAGAGAGTTCTCCATCCAGTTGGGCAGCGGCATCCACTGCGTTGGAAGCCTCGCCCAACAGATCCACTGCCCCGGGGACATCGTCCCCACCGGAAAGCAATGCATAGCACTGTGCCACTCTGTCCCGGATGGTGGATGCATTCGCCAGCACTTTGCGGCGGCTCTCCAAGACTTGTTCCTCACCGGGAGAGAGGGCGGCATCCTCGATCTCCTGTACTTGGTAGCTCAAAAGGTCGATCCGGCGCTGCTTCTCGCTCTCGTCTGTGATCATCGCATCCAGCTCCCGCTTTACTTTGACAAGAGCCCGGTATACGCTGTAATATTCCTGATAGATCGTCTCATTCTGAGCGTAATCATCCAGGATACCCTCATGATTAGCCGGATTCAGCAGCCCTACCGAATCATGCTGACCATTCAGATTGATCAGACCGCCGCATAGCTCCCGCAGCACAGCAGCGGTAGCGGGCATCCCGTTGATGCGGCAGCTGCTTTTTCCCTCAGCAGTGATCTCCCGACTCAACAGCAAAGCTTCGGTCCGCTCATACCCAGCCTGTTCCAGCTTGTCCTGCACGGAAGCTGGTACCTGTTCAAATGCAGCACGGATCACCGCCTTAGGCGCACCAGTGCGCACGAGATCCCGAGAGACCCGGTTGCCCAGGATCGCATGGATGGAATCAATGAGTATAGATTTACCTGCACCAGTTTCACCGGTCAGCACATTGAGTCCTTTTTCAAAATGGACCTCTGCTTTTTGGATCACCGCTACATTTTCAATTTGGAGACTGCTCAGCATTCTATCTCTCCTACTATTTCTGCCCGACATGATGGGTCAGTTCGGTGCAGATGGTCTTTGCATCCCGTTCCGAGCGCGCTACGATGAGAAACGTGTCATCACCCGACAAGGTTCCCACTACGTTTTTCCATTGCAGTGCATCAAACACCTCGCAGGCTGCATTGGCCATACCGGAGTAGCACTTAACGAGCACCACATGGCCAGCATAGTCCACGCCCCGCACCGCTTCATGAAAGATGGTCTCAAACCGTCCCTGTACCTTGGGATTATATCCCTCTGTCCGGCTGGATACGTAGCGGTATCCCTCGGCGGTTGCTGCCTTGACCAAGCACAGCTCTCGGATATCCCGAGAGATCGTTGCCTGCGTTACAGCAAACCCCTCCTGACGCAGATGCTCCAACAGGGTCTCCTGGCGGCTGATGGGGTATTCTTGGATCAGGCGCAAGATGGCCTGCAAACGCTCGGTTTTGGTTTTCATTTCAGACATAAAGGTCTCTCCCCTCTGGTATGTCCTTATCGGCGGCGAAGCTTTTGATCAATGGCCTGGAACTGATCGGCCCGGCCAAATGTGACCAGCGGAACGGTTTGATCCGACAGACAGACCTCCACCGTGGCTCCCGCTTTCAGCGGATAACCTGTACCTCCATCACAACTGACAAAAACCTCGTTGTCTTCCACCAGCTGCCCTACACAGATCTTGATCCGCCGCTCCTGGGCAAACACCATGGCGGGACTGGCCAGGCTGTGGGGGCAGATAGGGGTCACCACAATTCCCTTGGTCTGGGAATCCAGGATCGGCCCACCGGCTGCCATCGAATATGCAGTAGAGCCAGTAGGGGTGGCTACGATCACGCCATCCCCCCGGAAATGCTCCACAGGGATATCATCACAGTAGATACGGAAATCCAGCGCCTGCTGTAAGCGGCCTTTTGTCACCACTACGTCATTCAGCGCATGACCGTCCCAATTTTCATCCCCCAGCACACGAGTATACAGCAGCATACGCGTATCCTGTTTGAACTGACCTTTCGCCACAGCCGGGAGTTTTGTTTCCAGCTGATCCACCTCACAGGTCGCCAAAAAACCGCACCGTCCCAAGTTGATGCCCAGGATCGGTTTACGGTAGGTCAGCGAAAGATTAGCCTCGTGCAAGATCGTACCGTCGCCGCCAATGGTAAGGATCACATCTGCCTGTTGAAGGCACTGTTCCTGCGGCAGGTACTCTACCCCCATCATCCCGCAGTCTGCCTGCATGGATTGCTGCATAAACACCGCAGCGCCGTGGTTTAATAGGATCTGAGCAGCCCGCAGCGCCACCTCATTTGCCGACGCCTTGCCGGGATTTGGCGCAATGTAAACGTTCATCTGTGGCGTGCCCCCTTTTCATCCTGGCAGAGATCAGCGGTCCAGCGAGGTATGGCTGGCCTGCACCACTCGCTGTGCTTCCGTCTGTTCCAACAGAACCGGTTGATCACATTTCTGCACAAACATCAGGTATTCAATATTGCCCTCCGGTCCCTTTACGGGGCTGAAATCCAACCCACGAACGGAAAATCCATTTGCAACGGCATACTCCATTGCCCGGCAAAGCACTTCCTGATGGGTCGCGGGGTCTCGTACAACACCGTTTTTGCCCACTTTTTCCCGTCCAGCCTCAAATTGCGGCTTGACCAAACAGACACCTACAGCATCTGCCGTGGTCACAGCCTGTGCGACCGGGAAAATATGATGCAGCGATATAAACGACACATCCACGCTGAAAAACTCGATAGGCTCTGCCAGCATCTCCGGCGTAACATGGCGGATATTGGTCCGCTCCATGTTGACCACCCGCTCATCGGTGCGCAGCTTCCATGCCAGCTGACCATAGCCCACATCCACTGCATAGACTTTGCACGCCCCATTTTGCAGCATGCAGTCGGTAAAGCCACCCGTGGAGGCACCAATATCCATGCATACCTTACCGTTGGGGCTCATAGGAAATACCTGCATGGCTTTTTCCAGTTTGAGACCGCCCCGGCTGACATAGCCGATATCATGGCCTCTCACCTCTACTTTTGCATCCTCCTGGATCATCTCACCGGCTTTGTCCACCTTTTGCTCATTTACAAACACAACGCCGGACATGATCATTGCTTTGGCGCGCTCCCGGCTTTGGATCAAGCCGTGCTGCACCAGGTATTGGTCCAGACGAATTTTCACGATGGGTCGTCCTCCTTTTATAATGCTTGCTGGATATCCTTGGCCAGGCTCTGCCCATCCAAGCCCAGCACCTGTTTGATCTGGGGTACAGTAGCGTGGGGAAGCTGGGGCTGTGTTACACCACGGTGCAGGTATTTGCCCTGCCATCCGGCCTGACGCATGGCAGCTTCCAGGTGTTCGCCAATGCCGCCCCGGACAACACATTCTTCGGCCATCAGGATCAGAGAATACGACTCCAAATCTGCGACCAATTCCTGAGGCAGCGGCCAGATCTGCACCAATTTGTATACGTCACACGGAATCCCTTGCTGAGCCAGCTGATCAGCGGCTTCCAGCGTATCCTCTACCTCGTCCGCATAGCTGACAAGGGCCGCCTTTGCTCCTGCTTCCTTCCGCAGGCAATCATAGGGCTGACCCGTGCAGCCAAAATGCGCCAATCGGTCGCTTTGTCCGCCGCGGGGATAACGCAGCGCCCGCGGACCAGCCGATGCAGGGCTGAGCAGACGGTGCAGCCAATAACGCAACTCCTCATAGTTAGAGGGCGAGTAGGTCGGCACACCGATCTGGCTCAGGAACCCCGGGTCATAGATCCCCTGATGGGTCTCACCATCTCCCGGCACCAGTCCGGCCCGATCGATTGCGAACAGCACACCCAGATTCATCAAGTTTACATCGTGGATGATCTGATCATAGGATCTCTGCAAAAAGGTGGAGTAAATGGCTACCACCGGTTTCATACCCTGGCTGGCCAGACCCGCTGCAAAGGTAACAGCGTGCTGTTCCGCCATGCCCACATCGAAAAAGCGATCCGGTGCACTATGGGCAATGATCTGTAACCCCGTACCGTACTTCATTGCAGCGGTGATAGCACAGATCTTCGGATCCTTCTGGGCTTCGTCCGAAAGGGCCCGACCAAACACCGTAGAAAACGATTCTTTGGGGGCGATTTCCGGGTCCGGCAATTCCATTTCCACCGGGTCAAACGAAGATACGCCGTGGTAATTGCCCGGATTGGACTCCGCCGGGGCATATCCTTTGCCTTTGACCGTGACGATATGCAGAAAATGCGGCCCGGGCCGCTGACTGATGCTGCGGATTGTGCGCTCCAATTCCGCTTCATCATGTCCGTCCACAGGACCAACATAGTGGAATCCCATATCCTCAAACATCGTGGAATGATACATCGCCCGGCGCAGCATCGTTACACAGTAGCGGATCCCCTTTGTCAGCGGTGCCCCCACCAACGGCAGCCGATCCAGAAAACTATGCACGTTATCCTTTGTCTCAAAATAAGCTGTAGTGGTGCGCAGATGCGTCAGATAGCCAGCCAACGCACCCACATTTTTGGAGATGGACATTTTGTTGTCGTTCAGGATCACCAGCAGATTATCCAATTTGCCGATGTTGTTCATTCCCTCATAGACCATACCGCCAGTGAAAGCGCCATCTCCAATCACTGCCGTGACGATCCCCGGTTCTCCCCGCAGTTTCTTGGCCCAAGCCATGCCGATCGCAGCTGAAAGAGCGGTGTTGCCATGTCCTGCCAAAAAGGCATCATGCTCACTCTCCTGCGGATTGGGGAATCCCGAGAGTCCATCCAGCTGGCGCAGCTTATCAAAGCCAGCCTGCCTCCCGGTAAGGATCTTGTGGGTATAACACTGATGTCCGACATCAAAAACGATCAGGTCCTGGGGTGTCTGGAAAACACGGTGCAGCGCTACTGTCAGTTCTACTACGCCCAGATTGGATGCCAGATGGCCGCCAGTCTTTGCAATATGATCCAGCAAAAACTGGCGGATCTCGCCGCACAGCTGCTCTACTTCTTGGGCAGACAACTGTTTTACGTCATTTGGCTGATGGATCCGGTCCAGCAATCGCTCACTCATTTACTTCACATCCTTTTTCCGTTTCGCGTTACAGATGCATGGGGTACAAAAAGCCCACGGCCACTCCGACCACCACACCAGCGATCACCTGCAGAGGGGTATGTCCCACCATCTCCTTCAGGTGCATATTCTGCAAAAAGGGGGCATTTTTCTCACTGATATCGATCCACTCGCTGATCAGCTTATTCAGCACCTTAGCCTGCTCACCAGTCTCATGACGCACCCCCATTGCATCGTGCATCGTAATGATCGCCACAACGCAGGCCACCGCAAAAATGGCAGACTGCACGCCAACGCTGCGTCCCGTGGCAATGACCATCGCACAGACCGTGGCACTGTGAGCACTGGGCATGCCGCCGTCTCCCCACATCCGCTCCAGCTGGAATTTACCCAACAGGATGAAATTGACGATCGTTTTGAGCACCTGAGCCGTGAACCAGCCCAGCAGGGATACGGTCAGGATCTCGTTGATGGAAAGGATCTGTTGGATCAGTTGCATATTCAAACCACCTTTATCTTTTAATTTCTCAGGTTTTATTTACCGGTCAATTTTTGCGCACTAAAAGCCGGTCTGCCAGCTCCGCCAAAAACTCCGCTTTGGGTCCCAATGCTTTTATCAGTGCATCGCAAGTTTCCTGGTTAATGCTGTGCGCCAGTTCCATTGCCTGTTCCGGCCCATACAAAACGGCAAATGTCGTCTTGCCATTGTCGCCATCGCTGCCAATAGGTTTGCCCAACTGCTCTGCGCTGCTGGTCACATCCAACACATCATCCACGATCTGGAACACCAGACCGATCCCGTAGGCATACTGTTCCAGCACCTGGCAGATATCTGCATCCGCTCCGGCAGCCGCCGCACCCATCTGAACCGCTGCATTGATCAACGCTCCGGTCTTTCCCCGGTGGATCTGGCGCAGCTGTTCTTCCGTGGCGGCCTGGGTCTCATATTTCAGATCCAGCTCCTGACCATAGACCATGCCCCGGCTTCCCGCTCCGGAACTCAATGCCCGGGCGGCCCGAACCACCGACTCCGGCGAAGCCTCTGCATTGGCTACTGCCTCAAATGCTTCGGTCAGCAAAAGATCGCCCGCAAGAAGGGCTGTAGACTCCCCAAATGCTTTGTGGCAGGCAGGGCGGCCACGGCGAAGATCATCGTCATCCATGCAGGGCAGATCGTCATGGATCAACGAATAGCAGTGCAGCATCTCAACAGCCGCAGCAAAACTTTCGGCAGCTGCTGTCGGCCCACCCAGCATATCGCAGACACTCAGGGTCAGTACCCCGCGGATGCGTTTGCCGCCGCCCAACAAGCTGTACTGGGCGGCTTGGCAAACTTGGGACTCCTGAGGCAGAAACTGCCCACAGGCTTTTTCCAGTGCGGCATTCACCCGATCCAGGTATGCCCGATAGTGGATCTCATAGTTCTCCATTCTGATCCTCCTGGGGGGCGTTCTCCCCACCTATGATCTTCCGCTCGATCTCTTCCATCTGCAAGGATGTCTTATCCAATGCAGAGTGGCAGTAATCGATCAAAGCGGCAGCTTCTGCATACATTTTTACCGACTCTGCCAGCGTGGTCTCCTGGCTCTGCATCTGCGCCAGAAGCGTTTCCAGCCGGGTCAGCCCTTCCTCAAAACTTTTGGGTGCTCTCATCTTGTTCCTCCACTGCTGTTACGGTACAGCGGGCCGTATGCCCTGCTCCCCGCAGCAGGATCGCATCTCCTGGTGCAAGCTGCGACACCGCACAGATCTTTCCTGCGGGACGCTCGACCATCGCATAACCGCGCGCCAGTACCTGATAAGGGTCCAAGGACCCCGCCAAGGCGGCAGCATGTCCCAAAGACGCCTGGCTTTTCTCCAGATGCTGGCGGGCAGCGGCCGCCACAGCCTTTGAGATCTCCTGCAATTTTTCTTTGCTTTGCGCCAGCCGCTGGCCTGGACCATACGCTGCAAGCATTTCAGCTGCGTCTTCCAATCGGTCAGCACAGTCCGCTTTGCATGCTTCCATCTGCTGGCGTAGTGTCTGTGCATATCCCTGCAAACGCAGAGACAGCTGAACACGGTCCGGCACCGCCAGCTCTGCTGCCGCAGAAGGGGTAGGCGCACGGCAGTCCGCCACAAAATCCAGGATCGTCACATCGATCTCATGACCAATCGCGCTGATCAGCGGTGTATGGCACTGAAATGCCGCCCGGGCGATACATTCTGCGTTGAATACCCACAGGTCTTCCCGGCTGCCGCCGCCCCGTGCTACAATGATCACATCCACTCGTCCACTTTGGTCAAGTGTTTGTATGGCTTGTGCAACCTGTTGCGCTGCTTCAAACCCCTGAACACTGACCGGACAAAGCAGCAGCTTGGCTGCAGGCCAGCGGCGAGAGACAACGTTGCGGATATCCTGCAGTGCTGCACCGGTTTTGCTGGTAACAAGCCCTATGCAGCGCGGATAGGCTGGCAGAGGCTTTTTGCGGTCCAGATCGAACAGTCCTTCCTGCTCCAGTTTCCGCTTCAGCTGTTCCAATGCCAACTGGGCGGCACCGATGCCATCCGGGAACATCGCATTGACATAAACCTGAAATGCGCCGTCCCGCTCATAAAGCGTTGCGCGGCAGCGCACTACCACCCGCATCCCTTCTTCTGGGCGAAACGCCAGCCGAGAGGCCTCCGAGCGGAACATGACCGCCTTGACGCTGCACTCTGCATCCCGCAGCGAGAAATAGCAGTGCCCGCTGCGAGAATTACGGACGAAATTGTAAATCTCCCCCTGCAGAGCCAGATCAAACAGTGCATCCTCTCGATCCAGCATACTTTTGACATAGCGATTCAGCTGGGATACGGTGATCACATCTGCCATAAGCCCGCCTCCCGCGCTGCCAGGATCGCCACACCAATGGCGTTGTCGCTGGAGTATTGGCCGGGCACAAAATACACCTCCGGCAGCCGCTGCTGCACCCAGGAGCGGATCACATCGCTGCTCATCACCCCTCCGGCGCATACCACCGGCAGCGCAGGATACTGCCGCTGCGCTGCACGGGTCATTTTGACCACCGTATCCGCCACACAAAGCAGGCAGTACTTGCAAACATAAGCAGGACTTTGACCCGATGCCAGCAAAGCATTGCACTGATTTTCCAGCCCAGAAAGGCTGCATTGCATCTCCTTGACACTGGATCTCGGTTTGATGGTTTCATCACATTGCGCCGCCATCTCAGATACCATGGCTCCCGCCGGGAAGTCAAATCCCAATTTGACGCCCACTCTGTCCACAGCCTGACCTGCATACAGATCCGTGCTGGTACCTAACATTTGAATATTTTTCACCTGATCGCAGAGCAAAAGATCCGTTGTTCCGCCAGAAATGTGGAACAAAAGTACCTTTTGATGAAACAGCTCTGCGCCTTTTGCTGCAAACAGTGCAGCCGCCGCATGTCCTTGCTGATGCGTAGTATAGACCAGCGGGATCCCTTTCGCCAAAGCAAACGCTTGGGCGGCATTGACTCCGGCCAAAAAACAAGGCATATAACTGCCCTCTACCGGCCGGGGACGTTGGGACACGCCTACCGCCTGGATCTGCGTCAGATCAAACTCTGTATTCAGCTGTGCCAGCATTTCCGGCAGGGCGACCGTGTGATGGAACAGCGCATCGCTCTGACGCAGTCCCAACTGACCCTGCTTTACGGGCAAAAAACGCTTTTTGGCACAAACAACCTCTCCGGCCGTATCAAAAACCGCCAGAGAGGTTGCATAGTTACTGGTATCAATGCCCAGCGTATAGCGGCTCACAGTGCGTCCGGCTCCTGCGGCTGTGCGGCATCCAGCCCCTGCTCCCGGGCCACGGCACCCAGCAGGCCGTTGATGAACTGATAATCTTCATCCGAGCCATATTTCTTAGCCAGCTCCACCGCCTCGTTGATCGCAACGCCGGGGGTGTTCTCGCCGCCATACAGCATCTCTGCCAACGCCAGGCGCAGCACAGTGATGCTGACCCGGGGGAGACGCTCCATCGTCCAGCTGCGCAGATGGCTGCGGATCAAATCATCCACCTCTGCAGAGTGCTCTGCATAGGTATTCAGGAGGTGACGGCCAAAGCCATCCACCGGATGTTCATCGCCGCCCTCACCCTGTGTTTCCAGGGCCTCTGCCAGGGGCACATCACCAAATGTCTGAGAGAAGGCCAGCAAAAAGGCGTTCTCGCGGGCTTGTCTGCGGGGCAAAATCTGTTCCATGGGTATCCCTTTCATAGCACGGTTCCCCCCGCCGGGGCAAAAAGACCCTGACGGGGAGAAGTGCTTTTTTTCTTATCGGATTTTTTTCTTTTGCTTTTGGGGTGTCAAAGACGGGGCATTACTCTGCTGCGGGCTCTTCCTGAGGAGCGGACAGACCCGCAATGACCAGATCCACACGGCTGACCGTCACATTGGTCATGCTCTGCACAGCAGACTTTACATTCTCCTGTACCTTTTCCGCCACAGAGGGGATGCGCACGCCAAAGTTGACCAGCAGGTTCAGCGTGATCTCCGCTGTACCCTCCCGCATGGTCACCGTCACCGGGGACTGGAGGCTAGCGATCTCCAAAAGATCCTTGACCTTTTTGTTCTGCCGCCCGCAGGAGACCTCGGCTACACCTTCGATCTCCAGTGCCGCACAACGTGCGATCTTGCCGATCACTTCGGTCGAAATCTGCAGGCTGCCGCCCTTGAGATCCATATTCTGCAAATCCATTCTACGGTCCTCCATCCAAAACGGGCGCTGTGCCCGCTGCATTTTCCTCAGCAGCCCCGGCGGGACAGGTTTGCCTGCCCCGATCCGGCGGCCGCTCCCTGCGGTTATTATACCATTTCTTTTGCATTTTCACAACACCTTATAAGATTTACTTCACTTCCACCACGGTTATATTTTGCGCAGAGAGCTGCGTCTTGCTCAAAACGATATCCCGGATCTGGGCCACCTGTGCAGCCGTCAGTCCGTCTCCGGAAGTCATCACCGTCAGATCCGCCCGTCCCGGCTGCAAAAAGCACAGACAGTCTGCAAAGCCTTTGGCTCGCACCAAAGTCTCGATCTCATTTTCTGCATTCAGGTCCTCCAGATTCTGCTTCATCTGCGCTGCATACGCCTTTTTATCCTCCTCTGTAAGCGCCGCAGAACGCAGACTTTTCTGGATGGTATCCATCACCTCGTCATGCGATTTTTCCCGTTTAAGCCGCGCCTGCTCAAAAAATTTCGCTCCTGTGTCACTGGCCACGCTGACAAGCTGTGCTTCCCCATAGTTTTTGGCAGTGCTGGACACCGCCTCTGCCTCGGTCATCAGCTCATCGGTTATTGCCCCAGAAAGAACGGGTTCAGACTCTGACATCGTGGCTGCAACGGTCAGCGCTTCGCCCCCAAGGTCCAGTCCATCCCGTGCATACTGCCAGTTCAGATACACAGCCACCGCCATAGCTGCCGCCAATGTGACCGCCGTAGCGCGGCGGGTGTTTTTGGAAATCGCTCTCATCCTGGTATTGCCTCCTTATTTTTATGCTGTCATTGGGTACGCTGTTCTACACAGATACGATTTGTGGGCAGATCCATCAGCGCGCTGACCATTTCGGTGATCCGCGCTGCGACCCGGACATCTCCGCCTCCTTCACATACTACGGCTACGCCACAGATCCTGGGCAGGCAGACTGTCTGTTCCAACGCTGTGCCATCCTTCAACAGCACATGGGTCTGCTGCGACTGGGTCTGTCCCGACTGTGTATCCAAGGCATAGATCCGCTCCTCCCCTGTTTCCAGCGTGATCATCACGGTGGTTTTTCCTGCCCCTTCTACCTGGGCGATCAATTTGGCCAGGCGCTGTTCCAGCTGTGCCTGATACGCAGCTGTGTCCGGCCCAGCCTCCGCAGCTGGATTTTTCGCCCCGGAGCCCGGCCACAGCTCTGACAGAAGGATCAGCAGCATTGCTGTTATTCCTACAGCGGCTGCCAGCGCAGAGCGCCCCCGGGCAGTGGATAGACGCTTTGCCCATGCAGACATCTGCTCTCTCATCGGCTGTCATCCTCCACCCACACAGGCAAAACACCCAGTGCTGTTTGAAAAAAATCTTCCGCCTGTTTTTTCTCCCCCTCAGAAAACTCCGCCGCCGGAATAGCACAGAGTTGTTTGAGCTCCATTCCCTGTCCAGACCGCTCCAGGGTGATATGCAGCTGCAGCTGTACCCCTGTCTGCCGGGCACAGTCCTCCGCCAACCTTTGTTCCAGTTGCTGCTGGGCGAGCTGCAATACCGCCTGCTCTCCGCTGCCCAGCTCTGCTGGCCGAAACTGCATCACAGACTGTGTGCTCCAGTTGTCCGGGACAATGGATATCCCGCGGGCAAGGGCCACTAAAATATATAACCCTGCCAGGCTTTTTATGCATCGGCGGGGCCATTCTTCCCCCACCAGCTGCGCCAAAAGCTCTGACGCAATACATCCGATGCAGAATACCGCTACCGTATGCTTCAGTCCCTGCATCTCATCCACCTCCTACTACAAACATCAGCGCTGTGCCAAAAGCAGCGATCCCAAAAAACAGCGCTGTAACAGCGGCCATGCAGCGGACCCCTTGGACCAGACAGGCAAACAGATCCGCACAACGGGAGATCTGTACTGTGGTACAGAGCAGACGGCAGCCGGAAAGCAGGCCGATGTGCAGCAAAAGCAGAAGATACAATGGTATAAACTCCGCTCCCAAGACCGCCAGTGCTGCCAACCCCAGGCCGCTTTTCAGCATCTTCAGCCCGGACAGAACGGTCTCTGCCGCATCGCTCAAACTCTGCCCGACCACCGGGATGCTTCCGGCAACAAGCTGTCCCAGTTTGAGCGCTGAGCGGTCCAGCTGTACAGTACAGACCCGCTGCACCCCCAAAAGCAGACCAAATAGCCGCCCTGCCCAGCCCAAAAGGCGGCACAGCAGATGCCCCATCCCCTGGCAAGCTTTTCCCAGACCCCTGCCGGTGCTGATGCAGCAGGCTGCGCTAAGGGCCAGATAACACTGCAAAAGTGCAGGGAGCCCTGCGCCGATGGCTTGTCCCAGCATACACAATGCTGTGAGCAGCAGTCCGCTGGCTGTATAACCGGCAGCATTCTCGCCCCCCATCACCAGCACACCGGCATACACAGGCAAAAATCCGGACAGATAGAGCTGCCAACTTTCCATACGCTGACAGACCAGCTCGGCCAATTCCATCATCTGGGGCCAAACCAGCACACTGCATCCTCCCACTGTGATCAGATCCAGAAGTTCCCGCCCTGCGATCTCAGGAGCAAGAAACGCCACCAATGCAGCCAGCAGCAAAAACAGGATCAGCTCCGCATAACTCTGCGCTGCTGTGTGTAAAAGCCCGCTGATCCCTTGGGGAAGAAAACCAACCACAGCAGACCAAGGGTCCTGCACAAACTGTTCCGGCGAAAGGGGACTTTGGTCTAAGTACGGCTGCCAGGTCTCCCTGCCCGGCAGCTCAACACTGCTGGCCAGCGCTTTTGGTGCAGCCCAGGCAAGGCTTGTCCAGAAGCAAGACCCTGCCGCCAGCAGCTTGCAGGTGGATCGCATCATCTTGTCAGCTCCCATATCATTTGACAGATCTCATTCAGCAGCGGCCAGGCAGCCGAAAGCGCCAAACATCGTCCAGCAAAAGCGGCACACCAAGCCAGAGAGTCTGCACCTGCTTCCTCACAGAGTGTACGCGCATAATCGGTCAGCAGCAGCACACCTGCGCACCGCGCCAAACAAGCAAAAGCCTGTCCATCTGCCTGCCGTCCCAGGTCTGCGATCCCCCGCAGAGCCTGCTCAAAAACGGACAAGCCACGGAAGATCACAGCCATTGCGGCAGCCAGCGATACTAAAAGTGCATACCCTGGCGAGGTCTTCAGCAGCACTGCATACAGCACTCCTGCCACTACCGCAGCAGCCAGCACCGCCCCCAGCCCGGTCACAGATCAAACAAGGACTGGATAGTAACAAACAGCGCACTGATCTGCTGCACCAACATAGAAAGCACTACCACCAGCCCTGCCAAAGTGGTCATCATGGCCTGATCCTCCCGCCCAGAACGGATCAAAAGCTGATTGAGCACGGCCACAATGATCCCGATCGCCGCAATTTTGAATACCAGATCGATCTCCATGGGAAGCCATCTCCTTTGTTTTTCCATGATTCGCCTTTCAGTCATTCAAGCCGAAACACCGCCCCCTGCTCACACGATCCACAGAGCCAACACCGCTCCGGCAGCGGCTCCCAGACGGTGGGTCAGTGCAGCGCGCTCCTGTTCCTTCTGTTCCGCTTCCACAAGGATCTTTTCAAAGCGAAGCTGGTAATAGTCCAGCCGTTCACACTCCTGCTGCGCAGCCGCATGACCGATCCCGGATAGACATTCTCGCAAAAGCGTCTGTTCCTCTCCCGTCAGGGAACTGGGCAAAGGGAGCTGCGACAGACCTCCTTGACCGGACAGGGCTGGGTACTCCTGACAGAGCAGCCGATACAAAAGTTCCCGATCCGCTTGCCGGTATGCGATCTCCTGCCGCAGGCGCTGCACCAACCATATCGCCCAGCGCAATGCCTGCACATGCGCACGGCATCCCGTCTGCACGGCATCCCCAGCCAACCATCCGCAAATCACCAGCAGCAGCGCACCTGCCATCCGCAGCCCCATCACAGCAGCCGTACTTCCTGGAGCTGGCCGGGGTTCCTGGCCCCGGCCAGCTGAGCCATGCCCCGCAGCATCCCCTGTTCCACTAAAGCCTGTACCTGTGGACGGCGCATCGCTTCCTCCAGGCTCGATGCATGCAGGCTGGCCACAAAATCCACCCCGCTGAAAAAACCTTGTTCCAAAGCTGCCACCTCCTCCATACCCCCCAGCTCGTCCAGCAGGATCACACGGGGAGATAAGGTGCGCAGCGCCATCTCCACCGCCAAGCCTTTTGGCAGCCCGGACAACACATCCAGCATCTCGCCTGCACCGCCTTTTTGCGGAAAAAGCTCCCGCCGCTCATCAATGACCGTCACAGAACCCCGGCTGCGGGCCAAATGGCGCGCCAGATGACGCAGCAGCGTGGTCTTGCCGCTATCCGGCTCACCCACCAGCAAAAACCCCACAAAATGCCCTTTCAGAGCCTGGGTCAGTGCCAGCGGCAGGGGCATATTTTTTTCTCGGGCAATGCGCAGGTTCATTGAGCGCAAAGATTGCAGGATGACCCCTTGCTGTGGGTGCAGCAGATATTGCCCGCCCACCCCCACACGGCAGCCGCCGGGAATGGTTATATATCCTGCCGCCAGTTCCGTTTGATGCGCATGGACAGCTCCGCCGCACAGTGTGTAGAGGATCTGCTCCATCTGACTTTGACTCAGCCGCAGCTCCCGCACACCAGGAGGGCACATTTCCAGTTGAAATGCCGGTATCTGTGTGCCATCCACCGTAAAACCGATCTCGCAGCCCACCCGCAGCCGCAGCTCATGCACCCTGGCAGCCACCGGCGGTGGCAGCTGCATCAGCGGCTGCGCCAGCCATGCAGGCAGCGCCCCCACTGCCTGATAATACTCGTCCAACCAATGCTCCCCCTTTCGGCGCTTGTTACTGGCATTGTATGGCGCAGCCTGCCCGATTAGAACCAGAAACAAAAAGCCGCCGGCAAGCCCTGGGATAAGGCTCTGCCGACGGCAAAAACATTGCTATTCTTTTGTAGAACCGATGAAGAAAAATGGATATCCGATCATTTCCCCGCCAGAAGCGGCAGCAGCCAAGCTTGTAGGACCTGCACTGCAAAAAACGCCCCCATGCAGAAGAAAAACACGCCGCCCAGAACAAAGACCCAATTTCCTCCGGAGGAATGAGGGATATAATACTGCTCCGGGTCCACCGGGTTGTACAAAATCTCCACCTGATCCCCGATCTTATAGGGCGTGGGACTGACATTATGGCGGATCCGTACGGTTTTCCCCTCCGCTTTGTACTGGAATATCGGATAGCTATGTTGGCGATGATCTTTCCGCTCAACATAGAAATCAACTACCGCAGCAGTGGCAGGCTGCGTACATACCCACTTATGGTAGAGCGGATAGAACACACAGAATACGCCCGCTGCCATAGCAGCCAGACTGATCAAAAGCGCACAGATATAACCCGCCATGTTTCTCTCCTTTTGGCTCATTATGCAGCTCCTTTTGATGGAAAGACCGTTTTATTTCAGCGGCAGCACGATCGTACCGGAAAGAACAAGCCCTACCATCACGATCCCTGCCAGGATCATCCCTACCGCCAGCCAAGTACGCAGCTTACTGGGCTGAGAGCTTTGCCCTGTCTTGGAACGCATCCAAAAACCACTGCCCAGCAGCAATATCCCGCACAAAAGCAAGACCACAGCAGCAAAAACAAACATAACATACCCCTTTCATTCGCTCGGCAGCAAGGGCTGCATCAAACTTGCCGTTCTTTTCCGAACGATTCCCCTATCCCAAACAGACGGGGGAACCGGCGCAATGGCCTCTTATCTTTGCCGGTCATTCCAGCATACCCAAAAACTCCTGCTCTGTAAGCACTGGGACGCCCAGAGCCTGGGCTTTGGTCAGTTTGGACCCGGCAGCTGCGCCGGCCACCACATAGCTGGTCTTTTTAGAGACCGAGCCGCTGGCCTTGCCGCCATTTTTAACGATCAATGCCTCCGCTTCACTGCGGGACAACGTCTCCAGCGTACCAGTGACCACCAAGGTCTTGCCCGCCAGCTTATCGCCCTTAGGCTCACCCTTCCACTGCATATTCACGCCGCAATCTGCCAAGCGGTGAACAAGGTCCGCCGTGCCTTCCTTTGCAAAGAACTCCAGCACACTTTGGGCCATGACGCCGCCAAAGCCATCGATCTCTCCGATCTGCTCTGCGGTAGCCTCCCGGATAGCCTGCATAGAACCAAAATGCTCTGCCAACAGAGCCGCCGCCTTATCGCCAATGTTGCGGATACCAAAACCAAACAGCAGCTTATCCAGGTTATTCTGTTTGGAGTGCTGGATAGCCTGCAGAAGATTGGTGGCGCTTTTCTCCTTGAATTTGTCCAGTGTCAGCAGCTGTTCCAGCGTCAAGGTATAGAGGTCTGCTGCCGAATGGACCATGCCTTTGGAGACCAGCTGTGTCGCCACGGCGGTGCCAAGACCATCAATATCCATCGCATCCCGAGAAGCAAAATGAATGATATTGCGCAAAGCCTGCGCCGGGCACTCCGGATTGACGCAGCGAAGAGCCGCCTCATCCTCCAGGTGGACCACCGGTGCGCCGCAAGAGGGACAGACAGCAGGCATCTGGTAGGGCTGCGCATCCTGGGCATGGGCGGTCACCGCAATGACCTCCGGAATAATATCGCCGGCTTTCCGCACCTGGATGGTGTCCCCAATGCACAGACCCAGCTGACGGATAAAGTCCTCGTTGTGCAGGGTCGCTCTGCCCACCGTAGTACCTGCAAGAAAAACCGGATCAAAGCAGGCGGTAGGGGTCAGTACGCCGGTGCGCCCGACTGCCACCTCGATACTGCGCAGCGTGGTCTCTTTGACCTCCGGCGGGTATTTGAAAGCGATAGCCCAGCGGGGGAATTTATTGGTAGAGCCCAACAGTCCGCGCTGATCGAATGCATTGACCTTGATGACGGCGCCATCCATATCAAAATCCAGTTTTGCCCGGTTCTGGCCGATCTGTTCGATCTCCTGGATCGCATCCTCAATATCCCGCACCACATGGTACCGGGGAGACACCGGCAGTCCCAAGCTCTTCAGGTAATCCAGACTTTCAGCATGGCTGGACAATGTCTTGCCGCGGATCTGCTGCACATTGAACACAAAGATAGACAGTCCCCGCCCTGCCGTGACCTTGGCATCTTTTTGACGCAGCGAACCAGCCGCTGCATTGCGAGGATTTTTGAAAGGAGCCGCGCCCTGCAGTTCTTGCTCGGCGCAGAGCTTCTGGAAGGCCTGATGCGGCATATACACCTCGCCCCGGACTTCCAGATATTCCGGAGCATCTTTCAGCTGTTTAGGGACACGGCGGATCGCCATTACATTGGCGGTAACATCCTCGCCCACCAGGCCATCCCCTCGGGTCGAGGCACGCACCAAGGTACCGTTTTCGTACTCCAGACTGCAAGATAACCCGTCGATCTTGATCTCCACCACATACTCCGGCTGGATGCCCGCATCCCGGACCCGGCGGTCAAAATCCCGCAGTTCTTCGTAAGAAAACGCATCCAGCAGGCTTTCCATCTTGACCGCATGGGTCACCTTGGCAAAGCGGCTGCTGGCAGTACCGCCCACATGCTGTGTGGGAGATGTCTCACTGACCAGCTGCGGGAATGCAGCTTCCAGCTCCCGCAGCTCCCGGGTCAGAGTGTCGTACTGATAATCTTCCAGTTCCGGCGCATCCTGGTCATAATAAAGCCGGTTGTTTTTTTCAATAACGGCGCGCAGTTCTTCTACACGCTTTTGAGCTTGTTCCAGTTCCAATGGTCCACTCTCCTACTGCCCATTGATCAGACAGGGCTTTTTGTGTATTGTTCCCCCTTAGGGTGTACCCCTATTGTACCATAAAACTCCGGTTTAATCGAGAGCAGGAACAAAAGAGGACCAAAAGCTGCATGAAAAGATGCAGCTGCTTTTTTGCATCAAGGATCTGCCACCCCCTCTCAAAAAACAGACGCGAATTCGTTTGTTTTCATTTGCATGAATAAAAATACAGCGAAAGCTCGACGTTTTTCACTCAACATCCTTAGTCCAAAGCCTAGGGTATACAAATTGTATACCGCCAGCCGCCACACTTTATGAAACCGGTATCACTATCTGTTCAAGCTCTTTTGATCCCAAGGATATTGGCTGCATTTTGGCCCATATGTCCTTTACTTTCTCTTCCTACTTTGTTCTTTTCTGCCGTGTATTTCTCCTACGCCGCCCCCAAAAAAGAAAGGCGCAGCTCCCTTTGACAGCCATCTTTCTGTTGGTACAGCCTCTTACAGCTCTTTTAACAAGAATATCCGCGCCGCCCGCTCTCCCCTCTTTGCTGCATGAAATAAACCGCGATAACAAAAAAGAGACGCAACCCCGCATACACGGGATCACGTCTCTTTCAATGGTTCAGCTTTGAGAAGTCAGGCAGATGCTTACTTCATCATGCTGGCGACTTCAGCTGCGAAGTCGTCAGCACGCTTCTCCAGGCCCTCGCCCTTCTGGAAACGAGTGAACTTGACGATCTTGATATCGCCGCCCAGCTCCTTAGCAACCTTGGCGGTGTACTGAGCAACGGTCAGGTCGCCGTCCTTAACGAACTCCTGGTCAACCAGGCAAGCTTCCTTAAAGAACTTCTTGATCTTGCCCTCGATCATCTTCTGCTTCACGTTCTCGGGCTTATTGGCGTTCTTGGGATCGCTGTCCATCTGGACCAGCATGATCTCCTTCTCCTTGGCAACGACTTCAGCCGGCACGCTAGCCTCGTCCACATAGCTGGGGTTAGCAGCTGCGACCTGCATAGCGATGTCCTTGCCGTAGGTGACGAACTCGGGCTTTGCAGCAACCTCATCAGAGGTCTCGAAAGCAACCAGAACGCCGTGGGTGCCGCCGCCGTGCACGTAAGCAGCGCAGGGGCCCTCGTAACGGACAAAACGGCGAACCTTGATGTTCTCCTTGATGACCAGGATCAGCTGCTTCAGAGCCTCGTCCACAGTCTCATTGCCCATCTTGCAGTTCATCAGAGCCTCAACGTCAGCGGGGTTCTGCTGAATGACGACCTTAGCGGCCTCCTTAACAAAGGCAACGAACTTCTCGTTCTTTGCAACAAAGTCGGTCTCAGCGTTGACCTCGATCACAGCGCCAACCTTGCACTCGGGGCAGTAATCAGCGTAGACCATGCCCTCAGCAGCCACACGGCCAGCCTTCTTGGCGGCGGTAGCCAGGCCACGCTCACGCAGCAGCTCGACGGCCTTCTCGAAATCGCCATTGGCGTCGGTCAGAGCCTTCTTGCACTCCATCATGCCGCAGTCGGTCTGCTTACGCAGCTCCATAACGTCCTTTGCAGAAATAGCCATTTTTCAATTCTCCCTTACACGTTAGTCACTGTTTGCGATTTACTTTTGGGGAAATCAAGCGTTGGCAGCTTCCTCAGCGGGAGCAGCCTCCTGGTTGCCCTGCTTGCCCTCCAGGACAGCGTTGGACATAGCGCCAGCGATCAGCTTGACAGCGCGGATAGCGTCGTCGTTGCCGGGGATGACGTAGTCGATCTCATCGGGGTTGCAGTTGGTGTCAACGATAGCCACGATGGGGATGTGCAGCTTGCGGGCCTCAGCCACAGCAATGCGCTCCTTGTGGGGGTCAACGATGAACATTGCCTTGGGCAGGGTCTTCATGTTCTTCACGCCGCCCAGGTACTTGTCCAGCTTCTCCATCTCCAGCTCGAGCTTGGCGACTTCCTTCTTGGGCAGCAGCTCAAAGGTGCCGTTCTCCTGCATCTTAGCCAGCTGCTCCATACGGTCGATACGCTTGCGGATGGTGCGGAAGTTGGTCAGCATACCACCCAGCCAGCGAGCATTGACATAGTGCATGCCGCAGCGCAGAGCCTCGTCACGGATGGACTCCTGAGCCTGCTTCTTGGTGCCGACGAACAGGATGTCGCCGCCCTCTGCGGCCACTTCCTTAACGTAGTTGTAAGCCTCGTCCAGCTTCTTCACGGTCTTCTGCAGGTCGATGATATAGATGCCGTTGCGCTCGGTGAAGATGAACTTTGCCATCTTGGGGTTCCAACGGCGGGTCTGGTGACCGAAGTGCACACCTGCCTCGAGAAGCTGCTTCATAGAAACGACTGCCATGATAAAATACCTCCAAAATATTGTTTTGCCTCCGCACACTGCGATCCCTTAATAAGAGAAAGGTGTTTGCCTGCCTCTTTATAACCGCATCGGACGGCCAGGGACTGCCCTCCACCCAATATCCGGGCACAAAAGGGCATAGTGATGCGTGTGTAATGCTCTGTAATGATAGCATAAAATGCGGCGCATTGCAAGGGTCTTTCGCCTAATTTTACAAAAACAACGTCTGTTTTTCTCTCTTTTGATCAATCAGCTCCCGCTGCGGCCGGTCAGACGCGCCCACAGGCCGGGACGCGGCTTTTCCGGCAGCGTAATGGCGGTACGCACCAGCATTGCATCTAACCCGATCTTATCGATCTCTGACCAGGGGATGGTGAGAGTCTCGTCCCGCCCCAGCAGACCGAACAGCCGCGGCCTGCCCAGCAAAAGCAGGCTCTGGATCTGCGCTGTGTTCTCATCGAGTACCAAATCATCCACACGACCCAGGCAGGCGCCATCCTGCAGCTGTACCACCTCTTTTTCGCATAGTTCACGGAAGGTCATATTCCCTACTCCCCTTTCTGCTGCCGGGGGCAGCCCGCCCCCTTGGGGTAATGTATGTACAAAAAAGCTTTGGTATGCACTGCCGTACCTAACCGCAGCAAAACAGACGCAGCTCCGTCTATTATAGTCGGATATTTTCTTGGCGATCTTTTCAAAAGATCAGGAAACACAAAAAAAGCTGGTGCTTTCGCCAGCAGATGTGTTATACTGGGAGAAAAGCCCGTGATATAGTATTTTGAGGAAGATCTTATGTATAAAAGCATTGTTTTCGATCTGGGTGGAGTCGTATTGGACTTTGATCCCAAGACCTACCTGGTCCACCGTTTGTGTAACGCTGAGACCGAGGATCTGGTGTATGAGCTGACCTTTGGCAGTGAGGAGTGGGCAAAGCTGGATGCCGGTCTGCTGACCCGGTTTGAGGGCAACCAGCAGATGCTGGCAAAAGCACGGCAGGTAGGATGTGAGTTTGAGGTGCAGGGTGTCCTGGACGATTGGACCCACATCCTGCGTCCCCGCCGCAAAATGCTGGAACTGATCCGCCGACTGAAAAACCACGGCTACATGGTCTACTACCTGAGTAATATGCCGACCGATGTATTTCAGCAGTTGATGGTCGGACCCTTGAAAGATGTTTTCGATGGAGGCGTAGCCTCCTGTGAGGTCCATATCAACAAACCGGACTCCCGCATTTACCAAGCTTTCCTGGACAAGTACCAGCTCAAAGCCAACGAGTGTGTATTTATCGATGACCGGAGAGAAAACGTACAGGCAGCTTTTGTCCTTGGCTTTGCCGGTATTCAGATGAAGGACAGTGTGGGTACATTGATCCGCAGCCTCGCTACCTGCAGTGTCAGTCTGCGGGGTTGACACTCCCTTAGCACATAAGAAAAGCCCTCCTGTCTGGCGCAGCAGTGCGCGGGACAGGAGGGCTTTTTCACACTATGGCAGAAAGCTTATTTCTTTTCAAAGCTCTGGCAATAGTGCGGGGTCTCCACCTGCTGAGAGGAGCAGGTGGTGCACTCGGTCACCTTGATCTGAGGCAGGTCGCATTTGCAGCTGCCCACATTGTGGCGGCATTCACAGACGTCACAGGTAACACCCATATTTTCCATTTTCATCACCTCTTTGACAGTAGGATGCTCCATTGATGGGCGGTTTATACATCCACCGTCAAAAAAGTTTGTCCAGTATCAACAGCAGGCCGTAGATCACCGGCTGATGCAGCAGATAAGCAACCAACGAATGGCGGCCCAGCCACCCCAGTGCAGGACACACGGAGCGGCGCAGCGGCTCCATCCGATGCCGCCCCAGTGCCCAATGCAGAAATACCCCCGCCCAAAACAAGAACACCCACGGCAGCAGCGGGAAATAATCGCTGGAATAAAACCCCTTCGGGGCAAAACCGAAATAGGCCGTCAGATAGTTGGCATAAAGCTGCGACGGCAAGAAGATCCGCCAAGAGCCAATGCCAAGCCAGCCCTCCCCTGCCGAATAAAACAGCGCAAACAGCCCCATACATACGCCAAAGCCCAGGACTGGCGGCACCCGCCGCATAAACGGCTGCAATACGCCGGTAAGCATCATTGCGGTGCCCAATAAAGTCAACACGCCAAACCAAACCGGCTGCTGCGGCATAGCCAATAGTGTGACCGCCGTGACCGCTGCACCTGCGCAAAACACAAAAGCGCCCCGCTGCACCGGACGATGGCCAAAAGGCAGGCAAAACCCAGACAGGAGGATAAAGATCCAGCAGCCGGACTGCTGCCATAATCGGCCCAGCCAGCCGGTGTACCACTCGGCTTTTAGCCCATACAAAAACACCAGGTCCCATAACGCATGGTACACAAACATATTGAGCAGGTCAAACCCCCGAAGTTCATCCAGGAGAGCATAACGCCCGCCTGTTTTTTCCGTCTGCATCCCGTTCATCCCCCTTTCAATAGTCCCATACCAGTATAACAACCTGCCGAACACGGCGCAAGGCCGACAGTCTCCCCCGGCATAGCATTGCTGCTACATAAAAAGCGGCCCGCGCATTGCTGCGCGGGCCGCTAAATTGCCCTTTGGTGTCTCCTGAATTAGACTTCGGTGTTGAAGTAACGCTTCAGCAGGCCCTCGAAGCCACGGCCGTGACGAGCCTCATCCTTAGCCATCTCGTGGACGGTGTCATGGATAGCATCCAGGTTCAGAGCCTTTGCCTTCTTGGCCAGGTCCATCTTGCCGGAGCAAGCGCCACACTCAGCCTCAGCGCGCATCATCAGGTTCTGCTTGGTGCTGTCGGTGACGACCTCACCCAGCAGCTCTGCGAAACGAGAAGCGTGATCAGCCTCCTCGTAAGCATAGCGCTTGTAAGCCTCAGCGATCTCAGGGTAGCCCTCGCGCTCAGCCACGCGGGACATTGCCAGGTACATGCCGACCTCGCTGCACTCACCCTCGAAGTTAGCGCGCAGGCCATCGATGATGTCCTGGGGCACGCCCTCAGCCTTGCCGATGCCCACAACGTGCTCGGTCACGTAGGTGTTGCCGGTCTTCTCCACAAAAGCAGAAGCGGGAGCCTTGCAGACGGGGCACTGCTCGGGGATGGAGCCTTCAGCGATGTAGCCGCAAACGGTGCAAACAAACTTCTTCATATTGAAAAACCTCCAATTTAGTGATCTTTTTTATCTCCGGCGGTGCGGGTTTGCACCGCTCTGGTTCTGAGCTTATTATAATCGCCGATCGGCCGGTTAGTCAAGAATAACTTTTAAGAATAATTCCTATTTAATAGTTTGTTTACACCTGCAGGTTGCTGCTGGAAGGTGCGCCTGCACCATCGGCTGCGTCGAACTCATAGTCATTGCCGGGCAGCACTGCGTTGAGCAGAATACCCACCAGTGCAGCGATGGCCAGACCAGACAGATTGATGGTCACACCCAGCACATGGAAGCTCAGACCGCCCACCGAGTTGAAGCCCAGAGCGCAGACCAGGATCACTGCTGCAACGATCAGGTTGCGGCTGTTGGTAAAGTCCACACGGTTCTCCACCACATTGCGCACGCCGATGGCAGAGATCATGCCGTACAGCACAAAGCTGATACCGCCAATGATACCCGTGGGAATGGTGTTGATAACTGCCTCGAACTTGGGGCTGAAGCTCAGAACGATGGCCATGCCTGCCGCAATGCGGATGACCCGGGGATCGTAGATTTTGCTCAGAGCCAGCACACCGGTGTTCTCGCCGTAGGTGGTGTTGGCGGGTCCGCCCAGCAGGCCAGCCAGCGTAGTGGCCAGACCATCGCCCATCAGGGTGCGGTTCAGGCCGGGATCATTGATATAGTTATGGCCCACCGTTGCGCTGATGGCAGCCACGTCACCCACATGCTCCATCATGGTAGCCAGAGCAATGGGCAGGATGGTGAACAGTGCGCTGATGAACTCCGGGCTGCCGTCGATGGCAAACAGACCCATGGACTCCTTATGCAGGGGCACGCCCAGCCAGCTGGCCTGTGCGATCGCCTCAAAGTCCACCGCACCCGTTACCAGCGCCACTGCATAGGAGACCAGCACGCCGATCAGGATGGGCAGGATCTTGACCATGCCCTTGCCCCAGATGTTGCACACCACCACAGTGCCCAGCGCAACAAAGGCCAGCAGCCAGTTGGACTGGCAGTTGGTGATAGCCGAGGGAGCCAGGATCAGGCCGATGGAAATAATGATGGGACCCGTGACCACCGGCGGGAAGAACCGCATGATCCGGCGAATACCGAAGGTGGAGATCAGCAGGCTGACCGCCAGATAGACAAGGCCGGAGAATGCCACGCCCGCACAGGCGTAGGGCAGCATCTTGGTGTTGGCCACCGTCAGGTTGCCGTTGGCATCTGCCAGCATCGGCGCCACGATGGAAAAACCGCCCAGGTATGCAAACGAAGAACCCAGGAAGGCCGGAACCTTGCCCTTGGTGATCAGATGGAACAGCAGCGTGCCCAGACCTGCGCACAGCAGCGTAGTCGATACGCTCAGGCCAGTGAGCAGAGGCACCAGCACCGTTGCACCAAACATAGCAAACATGTGCTGCACACCCAGCACCAGCATTCTGCCGGCGCCCAGCTGCCGGGCGTCGTATACGCCCTTGGAATAGTCGATCTTTTCGCTCATAGAATGATTCCTCCTTGCAGGGTCGGTGGGTATGGGCCAGGCCGCCGCGCCCAAAAAAAGAGGCATTGCCGGGCGATACCGGCAGTGCCTCTTTTAAAAAACACGGGTCCTCTCTCTGCTCAAAACGAAAGGGAAACGGGCCGACCCTGCGGTTGCCATTGTCCTCTCCCCCTTTTCGTTCAAGCTCTGTGCATTATACCAGAAAAACCGCCCCAGTGCAACTGTTTTAGACCGTTAGCGGCCGATAAAAATGCTTTTTGTCAAAAGACACCTTATATAACGGGCATCCTTGCAGTTTATCCAGGTTCTGCTCTCTTTTTTCTGGCTCTTTCTCTGCTGGGCAGAACATGGTACAATACAAACAGCCGCACAGCAGGCCCAAAGGAGGAACAAATGAAGAAGCAAACGATATTGGCGCGGATCGCCCCTCTGCTTTTGGCAGCAGCGCTGGCCTTGGCAGGCATCTGGCTGAACAGCCGGGCAGTCGTCCTGAAAAGCGGGCAGCCCCCACAGACCCAAACCCTCGCACAGGGCTGTGCGCTCACCGGCTGGCAGCAGATCAAGCCCGGGGTATGGCAGTTCCTTTTCCATACCGCTGCGGAAGAACCCCTGGCTCTTTTTTTAGCTGAACCAGGCCGCCCCACCGCCAACGGCCAGCCGATGCAGCCCTTGGGCGAAGAGTTCTTTCTGCTTTCCCCGGCCCAAGACCGCACCGTTGAGATCCTGCTGGAGCAGCCTTCCCGGCCGCAAACATGGGCCGTCGGCCTGCCCCAGATACAGCAGTCACTGGAGCTGCGGAGCATCCTGCAGCTGATGACCCTGACCGCTTTTATTACCATGGCAGCCGGAGTTATGGCACTATTCCACTATAAACGTCAGTGGGAGTTGGGCTGTTTTTTGCTATACCTGGCGGTATTGTCCGGCTGGGGGCTGCTGGTAATGCTTGCGCCGTCCGGCGGGCTGCTGGCTTCAAAGCTGTTCCAGGGGTCATTCTTCCCCTTTGCAGTATTGGCCCCCGTGCTGCTCAGTATGGCTCTGACTGGGGTAGGACGTCCCACCTCCCGGCATCAGATGCGCTTCGCCATTGCCGCCGGCATCGGCCTGCTGCTGGCCGGGTTATCCCCCTGGGGAGTGATACGTTTTACCGCCCTGACCGCCGGTATGTTCTATTGTGTGGCACTTCTGAGCAAGGCGCAGGAACAGCAGGTAGAAGGTGCAGGGCTGCTCCTGATGCCGTGTGCCATCACAGCGGGGCTGCGGGTATGGACCTTGCTGCCTGGGCTGCAAGCCGATTTTTTTATAGAGTCCTGGAGTTTTTACCTGATCCGCTGCTCCCGATTCTTTGATCTTCCGTTTGCGCTGGGATGCCTGGTCTTTGTATGCCGGCGGTTTGCGCTGCAATTTGACCGCACAGAACAGCTGGCCCGGGAACTGGATCTGCGGGTGACCCAACGCACCCAAGCCTTGACCGAGGAGACCGAAGCACGCAAAAGCATGATGCTGAATATCTTCCACGACCTGCGCAGCCCATTGTTTGCAGTAAGCAGCGGCCTGGACACCTTGGCCCGGGCACCGGAGGCCCTGCCCACCCTGCTGCCCGCCTTGCAGCAGCGGATGAATTTTGTGCGCAGCCTGACCGAGGATCTTTTTCTGGCCGCAAAGCTGGAACAAAAACAGCTTCTGCTCAATGAAGATCAGGTGCTTTTGAATGAGGCCGCCGCTGCCGTATGCGCCGCCTGTCAGCCCGAGGCAGAGAAAAAAGGCATCACACTGCACGCAGAGACGGCCACTCCGCTGCCTGTCTGGGGGGATCAGGTCCGGCTGCAACAGGTGGTGCAGAATCTCGTGACCAACGCCATCCATTACACCCCTGTCGGCGGCAGTGTCCAGGTGACCTGCCGAGAATACGCAGGCAATGCTTTGGTCCGTGTACAGGATACCGGGTACGGCATTGCACCGGAGGATCAAAAAGCGGTCTTTGACCGATACTTTCATACCACCGCACAAACCAAACATGACTCCACCGGCTTGGGCCTGACCATTGCCCAGGAGCTTGCCCGGCTGCACCATGGAGAGATCACACTGGAAAGTGAGGTGGATAAAGGCAGCTGCTTCACGCTGGTCCTGCCTTTACTAAGCTGATCTGCCATTTTTGCGTTATATTTCAGGTTCTCACATCAAAAGGGGGAGGCCGGATCGGCCTCCCCCTTTTGTCTTTTACAGCTCTCTGGCGTACTGGACCTCTGCCGCCGTACAGTAGCTCCGGCGCAGACCCGTAGGAGCAAAACCATGTTTTGTGTAAAAACGGCAGGCACGGACATTCTCCTCAAATACCCACAGCATGATCTTTTTGTATCCTGCGGACTTTGCCTGCGCCAGTACCTTTTCAAGCAGCGGTCCGCCATATCCTCTGCCCCAGTTGTCCGGCAGGCTATGGATGCAGATCAGTTCTGCCCAGCCCTGGGTCTCCTCATCCCGGCTCGGCCCCCAAAACGCCATTGCGTGGGGTGCATCGTCCAGAAACAGCAGCCAGCCTTCTATCAGACCGGCTGCCAGGACCTGCGAATACATCGCCTCGTTTTTTGCAAGGGCGGTCAGCTGGTCCAACGTATCCTCCGGCAAGATCCCCCGGAAGGCGGTCCGCCAGGACTGTCGCTGGATATGGGCACAAAGGGCCGCATCCTTCTCCTGTGCCCGGCACAGGGTCTGTGCAGGAGAATATTCTGCGCCTTTCTCTGTCAATCGTTCCATATGGTTTGTTTCCTCATTTTGCACGTTTTCTCTGTGTATTGTCTTGTCACTCCTCCAAATAGTCCCGCAAGCGCTTTGCCCGGCTGGGATGACGCAGCTTCCGGAGGGCTTTTGCCTCGATCTGGCGGACGCGCTCTCTGGTGACATGAAATTCCCGTCCCAGCTCCTCCAGTGTGCGTGCCCTGCCATCTTCCAGACCAAACCGCAGCAGCAGCACCCGCTCCTCCCGGGGCGTCAGGCTTTTTAACACGCAAAGCAGTTCCCGGCGCAGCAGCTGACGGCCCGCTTCGTCCACAGGGACGCCTGCCTGTTCGTCCTGGATAAAATCCTCCAGGTGCGCATCCTCTTCTTCCCCCACCGGGGTCTCCAGGCTGATGGGTTCCTGCGCCAGCTGCATCAATTCGCGCACACGCTCCGGCGTCATTTCCAGCCGGACAGCGATCTCCTCCGCAGTCGGTTCCCGGCCATTGCAGCGCAGCAATTCCCCCGCTGTTTTTTTGACCCGGTTGATGCTTTCCACCAGATGGACCGGGATACGAATGGTCCGCCCCTGGTCTGCGATCGCCCGGGTAATGGCCTGCCGCACCCACCAGGTAGCATAGGTAGAGAATTTGAACCCACGGTCCGGCTCAAATTTTTCAGCTGCTTTCATCAGGCCCAGGTTTCCTTCCTGGATCAGGTCCAGGAAAGAAAGCCCCCGTCCTACATACCGTTTTGCCACCGAGACCACCAGCCGAAGGTTGGCCTCGCTGAGGCGGCGGCGGGCATCCAGGTCGCCTGCCTGGGCTGCTTTTGCAAGCGCTGTCTCCTGCTGCGGAGTCAGCAGCGGCACCCGGCCGATCTCTTTCAGGTAAGCCCGCACCGGGTCTTCCAGCGCCACTCCTTCGGCAGACAGTTCCCGGGCCAGATCTGCGATCTGTCCCTCGTCCAGCACCGGAAGATCCGGCTGATCCTCCACCACGCGCACTCCACGGGCAGCCAGCGCCTCGTACAGAGCATCCAGCTGCGATACATCGTACTCCTGCTGGTCCATGGCTTGGCTGACCTGCTCCTCTGTAAGCAAGTGGCTGCGCGCTTGGCTGGCCAGCTGACCTGCCAGTTCGTCGGTCTGCGACAGTTTCTGCATCGTATGTTTCTCCCTTCCCTCCAGCCGGAGGAAAGGGCATAGGATCACTCGGCAGTGGACTGCCCTTGTTTTTGTTCTCTCATCGACTGGAGATACCTTGTCAGTTCATCATTGGACATTTCCGCCGCTTTGCTTGCCTTGGGTGTGCCGCGGGCGATGCGGTCCAGATACAGCCGGATATCCTCCGGGGTACAATTCACATCGCTGTATTGTGCCGCAAGACGGCTCAATTCATGCAGTGCTTCTTCGCTCAGGGTCTGGTGCAGCACCGCCAGGGTCAGATCTTCGCCCCGAGCGGCTGTGTCCAGCATCGCCTGGTAGATCTGTTGGTGCAGCGGCATTAAAAACTGCTCTGGCTGAAGCCCTGCCTGTACCTGCGGCAGATACCTTGGCTCCCGCAGGACTGCTGCCAGCAGCCGCTGCTGTGCGCTGGCCACTCCCAAAGCCTGGCGGCCGCCGGCGCTGTATGGGACCTCGATGGTGTCCATCTCGCCCGAATGAAGGATGGCCCGGTTTTGCTCCCGTCTTTGCCTGCGCCCGACCTGTTGGCCGGCCTGCGCCAGCTGCGCCAAAATAGCAGATTTAGAAATATCGGTCTGCTCGGCCAGCCGCCCGGCATAGACCTCCCGCTCGGTAGGGTTAGAACGCTGCGCCAGCATCTCCACGGCTTCCTTGACGTATTGCAGCCGCTGGGAGTCCTCTTTCAGGTCGTATTTACGGCGCAGGTTTTCCAAACGGAAATCCAGCGCACTCCCCACGCCATCCAGCAGCGCCTGAAAACGCTCAGGCCCATATTTTTTGATGTACTCGTCCGGGTCCTTTGCGCCCGGGATCTGAAGCACGCCCACCTTGACCGGGCTGGAGCGGAACAGCTCCAGTGAACGGAGGGTCGCTTTCTGCCCCGCCTCATCCGAGTCGTAGCAAAGGATGACCTCCTCTGCATATTGGCTGATCAGACGCACCTGGTCGGGTGTCAGCGCCGTGCCGCAGGCACAAACGGCTGTATCGATCCCTGCCTGCTGCATGGTGATCACGTCCATATAGCCTTCGCACAGAACATACCGACGGGCTGCACTGCGCTTTGCCAGCTGCAGGGCGAATACCGTATCGGATTTGTGGTAGACCAATGTTTCTGGACTGTTGACGTATTTGGGCTTGGAGTCGTCCAGGACCCGGCCGCCAAAGGCGATGACATTGCCGCGCAGGTCAAAGATCGGGGTGATGACACGCTTCCAGAACAAACAATAGATCCGGCCGGATTGGCTGCGCTTGAACAGTCCGCTGGCGTCCAGCTCCTGCTGGTTATAGCCTTTGTCCCGCAGGTACTGGTACAGCGCCTGGCCATCGTCCGGCGCATATCCCAGACCAAATTTGACGATGGTCTTATCATCCAGCCCGCGTCTGCGCCAATAGGCCCGAGCCTGACGAGCTTCCTCCACAGTGGAATTCAGGCAGGCATGGAAAAACCGTGCCGCCTCCTTGTTCATAGAAAGGATGCGCCCCCGCAGCCGACCGGTCTTGTCGTCCTCTGTAGGGGCGGGCATCCCCGCCCGCTCTCCCAGCAGCTTGACTGCTTCTGTATAGCTGATGTTGTCCATCTTCTGCATAAAGGAGACGGCACTGCCGCCCGCTCCGCAGCCAAAACAGTAAAAGCTCTGGGTGTCCGGGTAGACGTAGAAGGAAGGGGTCTTTTCACTATGGAACGGGCATAGCCCGCTGTACAGCCTACCCTTTCGTTTGAGCTGCACATAACTGCCCACCAGATCGACAATGTCTACCCGGCGGGTCAGTTCCTCAATATATTCATGTGGGATCATGGGGTTTCAACTTCTCTCTGTTTCTCTTGAAATATCGGATGATTCATCCTCTTGCAATGCTCACAGAACATGCCACTTCTGCGGTACGAACAGCTGTTCAAAGGTGCGGATGGCATATTCATCGCTCATTCCGCTGATGTAATCGGTCACAGCCCGATCCCGGCCTTCCTGATAGACAAGCTGCAGATAGAAATTGGACATCTGCTCCGGGTGGCTCAAATAGTATTCGTATAGTTCCCCGATCACCTTGTCCACCTTCCGCTCCTCCTGTTTTGCAGTGCGGTCGATATACACGGTATCGTACATAAAAGCCTTCAAGGCCAGAAATGCCTCTTGTTCCTGGCTGCCTGCCGCCACATCGCCCTGGCTGTTTTCCAGGATGCTGTTGATCATGGTGGTGATCCGCTGGGATTTGGAATGTCCCAGCACAGCGGTGCAGTCCTTTGGCAGAGCTTCCTCCGACAGCACCCCTGCCCGCACAGCGTCCTCGATATCGTGGTTGACAAATGCGATCTGATCGGCCATGCGGACGATGCGTCCCTCCGGGGTGGCCGCCCAGGTGCCTTTGGTGTGGGTGATGATGCCATTGCGCACCTCCCAGCTGAGGTTGAGCCCTGCGCCGTCTTTTTCCAGCTTGTCCACCACCCGCAGGCTCTGGACATAATGCTTAAAGCCGCCGGGGGTCAGCTGGTCCAGTGCAGCCTCTCCGGCATGGCCAAACGGTGTATGCCCCAGGTCATGTGCCAGACTGATGGCTTCGGTCAGGTCTTCATTCAGACGCAGCCCCCGGGCAATGGTCCGGGCGATCTGGGCCACCTCCAGCGTATGGGTCAGCCGTGTACGGTAGAGATCCCCTTCCGGCGAGAGAAAGACCTGCGTCTTTTGTTTCAGCCGGCGGAATGCTTTGCAGTGGATGATCCGGTCCCGGTCCCGCTGGTATACCGGTCGGATCGGGTCTTGCGGCTCCGGTCTTGCGCGGCCGCGGCTGGCATCGCTGAAGCTGGCCCAGGGAGCCAATGTCAGCCGTTCGATCTGTTGTGTCTGCTCTCGCACATTCATAGTAAGCTTCCCTCCCTTACTGGTTATGCGGTATATTTTGCGGCCGGAACAGGCCAGCCTTTTCTGTTCTGAGCACAGCTGCTCCGCACCAAAAAGCATATTCTGCTATAAAGCCTTATCCAAAGATAGCGTCCAGCATTTCCGGGCAGCTCCTCCTGCTGGAGACAGGTTTTCTCCACGGATACCCTTATTATAGCATAGTCCCCGGCTCGAAGGGGGATGTTTTATGTCGGCAGAGCACAAAATCAGAACGGTGCATAGAAAGGCTCGGACACCTGCACCTGTCCGCTGCCCCGTGTCAGCTCCCGCAGCTGTTCCAGCAGCGGACCTTGTGTCCCCTCCGGCATCTGCCAGCGCAATGTGACCCGGTCCGTGAACAAGGGCTCGGCCATTTTTGCGCCCGATGCCGTAATAAGCACTGCAGCCCGGTCATACAAGGAATAGTCCAGCTCTACGCACAGCTCTATCACGCTGCGCACTGTGACGACCTCCGCATTGGCCAGCGCCCGGGAGGTAGCGGTGGTATAGGCCCGCACCAGTCCCCCTGTGCCCAGCAGCACCCCGCCAAAGTACCGGGTGATCACTACGATCAGGTCTGTAAGGCCGCTGTGCTGCAAGACCTCCAGTGCCGGTGTACCCGCCGTCTTGGCCGGTTCTCCATCATCCGAATAGCGCTCCCGGTGGTCGGCCCGGAGACGGTAGGCATACACATTATGCCGTGCGGTACGGTTGGCTTGGCGCACCTGCTCCAAAAAGGCCAGGGCTGCCTCCTCGCTGTCTGCAAAGGAGAGCTGTGCAATAAAGCGGCTTTTCTTTTCTTCGTATTCTCCGGCAGCAGTGCCCCGGATCGTGCGGTAATCTTCCACGGGGATCTCCCTTCTTTTGGTATAGTCTGTTCTGTTCAAAGTATACCATAAACTATTCCTTGCGCAAAGCCCTGCCTTTATGCCGCCGGCGGCCCTGTTCCCGACAGCACAAAAGCCGCCCTCCGTACAAGCGGAAAGCGGCTTTTCAAAGCTGCGGCGGCAATGGACCAGTCTGGTCATTCACCACGGATCATCTCGATGCCCTTTTGCAGAGTCTCTTGGTCGATCGCTCCATTGGCGCGGGCGATCGCATAGCCCTCTGCATCTATAAAATAGGTGGACGGCAGCGCATACACCCCGTAGGCGGCAGCGGCCTCTCCCTGTGTATCATAGACCATCGGCAGCACATAACCCTTATCCGCCAAAAACTCCCAGGCGGTGAGCATCGTTTCCCGTGAGCCGTCTGTAACATTGACCATCAGGAACTGAACTTCCTCCCCCAGCTGCTGATATACGGCATCAAAATCCGGCATCTCACGCTGACAGGGCCCGCACCAGCTGGCCCAGAAATTCAGCACCACCGGGGTGCCCCGATAGTCCGATAAACGCACTGCGGTACCCTGACTGTCATAAACCGTAAAATCCGGCGCAAGGTTTTTGGGTCCGCTGTTGGACTGCCCCAGCTGCTGCGCACCCATTCCGCCGCTCAGCCGTGTATACAGCACACCGGCCAACCCCAAAACGGCCAGCAGCGCCAGTGCCGCCCAAAGCAGCTTCTTTTTTTGACTCATAGGTCCATTTCTCCTTTGCATTGAACCAGGCCATTAGCCCAGCAGGGCAAGCATCCGCCCTAACGTGCCGGTAGCCATCAATATACCTGTCAGGATCAGCAGTCCGCCGCTGATCCCATTGATGAGTTTATAGTGCTGTTTGACCCAGTCCAGCGCCGAACGCAGGCTGTCGATCAGCACCGCACTCAGAATAAACGGGACACCCAGCCCCAGAGAGTAGACCAGCAGCATCCCCATACCCTGCAGAACATGGCCCTGCTGTGAGGCCAGCATCAGTGCCGAGCCCAAAAAAGCTCCGACACAAGGGGTCCACCCCACCGAGAACACCGCCCCAAATACCGCAGACTGCCAGAACCCACCGCCCTGAGGGGCGCGGGCTGCACTGCCGTGGAAAAGATCCAGGTGCAGCACACCCAAAAAATTCAAGCCAAACAGGATCACAACGCCGCCGCAGACCAGGTTGACCAGTGTCTGATACTGACGCAGAAGTCCGCCCAGCGTCCCCGCCAGGGCACCCAATGCCACAAATACAGCGGTAAATCCAGCCACAAAGCCCAGCGCCCCGGCCAAGGTGCGGCGGGTGGTGCGGGGTCCGCCTGCTGCAAAATAGGACAGATACACCGGCAGCATCGGCAAAAGACACGGGGAAAGAAAGGTAACGACCCCCTCCAGAAAAGCGATCACATATTGCATCCGTCTTTGCCTCCACAGTTCCCGATCCCAGACAGGAGCCAGCCCATCAGCCCCATATACGCCATTGAGGCAAAAGGACTTGCCGTAATCATGCAGGTGCCGGTGGAGCAGCCCACCAGCGCATAATATGCAAGTCCAACTGCCGCCCCAGCCAAGGTGAACAGTAACGGACGCAGCCAATTTTCAGGCAGTCTTTTCATATAAAAGTCTCCTTTATTCCGCCCCTCTTTTTTCAGGGAGAGATAGATGCCGTCAGTATACCGGAGCCGGGCGTCGGCCGTCTGTGACAGCGTCACATTGACCGTTCCATCAAAGTCTGTGCCGCCTGGCGGACGGCAGAAAGCGTATTCTGCACCGGCTGCTGCGGGGTCTGCTCCTGCGCTGCTCACACCGCAGCTGCCAGCAAAGGCCGCCCGCTGGAGCAAAGCTCCGCAGGCGACCGTGGTTCAGATTATTTTTTGTGCGGCGGACAAGTTCAGTCCTCCGGAAGGTCCATTCCGCAGGAGGCCGCCCGGGCTGTCAAGCAGGCATCCCAAACGACTGCCGCATAAAAGCGGTATCCACCCGCCAGGTGCGAACATGCAAACCCGCTGCCTTTCAGGATGCGGCTGGCGATATAGCTGCGCAGACCGCTCTGACAAACCAGATAGACCGGTTTTGTTTTATCCAGCTGTTCCAGATGCTCCCGCAGCTGGTCCACCGGCAGATTGATAAACCCATCGATGTGGCCCGCAGCATATTCTGCTTGGGTGCGGACGTCCACCAGCTGGACGCTGCCATCCCGGGGCAGGGCCGGCTCATCCTCTGCTCTCCACTGCTGTACCAGCCCCTGATCCAGGTCCTCTGCCATAAAGCCTGCCATATTCACGGGGTCTTTCGCGGAGGAATAAGGCGGCGCATAGGCCAGATCCAGTTCCTTGAGCTGCGGTGCAGTCATTCCTGCATGGATCGCTGTGGCCAGCACATCAATGCGTTTGTCTACACCTTCATACCCCACGATCTGTGCCCCAAGCACCCGCAGCGTAGGCCTATCATAGACCAGCTTCATAGTCATCAGCCGTCCGCCGGGGTAATACCCCGCATGGCTCATGGGAGACAAGATCACCGCTTCCGGATCAAAGCCTGCATTGCGAGCGTTCTTTTCATTGACGCCAGTGGCGGCGGCCGTCATAGAAAACACCTTGACCACCGAGCTGCCCTGAGAGCCGGTATAGTGGCTGTCCATCCCACAGATATTATCCGCAATGATGCGCCCCTGCTTGTTGGCAGGACCCGCCAGCGAGATCAATGCGTCCTGACCGGTAACGACATGCCGTACCTGGACGGCATCCCCCGCTGCATAGATATCCGGGACGGAGGTCTCCATCCGGTCATTGACGAGGATGCTATCCTTGATACCCAGTGCCAGCCCGGCGGATTTTGCCAATGCGGTATCCGGTGTGACCCCGATGGCCAGCACTACCATATCCGCCTGGAGCGAGGGCTCATCCTTGCGCAGGACCTCCACCCCACGATTGGTGGAGGCAAACCCTTCCACGGTAGAACCCAAAGCCAGTTGGACCCCATGGCGGCGCATCTCTGCATGGATCAAGGCGGCCATATCTGCATCAAAGGGGTTCATCAGCTGCTTAGGCCGCTGCACGATGGTGACTTCCATGCCCAACTCCCGCAGATTTTCTGCCAGTTCCAGACCGATAAAGCCGCCGCCTGCCAGCACCGCCGAGCGGGGTTTGTTTTTTTGAATAAATTCCTTGATGCGGAAGGTATCCTCTACCGTACGCAGTGTGAACACCCGTTCCAGGCCGACACCCGGCAGCCGGGGCTGGGTAGGTCTTGCACCCGGAGCGAGGATCAGTTTATCATAACTTTCCTCAAATGTGCGGCCGGTGGCAAGATCTGTGACCGACACTGCCTTTCGCTCCGGGTGAAGAGCAGTCACTTCATGCCGGACACGGACCTGCACCCGGAAACGGGCAAAAAACTGCTCCGGGGTCTGCAGGGTCAGCGCCTCCGGGTCGGTGATCACATCCCCGATATAATACGGCAGGCCGCAGTTGGCATAGGAGATATGCCCTGAGCGCTCAAAGATCAGGATCTCGGCCTGTTCATCCAAACGACGCAGCCGGGCTGCTGCGGTTGCACCTGCGGCCACACCGCCCACGATCACGACCTTCATGCAAACTCCACCTCCCCTGCATAGCTCATCATTCCACCCAGGTCTGTAACCTTGGTATACCCCATCCGTTCCAGCTCCCGCACTGCCTGACGGCTGCGCGCACCGGAGTGGCAGTATACATACACCGGCGCAGCTTTGTCCGGAACGAATGCAGCTGCGCCGTGTATCGATTGCAGCGGAAGATTGCGGCTGCCAGGGATATGCCCCTGACTATATTCCTGGGGCGTGCGCACATCCAGCAAAACCGAGCCGGACTGGGCACGACATTCTTCTAACCGGGCATGGATATCCGGCTGCTGCCGGAAAAGATCAAAAAAATCATGGTCTGCTCCTTTAGAACGGGGGTGGATCGCAGCATACTTTGTAGTCTGATTATACCCAAGGAGGCCAGGTAGTATCTGTGATACGGTCACCCTTTTTCTTCCCTTTTCCCCTGTCTGTGCGCAAACAGACCAGAGCGGACTGCGCCGCCAAATAAAAAGAGCGCCGATCCAAAACGAATCAGCGCTCTTTTTGTTCATGCCGCCGACGGGGGTCGAACCCGTACTCTGTCTCCAGAAAGGGATTTTAAGTCCCTCGTGTCTGCCAGTTCCACCACGGCGACCCAGTATGCCACCCTTGCGGGGGCCAAACGACAGTTTTTATAATACAATAGTTTCCGCCCTTTGTCAAGAAAAGACTGTGCGGCTGACCGGATATCCAGCCAAAGAGACCTTTCTCCCCGGTATGGACTAAACAAAAAATGGAGCGTCCCGCTCCGCAACCCGAACAGGACACTCCGTTTTTGGTTTTTACATGCAAAAATTATACCTTGCCGCCGTGGAGTTCCGCATACATTTTTGCGCGGCAATCTGCCACAGCAGGGGTCATATTGACGTAATGCTTATGGGGGCACTCCAAGCGCAGCTCGCTCTCCCAGGTCTCTGTGGTGAGCTGGCGGGCAATATACGCCTTTTTCTCTGCAATAGAGGGCAGCTGGATGGCCAGCTCGCCCCCCAGGATGTGGGGTACCAGCAGCGGCTTGACCGCAGACGGCGTGATGGTGACCGTGCGCTCAATGGCATCCGGGTCCAGGTTGACCATAGTCACCGGTTTGCCCGCCTCGATCACCTCGCCATCCATCGCGATCAGATCACATTGTGCCTGCCCGTTCTCATCGTACAGACGCCAAGGCATCTTTTTGCCCGGAATGATCGCCTTGCTGGCAGAATCCGAACACTTCATCTTGGGCAGATAGCTGCCGTCTGCCTGCTTGACAGCGACCAGCTTATATACGCCGCCAAACACAGGGTCGGAAGCGGAGGTGATCAGATTTTCGCCTACGCCGTAGGAGTCGAAGTGAGCGTGCTCATACAGCTCCATATTGGCGATCTTTTTTTCATCCAGGCCATTGGAGGCTACCAGCTTGATATACGGCTTGCCTGCGGCATCCAGCGCCTTACGCAGCCGCTTGGAGCCACGCGCCAGGTCACCGGAATCGATGCGGGCAGATTTGACCCGGCGGTTGGGGTCGTTGGGATATTTTTCAATCAGGTAATCGTCCAATTTGATCAGGTTGGGCAGGCCGCTCTCCATAATATTATAGGTATCCAGCAGCAAACTGACCGAATCCGGATAGGTATCCGCAAACGCCTTGAACGCATCAAATTCTGTGGGGAAAAACTCAATAAAGCTATGGGCCACCGTGCCCACTGCCTTGACCTCCGAGCCAAACTTCATCTCGGCCAGGCAGTTGGCCGTGCCGACACAGCCACCCAGCACCGCTGCATAGGCGCCATCATTGCCTGCGCTTTCGCCCTGAGCCCGGCGGGTGCCAAACTCCATAACACTGCGGGGGGTGTGGGTATTCAGCCCGACCACACGGGTAGCTTTGGTGGCGATCAGGCTATGGAAGTTCATGGTCTGCAGCAGATAGGTCTCGATCAGGATCGCACCGACCAGGTCGCACTCGATCCGCACCATCTGCACATGGGGATAGCAGACCGTGCCCTCCGGCAGGGCATACATATCCCCTTTCCAGCGGTATGTGCGCAGATACTCGCAGAACTCCTCGCTCATGCCTTTTGTACGCAGCCACCAGATATCCTGCTCGTTGAAATGGTAGTTCATCAAAAAGCGGGTCAGTTTGCGCTGGCCTGCACTGATGGAATACCCCAGATCATCCGGGTTCTTGCGGAAGAACATATCGAATACCAGGGTCGTATCCTTAAATCCATGCAAAAACAGGCAGTTGGCCATTGTGAACTCGTAAAAGTCCACCACCATTGCGGGGTTATCATAATCCTCATCCGGAATGTAGGGAACAACTTTGATCTCGTCCATGAACGCATCCTCATTTCTTCTTGCGTTGCGGCCCTGCGGCCGACCTGTCTTGACAGTATGCCTGCGTTTGTACCATGATAGCATTATTTGTAAAGGGACGCAAGGGTTTTTGCAAAATTCTGCAATAGAAAAAGCCGCCGCAGGGCGCAAATAGAGACCCTGCGGCGGCCAGACGGAAGCACAGCCGTGCTTCCCTATCAAAAACTATCTCAGCCGTTCATGATGCTGGGGGTAGCGTTCTTCAGCACAACGTCATGGCTGCCACCCTCAACGATAGAGGTAGAGGACACCACCGTCAGCTTTGCCTTCTGCTGCAGCTCAGGGATGGACAGTGCGCCGCAGTTGCACATGGTGCTCTTGACCTTGTACAGGGTGGTCTGCACACCATCGGCCAGGGGGCCGGCATACGGCACATAGCTATCCACGCCTTCCTCAAAGTTCAGCTTGGAAGCGCCGCCCAGGTCATACCGCTGCCAGTTGCGGGCACGGTTGGAGCCTTCGCCCCAGTACTCCTTCATATACTGGCCATTGATACGCACCTTGTTGGTGGGGCTCTCGTCAAAACGAGCAAAGTAGCGGCCCAGCATCACAAAATCTGCGCCCATTGCCAGAGCCAGAGTAATATGATAGTCGTGAACGATGCCGCCGTCCGAGCAGATGGGCACATAGATGCCGGTCTCCTTATAATACTCGTCCCGAGCCTTTGCCACCTCGATGACCGCAGTAGCCTGGCCGCGGCCAATGCCCTTGGTCTCACGGGTGATGCAGATGGAACCGCCGCCGATGCCGATCTTCACGAAATCAGCGCCAGCCTCAGCCAGGAAGCGGAAGCCCTCGGCATCCACCACGTTGCCTGCGCCCACCTTTACGGTGTCGCCGTAATGCTCGCGGATCCATGCAATGGTGCGGCTCTGCCACTCCGAGAAGCCCTCGGAGGAGTCGATGCACAGCACATCCACGCCAGCCTCCACCAGAGCAGGCACACGCTGGGCATAGTCACGGGTGTTGATGCCGGCGCCCACAACGTAGCTCTTGTTGGCATCCAGCAGCTCGTTTGCATTTTCCTTGTGGGAATTGTAGTCCTTACGGAAGACGATATACTGCAGGTTGCCCTCATCGTCCACCAGGGGCAGGGTGTTGATCTTGTTGTCCCAGATGATATTGTTGCAGTCGTGCAGAGAGGTATTGACCGGAGCCGTGACCAGCTTCTCCAGCGGGGTCATGAAGGTAGTGACCAGAGCGTCGTCCGGAGTGTGGTTGATCCGGTAATCACGAGAGGCCACAATGCCCAGCAGCTTGCCGTGGGGGGTGCCGTCTGCAGTGATAGCAATGGTGGAGTGGCCGGTGCGGGCCTTCAGATCCAGCACGTCGTGCAGGGTGGCAGTGGGGGCCAGGTTGGAGTCGGACACCACATAGCCGGCCTTGTAGGTCTTGACACGATGGACCATAGCGGCCTCATCCTCAATGCTCTGAGAGCCGTAAACAAAGGAAACACCGCCCTGACGAGCCAGTGCAATGGCCAGCTTATCGCCGGAGACCGACTGCATGATGGCGCTGATCATGGGGATGTTCATCTCCAGGGGGCACTCTTCCTGACCCTTGCGATACTTAACAAGGGGGGTCTTGAGGCTGACCGCCGTGGGGACATTCTCGGCAGAGGAGTAGCCGGGAACCAGCAGGTATTCACCAAAAGTGCGGGAGGGTTCTTCATAAAAATATGCCATAGTCAAAGCTCCTTTTTTCTTTTTCTTCAAACAGCAGCCAGGGTTAACGACACTTTTTGTCCGTTTGTGTATGATTGCCTATACTATACCACAATCGACGGATAAATACAAAAGGTTCCGTGTCCAAAGTTTCCAAATACAGCCCGATGAAAACCATGCATTTTGTATAGAAAGCCCCTTAAAGTCGGACTTTGTCCCCCGGCCTGGCAGATGCAAAAAAGCCCGTCCTGAAAAGGACGGGCTTTTTTGCACACGAAGCTGAGATGCCGCCTGTGCGGCGCCGGTCAGCAGCTGAGAAGGAGGTCAGCCGGAGGAGGACGACCATAGCGCCCAGCATCTCAATGAACAAGAAGAAAAAGATTTCACAGCGGAACGCATCCTTGCTGTAACTATATTGTAACTCTTTTGATATCAATTTGCAATAGGCATTCGCAAATTTTTTTGAACTTTTTCAAATTTCCGCCTGCATGGGCTGGTCAATCCTCCAGCGGACCTGTTTCCAGGTAACATTCAAACGCGCTTTGCCCTTCATGACGGCCCAGCACATACCACCCCTCACCAGAGGGCGCCACAAACACCTCCATGCTCTGCCCCATCAGCAGCTGGCGGTGATATTTCAGGCAAGCAAAACGGACGGCTTCCTGCTGCAGCACCGCAAGCGGCAGCGCATCGCAGGCAATGTCCAGATAACAGGCGTTATTCAGATGGCCATTCTGATCGCACAGAGAGTAATCTGCCCGCCAGACCCCGGCACTGGTCAAAGGCTCTGCCTTATGGACGTGCAGCGGAAGCTCCGCCTCCACCTGCTGGTTCCAATAATGCTCCGGAGCCTGCCAACCCGGCTGACGCAGGATATGCTGGCTCTCTGTATCCACCAGGATCCACCGGGCATCCACCAGGGCTGCCAGCTGGCCGTCCTCCCCCCGCAGCTCGGTAATACGCTTGAGAGATCCCCGGTGGCTCTGCTCCGCAAAGGTGGTCAGGGTCATCTGCTCCCCCCGGCGGGGCACCCGCACAAACCGGAGCGCCTGTTTCCCCAACAGGAACACCGCTTTTTGCTGGGCAAAAAACACATCGTCCATGCCATAGGCACAGGCGTGATCGGTAGAGATCTGCTCAATGCAGCGCAGCAGCGCACTGGGTTTCATCCGACGGCGGAAATCCACCGCTGCATTCTGGATCTGGACCGGCTGACTGAACGAATATTTTTCCATGAATGGGTCACCTTTTTCTTTATAGGAATCTTTACAGGCACACCTGCCATTTTAGCTTACATCATTTGGGCGGAATTTGTCAAACACAGAAGATAGCCTTTCTATAAAAACAGACCAGCAGTCTGCGCCTGCCGGTCTGTCAAAATGCAATGCCCTATCCCCTGCCCCAAGCTGCAATGGTATCCAGCACAGAGAGATCCACCCGGTAGATCGAATCGTCCCCTGCGAGGGACAGATAGCACCCATCCGCCCCCAGCGCATAACAAAACACAAGGTCTCGCTCCGGTGTGCGGACCTTGAGCTGAACATCCGGTGTATCCAGCCCATATTCCGCAGGTTCGGCGCCGGTATACTGGCCTGCAGCATAGCTGGTCACAGCGGACAGCAGCCCCTGTACACGGTCTGGTTCCAACGTCTGCTGTCCGTCCAACTGCCATACGGCGGCATAGCCGCCCGCCGGGTCTGGCGTCTGGAGTTTTTGCAGCCGGTATCTTCTGCCATCGGACAAGGTGCAATCCAGCATCTCGATCTCCGAAGCGGTGATCCCTGCCGGCGAAAAGGGTTCAAAAAGCTGCTCCTTTGTTTTTGTAAAGGGAGCTGCCCGCCGAGCCGGAACAAGGCAAAGTGCCGCCTGCCCTTCCACTTGCAGGTAGATCTGATCCGTGATGGTGTTTTGGGCACCGAACGCAAAGGCAAGGGTCTCCCCCTCTGTGGTGATGACCCGCAGGCGCACCAAGGGTTCTGCCAGCCCATAATCCTGCCCTGAAACGGGCTCCAGTCTTCGCTGTGGTTCCAGCCCCATCAGGGCAGTGAGCATCGCATTGCAGGCAGATGCATCCAGATGATAGGCCGGATCTTCCGCCAGCGTCCAGCTGCCCGCCTCATACTCCAGCGTCAGTGTCTGCCCCTGATAGGTATATTGGAGACAGCGCAGCGTCTGTGGCGTAACAGGACACACGGAACCTTCGGCCTTTTCTGAACGGGCAGAGAGACCGGTCAGCCACCACAACCCCACAGCAGCCAGCAGCACACCAGCCAGCAGCACCAGCAAGGTCTTTTTGCGGCCCTCCATAGGCGTTTACCTTCTGCGGCGCAGCACCAGCACTGCACCGCCCGCTATCAGTATAGCTGCCGGCAATACCAGCACGAACAGGATGCCAAGCCCTGCGGTCAATCGCCCATCGATTTGAAGCGACGCTGCTTCCAACGCCTTGGAGGGGATCTGCACCCCGCTGGTCTGTCCCGCCAGAGAGGAGGCACAGCCCTGCAAAAAAGCGGCGTTGCCAGGGGCGGTCTGATAAACAGCTTCGTCATCCATTCCCCCGCAGCCGATCCAGATCACCTCCGCACCGGTATCCTGCTGGCAGGCATATGCGGCCAGCGCAAAGGGGCCGTCTGCGTCCCCTTCCTCCCGATCGGTAGTCGTCATCTGGTAGCCCGCCGCTTTGCTGTATGCAGCGTCCGAAGTCAGCAAAAGAGCCTCCGAGATCACATCCTCACGGGGGTCCAGCCGAATGCCCTGCGCCAGCTCCAATAGCACCGGGCGGCTGGTATCCAGACCATCCAGAGCCGTAGTTTCCATCGCAGAGGCATAGTCTGGCAGCAGCGAACAGGGATAGCCATAGAGTGCATGATCCGCCTGTCCCTCTGCTATGATACCATCCACCCGAGATAGACCGAATTGCGCCAAAAGTTCGTCCAGATTCGGGGTCTGGTAATACTCTCCGGTAAGCACCAGCAGCTTGCCGCCCTGGGCGAGGTACTCTTTCATCCGGCCCACTTCGTTTACCTTTTGGCCTGCACCGGCCAGATCGCTCTGCGGAACATTCAGGATCAGCAGGTCACAGTCCTCCGGCACTGTCCCAGACAGCAGGCTCAGCGTATTAAGGGCAAAACCCTGTTTTTCCAGCGTAATGCTCAATGTTTCGGTCAGGGACTTTTCTCCATGGCCCGTAAGGACATAGGCATGGCGCTGCTCTCCGCTGGTCAGCCGGTAAAGCGCCGCCGTCAGGTCGTTTTCTCCGTCAAACCGCAGGCTATATCCGCCGGTCGTGGCATAATCTGAATAGTCGTATTCATACAGCTCGGCTGCATCCAGCACCAGGCTGTCCTCTCCGGAAACCAGGATCAAACTTCCGGCAGAGGCATTTTCCGCCCCATACTGCGCAGCAAAAGTCGGGTACAGTGCCGGGTCTTTCAGCTGCCAGGTGATCTGCGGATTTTCCGCTGCACAGCGGTTCAGATAGGAGCGGATCAGGGTATCCTCGCTGCCGGTCTCGCAGAGATAATAAACCGTGACTTCCTGCGGGATCTCCCGGATCACCTGGAGGGACTCCGGGCTGAGCGAATAAAGCCCCGCCTCGGACAAGTCCAGCTGCGTATATGTTTCAGGGATCGCCCGCACCACCAAATTGATCAGCACCGCCAGGGCAAGCGCAGCAGCCCAGACCGCAGCTGTCCACGCCCCTTTTTGAGCAGAGGTCGTTTTTTTCATATACAGACGCCTCCTCTCTCAGTTCCAGCGGCGCCGGTCCAGCACCTGCACCGTAAAGAACAAAAACAACGCCGACACGGTGAGATAATACACCACAGACGGCACCGAAAATACGCCATTGACAAAACTTTCAAAAGGCACGAACAGGCACAGTGCTTCCAGCACAGCGCTGAATGCCTCGATCAGCCAGGCACTGCGGAACCAAAACAGTGCAGACAGCCCCAAACAGAGCACAGCAAAACTGATGCAGCCTGCCAGCAGACTTTTGCTCCGCAGACCCACACCCAAGCTGAACAGTGCCGCCAGCCCCGCAAAGACGACCAATGCTGCTGCGCTGCCTGCGCTGAACATGGAACGAAGCCCCGGCATCAGGTAGGCCAGCAGCAGAACGCCAAAGCAGCCGACCGCTGCAATGATCTGATTTTCGGTCAGGCTGGAACAGAACTCCCCTACCGCCAACGCCGCACAGCCCAAAAGAAAATAACACAGCAGCGCAGCCAGATTGGATGCCAGGGATGCACTGGAACCGCCCAGTGCCCGCAGGACCAGGATCATGCCCGCATCCGCCAGGCAAGGCAGCGCAAAGACGGCACACATAGCCAGATATTTGCCCAGCACGATCTCCCACAGAGACACCGGACTGGTGAGCAGAAGCTGATCTGTGCGGCTGTGACGTTCCTCCGCCAGGCTGCGCATAGCCAGCACCGGCGCATATACCAACAGCACAAACAGCGAATTGTACAAAGTATAATACCCAAAGTCCGGCAGACCGTACCCCAGGTTCAGCGCCAGAAAATACAGCCCGGTAGCCCCCAGCAAAAATGCTGTAAGCACATAGCCGATCATGCCATGAAAATAGCTGCCTATCTCCCGCTTGAAGATCGTGGTCATTCTTCCGCCTCCATTCCAGTTGTTTCCGGCGGTGTGCCGGTCAGCTGCAAAAACACTTCTTCCAGGCTTTTATGCTGGGCAGACAGTTCCAGCACTGGGCAGCCAGCCTGTGCCAATGCCCGGGATACCTGTGCCCGGTGGTCGCCGTCTCCGCTGCAATGCACCAGGCAGCAGCTTTCGCCCTGCTGCTGTGAAAGAAGTTCCACCTGCTCCACCCCAGGCAGCGCCGCCAATGCCGCTTCCACCTCCGCACCTGTGCCCTGGGCTGTAACGCGCAGAGTGACCCCCGCAGACAGACGATCACTGAGTTGATCCAGTGTTCCGGATGCCACCAGATGCCCCCCTGAGAGGATCAGCACCTGACTGCACACAGCCTGCACCTCGCTGAGGATATGGCTGGAAAGCAGCACTGTGTGGTGACCAGCCAGCTCCCGGATCAGACGACGGATCTCGGTGACCTGCGCGGGGTCCAGACCAACGGTGGGTTCGTCCAGGATGATAAGCTGCGGTTTGCCCAGCAGAGCCTGTGCGATCCCCACACGCTGCCGGTACCCTTTAGAAAGATTCCGGATCAGCCGCGGCAGTACGGATTCCACGCCGGTGCGGCGGGCTGTGCGAAGGATCTGCGCAGCCCGATCTGCCTGCGGAACGTGTTTCAAGCGCGCTGCAAAGTCCAAATACTCCTGGACTGTCATCTCCGGATAAAGGGGCGGTTGTTCCGGCAGATAGCCGATACAGCTCTTGGCCCGAACATCCGGCAGCGGATACCCCGCCACCTGTACACTGCCGCTGGTAGGCGCCAGATAGCCTGTCAGGATATTCATAATCGTGGATTTGCCCGCGCCATTGGGGCCCAGCAGACCGCAGATCTGTCCCTGCTCCACCTGAAAGGACACATCCTCCACGGCCAGGCGGCTGCCATAGCGTTTTGTGAGGTGAGACACTTGGATCATGAGGCACACTCCTTTTATATAAATAGGGTCCCTGCCCGGCCTTGGCGATACCCAGGCACAAAGCGGATCATTTTACCGTGCGAATACCAAACCAGTGTAGTGAACAGATGTGTTCAAATTATGGCAGAGAGATGGATTTTTTCTTTCTGTGAGGCGGAGAGAAAAGCAAAAAAGCGCCGCTTCCCGAAGGAAACGGCGCTTGTACAGCTAAGCCACAGATTACTTGCGGCCAAAGCGCTTGTTGAAGCGCTCAACGCGTCCGCCGGTGTCAACCAGCTTCTGCTTGCCCGTGTAGAACGGGTGGCACTTGGAGCAAACTTCGATGTGGATCTCAGGCTTGGTCGAGCGGGTCTGGATCACATTGCCGCACGCACAGGTGATGGTGCAGTCAACGTAGTTCGGGTGGATGCCCTGTTTCATTTCTTTTCACCTCAATTCTGGTTCTGACTTCTTGGGGCCATATTCTCATGTATGTGCCCATCACAACCTTCAATATCGGCTACCCCGTCGAGCGGCCTTGGAAACGATTGCCTTAATATTATAGCACAGATTTGAGAAATTGCAAGGGCTGTTTTTTACTTTTCCAGCAAACTTTTTTCATCCAATGCGCTGGCGCTTATCCAGGCGCATCTTGTCCGCGATCATCGCTATAAACTCCGAATTTGTGGGTTTCCCCCGCAGGTTATGGATGGTGTAACCAAAATAGCTGTTCAGGGTGAAAATATCGTTTATTCGTTAATAATTGCACATCGCAAGCCCATATATCCAATAAACAACCACTTTACCATAGTAAAGAAAAAGACAATAAATATCGGTGAAATTATCCTGTATTTGTAGGCATAGTCCCAAATGATTTATCATACTGTAAGTATACCGGTTTTTAGGCCAAAAAGCAACAGATGATCGAAAAATAAAAGCCCCTGCAATTTTCACTCCAGCCCTATTATCGGCTAGTATGATTGTTGCAGGGTCTTTTTCTATATGTTGTTTAATGAAGAATGTACGTAAATATCAATTCACATTCTTCCGGTGCTGCTCCCGCAAAGCCTTGAGCTGCTTATTCGCATCCAGAGCATCTTGGGTAAAAGCATTGTTCTTCCACCAAGCCACCAAAGATGCACCAACCGTCATACCCGTAGTGATAAAAGTCTCAAGTTCTGCATTTTCAATGGGGAGAATCGGGTGCCCAGTAGCACTCAAAATCTGGTTGGTCAGGGCAAGACCCAGAAGTGCCGTGCGCACAATCGTGCCAGTTTCAATTTTGTTTGCCATAAGTCATTTCCTTTCTTTATCAGTCATCTTCTTGGGCAGAGATCGTTTGTACCGGCAGCGCTCGCATGGCAGGCTCGATTTTACCGTGAACAAAGCCATCTCCACCAAGTTTTTCATAATCCGAAAAAAGTTCCCAGAACACATCGGCCTCCATGATGTTCCAGGCGCCCTTACCGGTGTAATAGCGGTACGCTTCCAGCAGCCGATCCCGCAGCTCATTGCGCTTTAATGTGCGTTGCTCCTCGTCCATCTTCTGCAGCCGCTGGGCAGTCTGCTGCTGGCTACTTCTCAGCTCGGCAATCTCTCCCCGAAGCTCATCCTGGATTTTCAGGCTCTGTGCTCTGTATTCGGGATACTTGTTAATGCTGTCCAACGCCTGAGCTAACTTCTCATCCCGCTCCTGTTCGGCGTCATGCCTTTCCACGATATAGCTCTTGACTTTGCGATAGATCATTGCCGCAAAGCTGACAGCTAAGCCCAGCTCCACAACCTGCCAGAGCGTAACACCACCAAAAATCAGCTTAAATTCTTCTGCTCCTGTCACACGTCACCCTCCCCTCTCAAAAGCCATTCAGGCGTGCTCTGCGCATAATGGCCGGGTAGTCCTTGTACGACACATCGCAGTCCAGCCTTTTGCCGAACCCTGCAATATCAAGAGCGTTAGTGCTGCTGTACTGCCACAGACCGTTCTGCACGGCGCTGGTGTCCACTTTCGTGTAGGCCGCTTCCCACTTGTCAAACGCTTTCAGTTCGCTAAGATTCGTATAGCTCTGGAAGAAATCCCGACTACAGTATACAGCTGCATAGTAGCCAGCCTGCTCGAAAATATCCAGGACCGTCTTGATAATCGTCGTGTTATCAGCTTTCACCTGAGCCCGGCTGCGGCCAGAGCCGTCCCGGCCGGTGTTAAACGGCTCGTACTCTACATCAAAGTAGATCGGGTAGTCCCACTTATGCCCTCGCAGCTGGTCCACCACCTGCCTGGCAGTGGCGGCTGCAGCCTCGGCAGAGGTATCGTAGCTGTAAAAATATGCGCCCATAGGCACACCGTTGGTCTCACAGCCAGCGACATTTGCCGTCCACTGCTTGTCCAGGATCAGCCCGCCCTTGCCATGCCGTGCGCTGTACCCAGCCCGCAGGATGGCAAATCCAGGGCTTGTGCCGCCGTTTACCCGGGACAGCTCTCTGGCCGTGCACGCCCAGTCGATTTTCCCCTGGTGATGGGATACATCAATGCCGTAGGTTTTCATACGTCCTCCTTACTCATTTTTTGCCTTACCCTCTCTGCCGCCTGGGCCTTGCCGATCAGATAATCCACGATCCGCTCACCCGTTTCCCGACTCATGGCTCCGCAGTTCTTGTGATGCTCGTAGCAGTAGGAGCAGCGCAGGTTGCAGTTCTTCAGAAGAGAATATGCTTCGATGCTCATATGACCTCCTTATTCCTCGGAGGTCACATCTGCTTCCTCACTTGCACCCTTAGCGTTGCTCTCGGTCTCCGCCGTAACAGGAACCTGAGGAGTCTCAGTAACCGGCGCGGCTGCCACGACCACTTCTTCCTCTTTCTGTACGGGATAGCTTTCGCCGGTGATCTCCTCGTACTCGTACTCTGTGATCCAGCCCTGTTTCACGGCATTCACGACCTGCCGCTTCTTCCACATGTGGTACTTGTAGTAGGAACGCACATCGTTGAACTTCTTGCTGTGATTTGCCATTTTGAACTCCTCCTTACAACTCGGGGTCAACCATCATGCTCAGATAATCCAGCTGTGCCTTCAGAGCCATCTGCTCCAGTTCCTCTGCCGGAATATCCCGCAGGATGAACCACCACTCTTCGCCCATCTTGCTGATCTGCACCAGTTCCATGTTCTCATGCTTCTCGATGGTGTCACCGCCCTCGATGGTCACTTCTGTCAGATTGTCCTCGAACATCTCTTTGGTGACTTCGGTGGTACTGATGAAGTTGTTACCGTTCAGCTTCAGGCTGCCGAGGGATGTGCCATCAGCCAACGTAACCTTCCATGCCCTTTCTTCCATGTTACACTCCTTCCGAACAGCTTCACGTACAGGCTGTTCATATTATAGATTTGGTCGCGGCTCATATACTTGTAGTTCCCGCTGAGCCAGGAGCGAAAGTAGCCATCAATTTCTTCCATGGTTATGATTCCTTTGTCCAGCAGGCGCTTATAAGCCTTTAATTTACGGCGTTCTCTTGTGATTGCTTTTGGGTGAATCCGCCGAACAACGATTCCATTTTGAAGCAACGTGTACTTTACCTGAAGGTAACGGTAGTCGCTGGAAAGTTTGCAGATATGTGTCTTTTTCTCATTGAGAATCAGCCCATACTCTGCTGCAATTTTCTTGATGCCTTCCAAAACTTCCAGAAGCACCTCTTTGCTTCGATGGATGATGTGTATATCATCGGTGTAGCGGCCATAATGCTTCATACCGCAGACAATTTTGCAGTAGTTGTCGATTCGGTAAGGAAATACGATACCAATGTTTTGCGCCAGCTGGTTACCAATGTCGGTTCCCTTTGCCAGCATCTTTTCACCGGTCAAAAGCTCTTTCGGCACGCCCATATTCATAAATGGGTCAACTTTGCCATTCATCATGGCTTGGATATCCTCGTCTGGGAATCGGCTGACATCCATCTCAAACGTCTTGAAAATCTCATCCATCAAGTCCTCGGTGATAAGCCGAAGTTCATCACTCAGCCCACTCTTTTCGAGGAGCTCACAAAATACTACTTTACACGGTTCATGCTGGATGTTCGCATAATATCCGCTGAAGTCGATAAAGAGCACATACCCTTCATTCGTGCCTTCTTCGCGGTAATAGTTGCGCAGGTCATTTTCAAAGCGTCGTCGATGGAATGCTACGCCTTTCCCCTTCTGGGATGCCGAATTATCGTACTGTAGAAACTTTTGTAGATATGGAGTAAGAATCTCATCGCAAATCACATGATTCACTGCCTTGTCAGAGGTCACGATGCTGGAAATGAGGCGTTCCTTTCCTCGCTCAGAAAATGCGAACTTCATGCTACCTTTCGGCTGATAAGTTCCATTTTGAAGCGCATCCTGTAATTTTGCTGTGATAAGAAGCTGCTCCATCTCATAAAGTTTTGAAGCGTACTTAAAACGGGAGCCTTTTATTGCTCGATCTCCCGCATCATAGAGAACGTTTGCGTCGTAATAAGGATTCATTTTGCCTCATAAACTGCGCTGTAAGTTCATCGGTCGTAACCGGAGCCGTCGCAGTTATCATTTATCAGGTTGTTCTCCCGAACGGATAGCCTTTCCTTTCCCATTGCCGTGCGGGAATCCTGTCCATAATGCACGGATGTGAAATCGGGGCGAACGCCATTCTCATTCGAGGCGTTGTTGTAGTTCGCATTGCCGTTGTTGTTGACATTCGCGAAGTACGCAGGCGAAACTAAACAAAGGCTACCCAATTGGTTTTATTCGGTCTTGGTTTCTGTCTGAAGGTGAGGCAGGAAACGCTTATTGTCTGACTGGCGCATTTTCTTAATAAGGGTGAATTCCCTTTCAAGTTTTAGCACAATGCGCGTGTATTTGTTTTTGTCGGCAGGCAGAACTTTTGCAATATAGTTCAGCTCGTCCTGGAGCACGTTACAGCACTCCAGCGCTTTATCCAGCTGCAATCTGCGCTCCTCAAACTCACGCATGTTGACAGGCCAGATCGTGTTAGCTGCCCGGATGTGTGCTGATATTCCACGTGCAAGCCGCATGACTTCCTTGCGCTCTTCTTCGATAAACCACATACTGAAGTCCTGTTCGGTTGCGAGCAGCTTTTCAACCGCTTTCTCCCGCATTTCACCTTCAGGAAAACAGACAGTCACCTTCTCCAGATGCTGTTTGAGCTTCTTTTCACTATACCCGAAGGTCAGCATCAGCTCTGTTGTGATTTCAGAGCGAAGATTATAGGCCAGCGATTGAGCATCCAGAGTGGTTGCCCTCCGCTTGCTCTTAGGAATATCAGACACACAGGTTCCTTCTTTCTACAAAAAAATAACGGCGGCACAAGGCCGCCTGATGATTGATCAACCGATGGGGAAAGCGGGGCGAACGCCAGACTCATACGAGGCGACGTGGGCGTAGAACGCAGCGCCGCCGGTGCTGACACGCGCGAAGAACGCAGGCGAAACTACATCCCGCAGCCAGAACCACTGGCGGTTCGAGATCAGATGCGGTGCAAGCTGGAACAGAGGCAGCTGGCTCTTCTCCACAGTATAGTTCGTGGGAATCGTGCTGCCGTCGCAGCCAGGAGCAAAGATATGGCTACCGTAGACCATGTTCTCGTTCATCAGCTCCACATCACTATCGAACCATGCGCCGCCAGAAGGCTTACCGTTGGTCACAGCATTGGTCAGATAGACACGATGGGTCAGCACATGGTCTGCGCCAAATACTGCAATTGCCTTCTCCTTGGCCTGTGCCAGACCTTCAAGGCGCATCAGGCTGCTGATGTAACCGCCCTCAGTCGTATTGGTTGCGTTCATGTTATGGGTGTACAGCTGGGTATCCGGCACGATGACTGCATGATGGCTTTCGAAGCTGGTATCGCCGCACTTCAGGTAGTAATCAAAACCGCCAATGCGATAGTTCACGCCGCTTTTGACCCAGTAGTCGCCCACGTACAGGTCCTCAAAGGTACCCGCCTTGATGGCTGCCAGCTGTGCCTCCGTGGGAGCAGAACCCAAGTTCTTGCCACGGAAGATGCCGTTGTGTGCTGCAGCGGCAGCAGTCAGAACAGCGCTCAGACTGGTGGCCGCTTTTTCAGTTGCCGCCTGAGCCTTCTGTGCTGCATCTGCGCTTGCTTGCGTTGCAGCGATCAGCTGCTCCCATGTAGTGCTGCCCGCATCGGGAAGGTCTGCCATTTCGGTGCCGCTGTTCTCTCCAACAGTGTAGGGCACATCTGCACTGGTAACGATTACACCATCGCGAATGCCCTGGAAGGTCACCTTGCCCTCGCCAGAGATCGCGGTTACGATAGCCGGGACGTTTGCCACGTTGTTTGCGAACAAGGTTGCCGGAGGCGTGATTTCCTTGTTCGGGGTGTGCCAGTAGGCGCTGATGGTCAGGTTTGCCCACTCATCACGGGGCGAGATACGCAGAGCATAAACGCTCTTGTTGCCCTCATAGCCCATGTTCAGGGTGCTGCTGCCATCTGCCAGCTGTGCCTGACCATTCTTAGAAAGGATCAGATTCAATTCAGTCATTGATAAGTTACCTCCTCTTCTTCGGTCTTATCTTCGGTTGTGGTCGATTGCGGGGAATAAACAAATTCTCCATTTTGAAAAACATAATCCGAACCATCTGATTCATCCGGGAACTCGTCCAATACAAGATACCCTTCTGGTAGAGGATTCGGAATAATACCTTCGTAAGCCCAACCGCCGCTATATAAACGGCCATCAGGCTGAATTTTGCAGTAATACTTGTAACGTTCTTTCTTCATGAGGTTGCCTCACATAAAGCCAAACAACTGTCGTGGCATACATACAGAATCGTTTTTATTCCATCCACCACCTGAGCCTGGTGTTTGCAAATCGAACCCCCACATACCAAGCACAGTTGTTCCGCCATACGATGATGTTCTTTCACCGCCTGAACCAAAAGTAATTCCATCCGGAGACACTTTAACATCTCTACGATGCGGAGTATTCCATGGATAAGCCAGTGAATACGTTTCCCCATTCACTGGAAGAACCGTTGAAATGCAGCCTGCTCCACCGCCTGTGGCGAGCCATGTGTTATCTTTTTTGCTTTCGTATGTCAACAAAACTGCTGAATACTTTGACAAATCAAGTTTAACCGTGCCTGCTGTATACGACTCACCGTTACCAAAATTGTAAATCGGCTCCCGATTTCGGATACCATTAAAAACCAGTCCTTCGTCAGTCATGGTCACATTACTGTTTCCGTTGGGGCCAACCTGAATTCCACCTGCGCCATCTTTGATATAATCCGTTGCCGTTTTTCCAGCTTCAATGGCTTTGGTGTCGTCGGTATATTTCGATGCTCTCACCCAGTCACTTGCCGCATAACTGCTTCCGCTTTCACGGTCATGCTGACAGCACAAAATATCGCCACTATCACCTTGCACCCAAAGATCGCCAACCTCATACGGAGGATACGGCTGGGTGCTGAAGCAACGCACTTTTCCATCCGCAGTAGACTGTGCCCGTGAGGCATTCTGCAAAGCCTGCTGGACTTGCTTGTCTTCGATAACATCCCAATAGTAGCCCCCACTATTCTCTGTCCAGCGGTATCCAATACCCGTTGACTTGTCATAGTACAGGTCACCAATGTGAGTATGCTTCGCTTCGGCTGTTGTCCACTCAACAGCTGGGTAGTTTTCTGCTGTAGGAACACCGGGATAGAACCAAGAACAAATATTGCCATCTACTTGTGTTTGCAAAGAGTCCATACGAGTCATTGCATCAAGAAGATCCTGTGCATTCTGATTACCAAGTTCCAGTGCGCTTTCCATTTTATACTGGTAGGTTCGTTTATAAGACGCCAAGCTACCGGACATAGTTTCAAAGTCCAATCCGAACGTATATTCTGTGTTTTCAAGATTATCAAGCGTATACGCAATCTTGGAACAAAGAAAATCCGAACTGATTTCATGCGGCAGACTCACAACATGAACTTTGTCGCCGAAATCAATTTTGTCAGTATTGACGTTGATTCGATGCAGATCAAATGCTCGAATTGTGATCTTGATTGCCATCTCAACAGCCTTGTTCAGCATTCGTTGTCCGTTTGCTTTCAAAGTGTTTCGATTGGTTACATCTTCCCAGATAACTGATTTTTGGATTTTGCCAAAGAGCGCAATGGCACTATCAGACTGCAAATAATTTTTTCCGCCATTTACAAGCTTGATGTCAACACGATTTCCCTTGCTGTCAGCTTTGCCAAGCGGAATAATCTGTGTGTAAACGTTAGAAGCATCCACATACTCACTCAAATCCAGAAGATTTTTGCCAAATTCGATAATCTGGCTAGATGCTTTTCCAATGTCGTCCACAAAATCAATGTAAGACACACCTTTTTCCCTTCGGATGTACAAATATCTATCGTAATCACTCAGGTCTACCTCGTCTTTACCAACTTTACCGGTCGATGCACCAATAAGATTGCCGGAAATAAGATTCCAAACGTTCGTGTAGTCCGTTGTTTTGGGATAGATAATCACATCCGTAAAGGCTCCTCGTACATTACCGAGTTTGATCATTCGCTCTTCCGAACATTCAGAAGCATAGTGCTCAATAAGCTTCTTGAAATACTCCCCCATTTTGATTCCTTTTTTGGAATAATCATGTGGTTCACATTGAATATCGTTCAGAAAAGCCAGTTCACCTTCACAAGTAACTGCTTTGGTGTTGTAAAAGTCTTTCGCGTCGTTTAATACACGACCTTTCCAGAGCACCTCGTCATCTTCTCGAATCGTAATGATCGTCTTCAGTTTTTTTAAACTGGAGTACATCGGATTGATAGATGGCAAATTAAACGTAAAGCTGCCTGCTTTATTCAATTCGAGCGTTGCCTGAGGTTCTGTAATAGCATATCCCTCATTCAGCAGGCGTGGCGAATAAAACAGCTTGTCGTCAGCATACGCACTAAACATGCTATAACCATCCTCCAATCGCCTGTAAGCTCACTGTCCCATAGCCTTTCGCAACAATAGACGTCGTTTCCCCTGGTATCAGCATGATAATGGGATCAACCCACGTGCCTTTTGCAAGCGATGTTGTATACCGTCTGCTAGATGTTGTGAACTCAATGGACATAGTATCCCCAGAAGACAATTCGATACCTAATTTCGGACAAATCGGCTCGCCCGTATAATTGCTGACCGAACCAGAGAAAATTGTAGTGCTGCCATTAACGGTAGTTTTCACAACTTTTCCAATGTCCGCAAACTTGTGCTTATACGGGTTCAAGCTATAGTTTATGGTAAGCATAGTGTGACCATTGCTTTGCTTAGGATTGTCCACCCAGCATCGGCCTTCATAAAAATAGGCCGCATCTTCTTCCAGGCTGACGCGAAGTCGTTTACCCTGAAGTGCGGCCATCACCTTGCTGTAGATTACCATAAAGGGTTCAACATCATTTTCTACATAAAAATCCCAGCTTCCTTCTCGCATGTTAAATACCGGGTATCCAGTCAGTGCTTGTGCTGCATCAATTACACCGCTACCGCCCGGCAAGTCGATATTATGCGTTTTTTCGGTCGGAGGCACAACGATGGGTCGTTCTGCAGGCGTGAGGTGCCAATCGGACCACGTGTTGTACTGTCCAAAATTCACAGAATACTCGCGTTCCAATCAAATCACCCCTCTTTCTGCCAGAATATTTCTTCCGCCCATGTTAGAATCGATTTTCGGTGCCAACTCGCCAACAGTCTTTCCGCTGTCAAGTACAAGTTTCATTTTGCTGATCGATTCCGCCATTCGGTCCACGCGATTGCCCAGCTGGCTAATTGCGTTTACCACATCGCTATTGTCTGACCGGGACTTCGTAAACGCTCCATTTTGATTTCCGCCAATCCTCTGTGCAAGTTCATTACTGCGATACACACGTTCCGCTGTTTCAGTAGAAGGCGTATATGCCTGTGTAGCTGCCCAGCTGGTCGGAGATGCATAGTCAGAAAGATTCAGCACCGGCGTAAAAATCGGTTCAGCAGTCTCCCGTCCGGTTGCAACATCATAGAGCATCTGGGCCGCATTCGTGGCAATGTCAAGTGCAGAGCTGGTCATATCGTCCATGGAACGATTCACACCATCCTCGGTACTGGCGATGCCATTTGCAAAGCCCTGTCCCATGTAAGCGCCAAGCTCAGCCATAACAGTCGAGGGAGAATGGATACCGAAAATGCTCTTAAAGCCATTCACGATCCAACTGCCCAAGCCTTTGATACCATTCCAGATGCCAGAGGCTACACTGGTCACACCATTCCAAAGACCCTGACCGATGTTCTTGCCGACTTCCCAGATTTTCTTGAATACATTGCCGATGCCTTCCACCAAGTTGGACACAAAGTTTCCGATGCCCTCAGCAATATTCTGGAACAGATTCGAGATCCATTCGCCAAAATTGGCAAACCACTCTTTTACCTTATCCCAGTTTTTGATAAGCGCAAAACCAGCCACACCAATAGCAGCAATTGCCAACATAATTAGTCCGAGTTCTGGTACCGTTATACCAATAACACCTGCAATGGTTGTCAGAACACCCATAACGGCTTCTCCAACGCCTGCCAATGCACCGCCTTCTCCAAACAGCCCCATAACAACCTTACCGATACCTGCCAGTAAACCGCCATCCTCAAAAAGTTTACCAATAAAAGATGCAATTTTCGGCATGTATGTCGTAAAGCCGTTCTTAACCGTATCCATCAGAGTCTTTCCAAAGTCAGACCCGAGGAAATTCAGTAATGCACTGATGGTCGAACTGATGGCTGTACCATAATCGCCATTCATGGCTGCTACAACAGCAGACATCGAAGCAGTAATGGTCTCCGCAGCACCGTCGCGCATATACAAACCAATGAAATTTGAGAGCTTCTGCGCAATTGCCGGATACGACTCCTGCACTTTGCCCCATGCTTTATTGAATCCGTTCGAGATGGACTTCCAGTTATCAGCAATGGCAATGCCAAGCTGCATGGTAACCTTCTTTGCATCATCGCTCATATTAAGCGCATCAGCAAAAGCTTCCGCATACCCAATAAAGCTATAACGCTCGTCCTGCAGTTCATGGAGAGCTGCCAGTCCATCATCCGTATTCTGCGTTCCGGCCTGTACATACTCGTTATACTTGTCGTAAGCATTCGTGGTGCGTTTCAGTTGGTAGGACATATTTCGCAGCGCAGCACCCATGTTGATGGTAGAGGTCACAACACCATAATCACCATCTTCAAATAGCTTCAGAAGAATGCTCTGCTGGTTGGAATAAGTCTTCATCTCCAATGCATAGCGTTCATTCTGCTTATCGAACCTATCAAGTTCAGCATTGTTCAGGCTGTTCACCAACTGCTGATACTCGATTTGCTCTTTCAAATACCGCGCATATGCCTCTTGGGTCTTACGGCTCTCCTCACCGAACGCAGCCTTGGTTTTCGTGTATTCTTCTTCTGCCGTAGTCAGTGCTTTAGCCTGAATCCCGATTTTCTTGTTGATGAGTTCGATTTGTTTGTTCGACTTTTCTGCAGCAGTTGCCGTCTTTTCGTACTTGCTGCTCCAGAAGCTGTACTCGTTTTCAGCAGTGCTGCTTTCGTCATCATACCGGTCAAACAAATCGGAATATGTATCTTCGTATTGGGTTTTCTTCAGATTTTCCAGCGTAGCCTGCTCGTCCATCAGGGCGATGTAGGCTTCGCGGGTCTTATCATTGTTCTTGCCCACTCTCTTGAGAAGTTCGTCATATTGCTCCTGCGCAATTTTCACACGACTGGTTTGCCGAGTAATCTTTGTGCCAATATATTCGCTTCTTTTCTGGGCAATTTGCTCATTGGTTGCAATATCGCCCTCGCGGGCTTCCCACAGAGAGTATTCCTTATCGGCTGCTTCCAACAAATATTTGTTGGCTTTCAGCTTCTTGGAATAGTTCTCGGCAATCTGCTCCGCCAGAGTTTTTCCGGTTTTCTTCGTCGGGCTGGTGCTGCCCGTCGTAGTGGGTTTTGTGGTCTTAGAACCGGAGCTGCCCAACGTCTTCAGAATATCCTCGGCTGTTGTAGTCGTTCCACCAAACACGCCGCTCAGGGCACCAACAATATTGGTAGCTTTATTCGTAACATCAGTCTTGGTTGTATCCATGCCGCTAAGAAGGGTCGAACGGATGCCACCATTCAATGCCAAGAGACTGTTCTGCAACCCATCTGTCTGGCTAAAGCCAATACACATGCCTGCCAGAATATTGCTGGCGTCTCCCTGAGAAACGGTGCTCGGGCTATGGATACCCCAATAGTCTCGGAACTGGCTATTGATGGTAGAAGAAATATTGCCACACGCTGCCGTAATAGCAGCCATACCAGCAGAACCTTCCATCCCCTGTGCCAGGCCCATATCCAGCCAGTAGCCGTTTTCCTCCATCATGGTGCTAGGGGAATTGATGCCAGCTGTTTCTCTGGTAGCATCCTCTACCGTTTTGGCCAGATTGACGCTACTTTCCCGAACATCCTTCTGGCTGTTATTCATGCCTTCTGCCAGTTTATCGCCAACAGATTTGCCATACTCGGTAGCATCACGTTCGTCTGCTGCTTTGTTGGCTGCTCCGAATAGCCCGTCTAGCAAGCTGCCTTCCTTGAACCAATTTGCAGGGTTGAATTTCTCACCAATAAAGCTCGTAATGTTCGCCCACAAACTGCTTAAAGCACCCTTAATGCCGCCTCCTTCGCCGCCACCGCCATCCCAAGCCCATGCAATCAAGTCGATGATGGTCTGGATTGCTACAGTACCCAGCGTGAACAAAGCCTGTCCAATGGGCTCACTGCACTGCACGATAACGTTACAAACTGTCACGATAAGCTGAGCCAGTGCATTGCCAATACTTGGTGCTGCTTGCGCAATGCCATCGCAAACTGCCGTAATAATAGCCGCAATAGAAGTTGCAATGGTCCCGGCAATCGTAGCCAGTCCTTTAAAAATACCAGCTACAAATTCAACCAGCAGCCATGCCACAGCCTTGATGTTGGCCAGGAACACCTGAAAGCTCAGACCATTCAAGGCGCTCAAGCTCTCGCCCAACCGTCCAAAGAAGTCCGCAGCGGTTGTAAGCGCCACCATCGCACCAACACTAACTGCCAGTGCGCTGATCGCAAGAGAAAGACCAATAACAACAGGTGCTACTGGAGCAAGTAACATTGCCGCAGCTCCAACCACACCGAATGCACCAGCGATTGCCAGCAGTCCCGTTCCGATTTGTGCAAGGCTCAGGTTACCAAGTCCTGTCAGAGCCGGAACCAGAAGGTTGATTGCCACGGTCATGGTAGTCAGCGAAGCCGCTGAACCGAGGGTGCCCTTGGTCAAATTCAGAGCAAGGACGAATTCTGCAAGAGCGCCACCAATTACAATGAGACTCTTTTTTATGCCCTCTCCGTCCAAACCGGAAATGGATTTCATGGCTCTGCTGAGAACGACCATGCTACTGGAAAGAATGAGCACGGAAGCCGAGCTGGCAAGCATTTTCTTTGAAAAACCTGCAACAATTCCAAATGCTGCAAACTCAGTCAGCGCAGCGCCGACTGCAATCAATCCATTTTGAATCTCGTTCAAATTCATGCTGCCAAACTTTGCAACCGCAGACTGAAGAATGTTCAGAGCCGTTGCCAGCAGAATAAGTCCGGTCCCCTTCAAAACGCCGAGTTTATCAAACTTGGATGCTGCCAGAAAAGCGCCCAGTTCAATGCAAAGAATGCCGATTCCCGTAAGACCAACCTTCATCTGGTCCCAGCTCAGTCCGCTCATGGCGTTTACAGCACTCGCCATGATCCGAATAGCTGTTGCAAAGGCAATCATGCCGGTAGCGCCCTTCATGAACTTACCGCCAGTTTTGGAGAGCACGACCGAAACAGCAGTAAGCCCGCCCATGATAGAGCCAAGAGCAACGATGCTCGAAACCAGCTTTCCGCTGTCGATAGATGCTAGTTTTGCAGCAGCACCTGCCAGAATGAGGGCGCTCGATGCCATAGCAACCATTGCCACTGACATTGCACCAAGCTTAGTGCTTTTCGTTTTTCCGCCAAATTTATCGAGCAGCAAAAATGCACCGACAAGTTCGCCAATTGTTGCAGTAAGTGCGCCAATCCCGCCAGCCAGTCGCTCCGGTTTGATCATAGATAGCACTGTCAAAGATGCCGCCATAATGGCAACAGCCTTTGCAATCGTCATCATTGTTTCGGCTTTCTTGGACTGCTTCCATGCATCAATTGCCTCGCCAAGGGAGTTGAGCACATCTTTAACAGCATTGACGGTGTTTTTAATGCTTCCAATAACGTCCCCTGCACTGGAAGTCAGCTCTTGTGCTCCCTTCAGGAAGCCTTTGACACCTGCAAGAATACCAGCAACTAAGCCGCTGTTGATAATATTTGCAAGTTTCTCGGTGTCAAGACTGTTAAAGGCTTCCTTTGCACTTGCGCCAAACTCCTTGAAGATTTTATCCGCTGAAGAGCCAAATGTGTAAAGCCCTGGTGCGATAAAGTTGATGAAAGACATGAACCACTCGCCAAGGGTCTTTAACGGGTCGAACACGACAGAGACATTATTCGACACATTGGTCAATACCCCTGCAAAGGCTTGCATCCCTTCGGACACTTTTCCAATGATCCAGTGGATACCATCGAGAACGGTCTTAAATACGGTAGAATTGTTGACTGCATCGGCCATTTTGACCAAGCAATCGCCCAGTGCTGCTGTAATGCTTAAAAAGCCGCCAGCAAGTGGAGATGCAGCATTGAATACTTCTCCAAGAACCTTGCCAACGGCTAAAAGTGCATTTCTTCCAACATTCAGCACTGCAAAAACGCCACTAAACGTTCGCTCGATTTTATCTGCAGTTTCATCACTGATGCTGAGCTTTGCAGTAAAGCTGTCAATTGCTTCAGCAATGCTGTAAATCTGTTCGGCATTGACAGGAGAAAACATCTTCTGCCATGCCTTCATCACAGGTTGAACAACTTTTTCGATAGCCTCAAAAATGTTCCAAATAGACTGAATCAAATGCTCTCGGCCAGAGAGTTCACCAATCTTTTTTGAATATGTATCCAGATTCAAACTGCCGTCAGCAATTTTCTGATTAACTTCTTCAAAACTCTTTGCCAGAGCTTTAACCTGCGTTGGGTCAAGCCCCTTTGCCATGAGCTCCTTGTCGCTCAGTTTACTCAGTGCCTGCAACTGCTGGGTCGATTCATCCAATCCATTTTGAAGCTGCTCCGCAGAAACACCGCCCTGCTGCAAAGTCTTGGCAAAACTACCGGCATCATCGATCTGTTTTTGGCTGATAGAACCATTTGCAAGCATGACCTTTTCCAGCATCTGACTATAAAAGTCAGCACTGTCGCCCAGTGCGGTGCGCAACTGCTGCCAGCCACTGTTCAGACCGCCCTCCAGCACCGTATTACGGGCTTCGGACGACTTGTTGATCAGGTCTGAAAATACATCACTGAACTTTGTAAAAAGCTCCTTTGCCTCTTCAAAGTCACCGATAACAGTCTGCCAAGTCTGGGTCCAGCCGGACTGCAATGCCTCTGCCAAGGTGTCTTTCAGCTGGCTGAAAGTTTTAACCTTCGTTGCAGCATCGTTTGCAGTCTTGCCCATCTCCATGATTTTCTTGATTTGCTCATCGGTATAGCCGATGGATTTCAAAGTTTCCTCATTGAGATCGCCCGTGAATTTCTGAAGCGTCTCGGTCAGAATAGAAGAAGTCAGCCATCCCTTGGACAAGGTTTCACGGAAGGAACCTTCTTTTGCAATCATGCTGTCAATGGCGACACCATGCACACGAGCCGTTTCTTTCAGCGCATCTTGGAATACCTGGCCACCCATGCCTGCATTGACCACAGAGTTCCAGTCCTGCAACTTCACAGTACCAGAAGCCAGTGCCTGAGAAAGCTGATACATGGCGGTACTAGCCTGCTGGCTGGTCGAACCGGATACGGCTGCAAGGTTTGCAATACCCTTGATGGCTGCAACAGATGTATCCAAATCAACACCTGCTGCTGTAAATGTACCAATATTACGGGTCATTTCCGTAAAATTGTAGATCGTCAAGTCAGCGTAGTGGTTCAGTTCGTCCAACGCAGCATTGACCTGGTCCAACGTAGTACCTTTACTCGACGTGTTCGCCAGAATCGTCTGAACTGCATTGATCTGGGTTTCGTATTCCTGAAAGCCACTAATAATGGGGTTAAGCGACAGAGCCTTTACGAGTCGTTCTCCGGTCGCGATGGCTTTGTTGGTAATGTTGGTCAGTGCCGTAACGGCAATTACATTAACGGCCGAAAACTTGCTCTCGATAGATTCCAGCGCTTTGGTCATTTCCGAAAAATCGACCTTTTGGGAGGCAGAGCTAATGCGCTCAAACCCTTTTTCTACGCCTTTGAACTGAAGTGACTGCTTCAGCTTTTCTAAGGTGCCCATGGTCTGTCGGGTGCCTCTCTCGAATTGCGCATTGTCAAATTGCATTTGAACAACACGCTCATCGACTTCCCTGCTCATTCTCTCTTTACCTCCTCCCATGCTCGCTGAGCGATTTTATCGAAAATCGGCTTCATCGCCGGATTGATATAGTCTGTTCCCTGCACATACCCGCCGTTTCGGGTGCCATGTCCGTATTGCAGAATTACCGCAATGGGCACACCGTCCACAATGTTCGAGTTCGACCATGTTATGGTGATAGAGCCCGTCCCCTTATGAACGGTATAACTCCAGCTGTTTGCAGTTGTTCCGGTGTCCTTCGGCGTTGCCGCACGCAATGCTTCCACACCTTCCTGACCATACTGATTCAGGATTGCATCCAAATTCAGTCTGTTGGCTCGTTTCAAAAAATCGCTCGTTCGCCTGAAATCGCCTTTTTGTCGAAACATCACCACTTTTGGCATCGTTTATCCCCTCGTACCAAATTCCTTCAGGCGTTTTTCATTCAATGCACGCTGTCTGCTAAGAGCCTCGCTTTTGCTCATCTTCTTAGGCGGCTTCCGTTCCTCGTTGCAAACTCGAATCAACGTGAATAGTCGGTTAAGATGCCACTTTTCGCATTCCAAGGGAATGTGGGCGGCAAACATACGCGCATAAATTGCCTCGCTTGTTAAGGCTTTTACTTTCACCTTAATCTTAGGGCGAGGCTTACTCTTCTGCGGTATTCTGGGCTCGCACGGTTTTGGCTCGCCCGGAAACCAGGTTGCCGTCATCGGTTCGTCCATATATTTGTAAATGGCTGCCATGTTCGATTCTGTCAGTCGAAGATACACGCTCGGCTCAACACCTTGCGTAACCGTCATGCACCGAACATAATCGACCATCTGTTCCCTTGTCAGTGAATCGTTACCGAAAAAAGGAACATGCCACTTCATTTCCCATTTAGACAGGGAGACAAGCGAATGCTCTAACCGGAGCGTTACAGCGTTCAGCTGCACAAATTCCTGCGTTCGTGCATTCCAATATTCCTGTTTAGGAATTGTGATTTTCAGCATTCTGCCTGCCTCCCTGTGCTGTTAAATGTTAGCCGTTAGGCAGTGCGATAGGCGCATTGCCTGCGATCTGAGGTGCGGGTTCAGCCTTCGTAGGCTTGGTATCGCACAGACCATTGATAAAGGCAATCGCCTTCTCCGTATTGGTGACAAGCGACATGTAGAAATCGCTATAGGCCTGAGTGGCCTCGAAATCTGCAAAGATCTCCGGGCTCTTCTCAAAGCGACGGCCGTCCTCGCTCTTCTTGCCGTAGGAAATGCGCAGAACATCCTGGAACAGCTTAACCAACTCCAGCTGGCTCTTGGCGTTCACGATCTTCTTGATGTACGCCTCCATGCCGCCCTCCTTGGAAAGCGACAGGTTCAGCACTTCTGCCTCAGTCAGATTGAAATAGAAGTCTTCGGTACGCTCGGTACCGCCAAAGTCCACATAGGTCAGAGTTTCGGTAATCATTTTTCTTTCTCCTTTACAAAGTCGATTCCATTTTGAATGGATCAGGTGGTCATCAGCTTGATAACCTCATCCGGCAGCGGCAGATACGGGGTGGTGTTGGCAGTGCCGTACAGAATGTTCAGCAGCTTCTCCATCTTGGCCTGAGGCACCTTGGTGCTATCCAGCTCCATATGGGCGGTGGGCTTATAGCCAGTCACCTTGACAGGAGTGGTATTGCAGTCCCAGCTGAAGGTCTCAGCGTCCGGGCTGTCATTGTAGGTTTCATGGTTGCGCTCAGAGGGAGATGCAGTTGCGCCCCACACCAGATGCAGGGTAAAGCCCAGCTCATCATCTTCATCGCTGCCAATGAGGGTCTGCCAGGTCAGGCCAAAGGGCTTACGCTTCTGCTGGCTGATGGTCACGCCAGGAGCCACCTCTGCGCTGCCGTCGCACTCGCCAAACTCAGACGGATAGAAGTAGGCCTCCGGGGTGAAGTTGTACTTCTCACCTGCACGGATGCTGCCGTACTTGATGTTATCGGCCCACAGGTCGGTAGCATCAGCGCCATCCGGGCTCTCCTTGATCGCAGTAATGCCGTTCCACGCCACACCCTTGGGGTAAGCACCCTTATCCTGCTTATACAGGACAACATTGCTAACACCCAGCTGGTACTTGCGCTCGCCGGTCTTATCCCATTCGATTTTTGCCATTCGAGTTTCCTCCTTTTTAGAAATAGATCGTTATAACGTCGTGGTACAGATTATCAGCCTTGTATGGCCGGTCATAGCGGCACTTAGCCATTTGCATAAGTGCTTTCGTTATTTTGGAGTCCGGTCGTGAATCGATGACTGTCAGCTGATAAAAAATCCGCTGTAAATAAACTCTGTTATCGGCAGCGGCATTCTGTATTTTGGATTGGTCATAGCAGATACATGGGTAACTCATTCGCAGATTTGCCGGGGGTTGGTAATACACATTCTCTTTACCGCACGCATCTTTTACGATTTGGCGCAAAATAGCGTCAAGTTTCAGTCGGCGTTCCGCCATTATACAGTCCTCCCAGGGTAAGTGTCAGCCGCGGATAGTCGATCTGCACTTCTGTCACTTTCCATCTAGCACCCATAATCTCTGCATATTTGATGGAGTCAAAGTGCTTGTACAATGTCGGGTCGGCCAAGATGCTCAAAGTATTTGCGATGGCTAGGTCGTCATTTACTTTGTCGGCAGTCTGGACACGCCGGGTATTCTTTAAAAGCTCGCCATAGCAATCATGCTCGGCCACTTTTTCTTCAAAGATGCTCGGCTCCGTTTCAACTGTCTGCACCAGACCGATTTTTCCAAACCATTTGCTCATAGCATTTCACTCCATTTTGAAGTTAGATTTCACTAACTTGATTTGTAAAAGAAATCAGGCCGTTGCGGAAGCTGCCCATGCCTGGGTCTTCACAGTCTCACCTGCGGTCACGGTCACAACGCCAGTGGTGCCAAAGGCAACGGGCAGAAGGTAGTTTGCGCCCTCAATGATGATCAGGCGGCCCTTCTGGAACGCATCCTTGATCTCAGCCTCGGTCACGGTCTTCTTGAACGCTGCATCAGCGTACAGCTTGTGGTCTGCAGTCTTGCCGTAGGCCATGTAGTTTGCAACATGCAGGTCTTTGCCCTGCTCATAGAGCTTGTTCAGCATATCGTTTTACCTCCTTATCAGGCCTTGGAAGAGTTGGCAGCATCCATCTCGATGGCCATTGCGCCATACGGGGTGGTCATTGCACCGGAGCAGCGGGTCTCGATCAGGTAGATCAGCTGGTTGTAGTCGATGTTGAAGTCATCGAACATGTTGACCTCGCCGCCCTTATCGGCACCCACGGTATAGTCGGCCAGATTGACCACGATGCCCAGCAGGTCGCCGCCCTTGGCACCCTTACGGCCTTCCATGCGAGGAACAGTAACGATCTCCTTCACGCGCAGCTTCCGGGCCAGAGCAGCCTCGTCAGCGTACAGCGGATGGCCGATGCCGTCCTCCAGCAGCAGCATATCAGTCAGCACATCATCGGTGGTGTAGAAGGTCGGAGAGCCGGAGCCCTTGTACTCCTTACGGGCCTTGATGATGGACTTGATGGTTGCCTTGGCCTTGGCATCCTCATTTGCATTGGTGCCGGGCTGAACCACGACCTTGATGGTGTAGAAATCATCATCGTTGAAGATGGGGCGGATGTTCAGCTCGTTGATCTTATCATCGCTGGCATCGTCGCGGCCGTCACCGATCAGGAAAGCCATGCCAAGCTCCTCGTTCAGCTTGCCGCGCTGCTCCTTCTTGACAAAGCCGACCACATCCATGGTGGACATATCAACGATATCATCACGGTCGAAGCGCTGCTTCTTGTAAACGGTGGTCGGAGTGGTGGAACGCTTCAGCAGCTTGAACACCTGCTCCTTCTTGTAATTGCCCCTGATGTAACCCTTGGCACGGGCCTCATCCTCGGTCAGGTCAGCAAACATGACCTTGACGCGGGCAAACGGCACATGATGGACGCCATTCATAACCTTGTCAACCCAGGTCTGGTCGCGATCCACGATGCGAGGTACCGTATCCAGATTGTGGTCATCCGGAAACAGGTAGTCCATGTTCTCGATGCTGTGGGCCAGCTCATCGCTGGTAATGCCTGCATCCAGGAAAGCATCGCGCAGAGTGCCGTGCTTGCTGGCAGTTGCGATAATGCCGTTGATGTCATCCAGGCTGTGCTTCAGCACAGTGCCGCTGTTGTCATTCTCAAAGCAGTGGTGCATAGTATTGTCCTCCTCACCATCACCCTTGTCGTCGCTCTCACCGCCCTTGCCTTCATCCAGGGCAGAACCGATGATAGCGTAAACCACGTTCTTCTGTTCCTCCGTCAGGGTATCAAATACCTCCTTGACGGTCTTCTCGTTGGTATCAGCCATTTTGCTTTCTCCTTTCTTATCCTTGTCGGTTTCGCTGGAATCATCCGAACGCTGCAACGTTTCGTCCTCCAGCGGGTTATCGTCCGGGTCCAGCCCATGCTTCAGACTCAGACCAGAATCGGTATAAATATAGGCCTCGGAACTGTCTGTTTCGGAGCCATCTGCACTGTGCTTCACGACTTCATCGATCAGAGCACCGGGGTTGCATCCGGCAATTACCAAGCTCAGTTCCTTGATCATGCCATGCATTACGGTTCGGCCTGCTTTCTGAATGCCGTTTGCGTAGATGGACATTGCGTCAATGTCACCGTTATCCACGCAGGCCTTGGCGGTCTGTCCGCTGGACGTATTGTTCAGCTTGACGTAAGCGTACACGCCTTCCTTGCGATTCTGCAGCAATGCGTGACCCAGCACATTGTCGGGGCTGGAATGATCATGGTTCCACACAACAGGAACTACCTGACCATCACATTCCTTAAACGCATTCGGCGCAATGGTCAGGCCATCAAAGCACTTCACGTTGGCTTTGGTCGCCCAACCGGAAAAGTCATAATCGAAATTGATTGCCATTTTGAATTTTTCACACTCCTTCCTGCTGATCTGCATAGTCGTAACCCTGCTCGTCAGCATAAGTTTCTTCGCCCTGTATGGGCACCCCCTCGTCAGCCGAGGCAATGTTACGGTTTGCAAGCCGGTCGGACTTCGGGTCCTTCGAGGGCTTCATACCAATCACCTGCCGGAACTCGTTCGGGGTCATGATCTCATTGCGGGTGAACTTATCTGCCATCTCTGCAATCATGCTCACCGGTGCCAGACGGAACGGATCACGGAAGAACATGATGCTCTGACCCTGCGTCCGGGCAGTCTTCGTCAGGAACTTCCTCTTGAACTCGTCTGCAATCGCCGATATGACTGGCTCAATGATGCGATTCATGTAATTGTTCATCGTTTTCTCGTCCGCGGTACCATTCAGGATCTCCTGTGTCACACCCAATTGACTGTATACCATGTTCGTCAGGTATTCGATGGATTTCAGAATGTTGTTTTCGAGACTGCGATTCAACTGCACGATTCGCTCAGTGCCGTCCGTATAGGCAATACCATACTTGGAGCCGGAAAGCTGCTGTTCAATGTCAGCCCTGCGCTGTTCGGCCTGTTCCCTTCGCGCCGGACTCTTGATGACATAGGGCAGCTGAATGATCATGTCCAGCTTTCCGCTGCCAGCCTGTTCGTCCACCACATCCAGCAAAGCCAGTTTTCGCACCAGCTGCTGCATAGTGGAGTTCGGAGCATTCATGACTGCGTAAAACGGATTTTCAATCAAAGCCACCATCTTCTTCGGGAAGGTGATCTCCTCCTTCTGTCCAGTCAGCTCGTTGAACATCCGCACACGCACATGGTTCGGGTACCACTCCACAGGCACACCAACGCGCATGGAATAGATTTCATAGCTGTTGCTATAACGCGGGTCAAAGTTCGTTTTTTCTGGCACAACCGCTGCAACGCCCTCTTCCAGAAAGGTCATCACGATGTCCTGAATCAAGCCTCGGCCGGTCTGATCGGCATTGGCCTCAGTATTCAGGCAATAATTAAGGCCCGAATCAATAATCGAATCAAACCGATTATTTTCATCGAGCTTTACGTGGTTGATCGTAATGGATGCTGCATCCAGCGCAATGCGGTTATCGATGGCGTTGATGATGGTGCGCTCACTCCCACGGGAAAAGCGCATCCGGTCAGGGCGGTAACTGTAGCCGCCACCATAATATCTGCTTCCGGGAGGGTCCCGGTTGAGAAAGGCGTTCCAGGCGTGTTTCAGCCTGGAGCCAATGTTCATCTCCATTTTGAATTTTTCCTCCAAAAAGAAAAAGCGCATCAGCTGTTAAGCCAATGCGCTTGCTGAACTCAAAACCTTTTTGCGTACTTCTCAAGTTTCTTTGCTATTCTTCGCTGGCCGTCATATTGCGAAGGAATATTCATTTTTGACTTTGGTGTCCATCCATTTTCATCCATTGGCCGCTTTTGCGATATATTTATTTACATAGCTCTTACCATGCGAGGCTCTCTTTTCTCGCTGGTATTTATCAATAGCATTGAGTTCCGAAAGAACACTATCCATATCTTTCTTCTTGCTATCGAGTTTTGTTTTTTCATTCTGAAGTTTTTTGATTTGATGATTGCGAATAGCTGTTGAAAGTCTTGAACTCCCAATCTTACTGGGGTGTTTTGCATAGCCTTGAAGTTCCCGAAGTTCAGCATCATTCTGCTTTTGGCGAGCCTCAATTTTATTACGACTGCTGCTGGCATTTGCCATCTGCTTACGCCGAATCATGCCAGAAATACCACCTTGTGGACGCACTTTACGTACTCCCCATTTCATGCCTTTTACGCCATAGTGGTAGAGTTCACAGGTTCCATCAGTCCACTGCCACATTGTTTATCCTCCTTAACTCAAATAATCGTTCATCTTGCGTTCCATGTAAGCGGAGCACTCGGAAACCGTCTTGTTGCCCAGCTTGGAAACGTAACCAATTGTGTTCGCTCCAACTTCTTTTGCAATTCGCTCTGCATTGTAGCGCATGTACAGCTTGTCCACGACCTTCGGATTGGTCTCTGTCACCGACTGCAAGCGGACAGAATCTGTATCAAACACGATCATCGGGCGCTTTGCATGATAGCTGGAATAATCCTTGTCGTTATAATCCAGCAACGCATTGTAACCTTTCTTGCTTAGTTCTGCATAGAAACGGCTCTGTGCCGCCACTTCCTGTGCATTATGATTCGTCAGAGAGAGGTTTAGAGCTTTATAGATGGCCACCTTTTCAGATGCAGTCAGCATAGCCGGGTCTTTCTTCAACGCATTCTCAGCCTGCTTAAAAAGCACCTGCTGAGTCGGTCTGCGCATCTTCTCTTTAGAATCCGCTATGGATGCTTCAAGATTCTGCTTGAACTCTTTCTCTTTCAGCAGTCTAGCCGTAATATCACTGGCGTTCTCATCAGAAGGCACCTTCAGCTTCTTAACTGTTTCCAGTTTCAGCTGATAGACCTTCATGCTGTTGGCTTTATCGCGTAAAGCGGTGGCCGTTGCTAAGTCAGCTTCGCTGCCGGAAGCGTTCGCCCGCTTTTCTGCCTGTTTAGCATCGTAGTTGGCTCGTGTCATCAGATTCTTTCCGAAGAGACCCATGTACTTGTCACTGTCGGCCTTCTTATAGGTGGCGTAGAACGCGAAATTCTCGAAGTCCTTGGAAGTCTGAATCCGAGAGAAAGTTGTGCCCTTCTTCAGGTATCCGTCAACATACTGCCGACCCGTCACCTGCGTGCGAGCAGTATTCACGCAGTCTTTTACTCGCATCTCCATTGTGGATGCCATGCGCTCCATTCGGCTTGCATTCTGACTTACACCATAGCGCTTCCGTCCTGCCGGGGTATACGTACCGTCAGCATACTGGTAACGCCTTACGCCCCACTTCTGGCCTTTGATGCCGTGGTGATACAATTCCATTTTGAATTACTCACCCCTTCAGCTCCTTAATGGCCAATGCAATACCGAGAGCCGAACTCGTAATGGCCAGAACACTTCCTGCAATCTCCAAAGTATCGCTGACGGCTTCCCGACCGGAATAAACCTTCTTCGGGTTGAACATATCATCGTACTGCTTTTCCAGCATGGCGCGATTGATTTGTTCCCGCATCTCCTGGTCGGTCATCTTGCTCAGATCCATCTTAGGCGTTCTGCGCGCCTGAATCCGCATGGACTTGTCATTCAGCGTTTTCAAGTTACCAGCCATCTGGTTGCCAGAATCGACCACACGTTTCACCCGCTCTCGATCTTCTTTGACCCAGCGATTCGGGTCATTAAGACTCTCTTCGGGCAGACGGTTATCTTTTTTCTTTTTGGCATTTGCAGCCACATCGGTCGTGTAGCGGAGTTTACCTGCATTAGTCAGACTACCATCAGCATTCTGATAACGCCTTACGCCCCATTTCATACCTTTTACGCCCCAGTGCCAAATTTGGTTATTATAGTACAAGCTTCATCCTCCTTCTTTATAAGCATTGCAAACATACCCCCTCCATGTTATACTGGGCTATCCGCTTGTTTTATGTGTGGAGGAGGTCTGAAACTATGTCTGATTCTCAACTGCGTCCCGCAGATTTCAATTGCGAGATTTTACCTTGTGAAGTCCCTTATAATTTTGAGGATACTTCCCAGTTCCAAAAGCTTTCTTTTCCGGAAGAGGCTTGCGTACGGCTTAATTCTCTGCTTCAGCTTGCGCCTACAGTTGCCGCCGCCGATGCTTTGTCAAAAACCTATGTGCTTCGTTTCCCGGAAGGTGTACAAGGTGTTCTCATGCACTTGAAACAAGGTGGCTTGAGCACTGTTATGGTCGGTGGAGATGGCCGTATTGTTGGTACTGCTTCTCTTATTGAGGCGGGTACAGAGATGGTCAATCTCATGAACATCTTCACTGTAGCATCTTTTGCAACCGGACAGTATTTCCTTGCCCATATCAGCACTGAACTTTCCGAAATTCGTAAGAGCATTGACGATGTACTGAAATTCCTGAACAATGACAAACGCTCTCAACTGATTGCAGAACTTACATTTGTAAAATACGCTGCATCCAACTTCTCTTCCATCATGCTCAGTGAATCCCAGCGCACTGCCACCCTGACTAACCTTCAGCATTCCAAAATTGCTGCTGTATCGAACATTGAGTTTTATACCACCCAGCTGGAAGATAAGATTGCTTCCAAAAAATCCGGCAAGCCTTCCGAGCAATGCGCAGCTGTTCTGCAGGCAAAACAGACGCTTGATCTCGCAATGCAACTCTATGTCATGAGCAGCGTTATGGAGGTCTACTATTCCCAGAACTGGAACAAACTCTATCTCGAAAACATTCACAACGATATGAAGCAAGTTCTTACCAGTTCCAAGAATCGTATGCTCCGTTCTCTGAGTGCATTTGGCACCACCATTCAGGATGCGCATAAAGATGTAAAGGTCATTGGCATGTCCATCCCCAAAGGCGGATACTCTGAGGTCGAAAGCGAACTCTTCAAAGCCATTGACGAGCTTTCTAACAAGACAGAACTTCCTCTGCTGGAACTCGCTGACGATGCTCTCCAAAGCCCCAAGAAAGAAACCAAACTATACATGACCAGTGATGGCGAAGTCTACCAAAAGGTCGTTTGATTTACTCAAACGCTTCTCGATTCAACTTCCACGCAATGTAGGCATCCATCATAGCAGCCACTGCATCGATTTTCTGGTCGGAACGGCGTTTCAATAGCTTGCGGTTGCCGTTCGTATCCTCCAAAGCAATACAGTTGCCCATGGCGAATTGCATAAGAGCTTCATCAAAGAGTAGTTTCCGCTGTTCGCTCAGCTTCTTCAGTTCACCCAACGGTACACTCTCGGTCTTTGCGCCCTGAATGACCTTCTCTACACCAAACGACGCATTCTCTGTACACCAGCGTTCTACAAAGTCCTTGGCATTATAAGGGTCATACCCAAAGCACCGGACATCATAGTCGTTCTGCTGAATAAAGTTGTCGAGGTCATCGTAGACCTGCATCATGTCCAGCACTGTGCCGTCAAATACCTGTAGCGTGCCTTCCTGCATAAACTGGTCATACTTCTGACGCATTGCCTGCGGAAGTTTCGACAGTGTATAAGAGGTAATGTAATCTCTGGTTTTTACGCCAAAGAAGCCGTTCGCCATTGGGAACAGAAATGTAAACGCACAGAAGTCATCACCCTGCGACAAGTCTGCGCCGAGAGCACAAGGCATCTGCCAGTAATCTCGGTGGCGATGTGGCAGGGTTTCTTCATACGGAAAGAAGTAGGTATACCCCTCCATAGGAATGTTAAAGCGCTTGGCCAGAATGTCATTTCTGGAACCAGGCGCTTTTTCTGCACGTTCTACATCCAGCTGATAAGTTTCGTAGCTGACAGTCTGTCCTAGGTTCGGGTTTGCCTTCAGCCACATATCGGGGTTTGTAACTTCATCGATGGAATCCAACTTGTAGTACCAGATGGACACATGGGGGTTAATGTACTCCCCTTTCAGGATGTCCATTAACTCCATTTTGATTGTATCACCACAACCATTACGGACGGTGCCTTCTGAACTGGTAGCTACAATCAGGTAGTCCTCGTTCTTCGATGCACCCTGTTCAAGTGCACTGATGGGGTCTTCCCGAATGTCGCAGCTCAACCATTCGTCAACGGTAGCCACACGATCCCTTCGCCCCTGCAGCTTATCAATGGTCATCGGGCGTACTTCCAGCAGACTGTTTGTCAGGAAGTTCTCGATGCCCTTCTTGGTCGATGCCAGTTTCACACGGTCTGCTTTTGCGCCGGTCGTGTTCTGTAAACTTCCTTCCGTCATGAACTTCAAAAGAGGTCCCTTCGACCGAGCCAGTGCTGTACGGATCGGTGAAAGGACCTCTTCTGCTTGTTTCATGGTGGGCGCGGTAGTGCATTGCTGGGTAGTTGATACATCCACCGTCAAAAAGTAGCTCTGAATGAATGCGTCGTACATGGTCTTTGCGGCACCGCGAGGAATGATAAGATACTGCTTCGTGATAAGCCGTTTCTTGATACGCTTTCGCTCATAGTGACCGCCATGTCCTCCGGGATTGGGCACATAGATACTGCGGTCCACAAAGTAGTACCAGCAAAATATCTCTTCTGCCCAAAGCTTGAAGGAATCCAGCAGTTTCAGGTCTCCGCCGTCAGTAAGGGTCAGTTCGTTCTCGCAGAACTTGACAAAACCTTCAACTGCTTTATCGTCATAGTAGATGCCTGGGTTTGCAATCAGGTCATCAATCCGGTTCATCTCCATGGAGACTTCTCGGCATACCGGAATTTCACCCCGAATCACGGCCTCTCGAAACCGGCCATAATAAATCGGCGTGGCCGTGTTTGACAGTGCCATCTTCTGGTCTCCTATTATAATAAGGTAAGCGCTTTACTCTTCCGGGTGGTCATGCTCCACATTCAGCCGCCACTCCATTTCGGATGCGGTATTCTGCATAGCCTCTTTGGTCACGCTGCTTTGCGGCACATCGAAGCCCAGCAGCCGCACCTTGACTGCCACATAAGCTTTCACGGCTTCCACCTTCACCGGGTCAGCAATGAATTGGTTCCAAGTAGCGCTTTTGTCGGAAATGAAAAAACCCTCTTTCGGGCCCACGCCCATCTGGGAAAGGATCATCAGCACAGTGTTGATGTACATGATGATGTCCGGGTCGAATGCCTCATAGTCTGCAGGCAGACCCAACAGCTTTTTTACAGAAGTGAGAATGCTGTCCATAGTTGCTCCTTAGTCCGGGATACACTTGTTGTCCCACTTCTTGTAGGCATCCAGATAAGTCTCGCCCTTATCACCATTGTGGGTGAGCTCATAGTACATGCCGTCGGATACGGTGGTGCTCACAAGCGCCTTCCAGTTCTGCAAGGTTTTGCTGAACCATACGATGAACACATCCTCCATCGTCAGCTTCTTACCGTCGGTCACGTCCACATGGGCGTTGAAGTAGTCCACCACCAACTGCTTTGCACGGTTCATCATAGCTTCGTTATTCATGTCATTTCCTCCATGGGCAGGTATCGCCCGGTCTTCGTTCTGTGAATACTGGCTCCAGAATACTGTCATCCCCATAATGGATTGCCTTATGTGTTCGATCGGATACGCAAATCACATTATCAGGGTCAAGTAAGCACTCTCGATGCTCCAGTACATCTTCTTTTGTAATAGGGGTTATGTGGTGAATGATGATGCGTGGTCGAATAAGCCTTCCACCTCGGACAACCCAGTCAGTAATCTCGTGATCAGGAATACCAAGGTCACATCCCATGTCCCGAACAATAATTTTGTCACGGAACATCCTCCATTCTCTGGACTGGTAAAAATCTTGGTTCAGGTACCTGTCAAATCCAAATGTATCATGCCCAACAGCACCATGCAGTTGCAAATAATGGAACCGGTCTTCAAAGGTCGAATACTGACAAAGCTCAGAATATGTTCTCTGGTTCATCGTTATCTTCCACCCCGCCATATTCCCGCATTGCCTTGATTGCCTCCTTGTAAAGAAGGGCATTATCTTTGGCTGCTTGAATAGCATCTGCTTTTGCATGAAGAAGTGTATTCTCTGCTTCCAGCTTTTTCTTCTCCAGTTCTGATTTGACCGTAGCCAGTTTCAGAAAATGAGTCGTTTCGGCTGAAGATGCCGTTCCTTCTCGCAATCGCTTCTCCACCAGATCCATTGCTAGGGAAATCATCTGGTTTTCTCGTACTTCTGGGGACAATGTTGGCCGCATGGGAGCCACGTCTTCAGAAGCAGCTTTCTTTGTCCTCATTTTTGTCATCCTTCTATTCTGTTTTGATTTGGTTTGCACTAGAATCTTGCCTGTTTCCCACACTTTTCAATGGCTTTTGTAAGAGTTTATGGGAGCCGGTTGTGGTGTCTTTCTAATCATTTGAAAGGAGAAGAAAAATGAACAAACGACAAATGGAGGTTGTTTGAAGAGAGCACCCTCCCATAAGCTCTTACAAAAACCACCGAGGCACAGTCTACACCCTGAAACCTCGGCAGTAGTTAAAACCCAATTCTCAATTTTCCCTCCGGGGAAAAATCAAAGACCGACGCGATTTGGGGAGGGGGTGTATTTTTCAAGCACCCCCCTATACCCCTTTTACGCTGTTTGCTCTCCAGGAGCATCATCTTTGATATCGAGTTTGAGCTTTTTGTAGATATTGAGCGGATCATTGGCCACGATTTGGTCGATAGCCTGCTCAATTTCATACGCATTTTCTGCGTCCGTGAGCTGGTCAGAGGTGTAAGCCATCCGCATCAGCAGCCCAGACGAGTTATGACCCTTGTCGGTGTCGAACCGATACCAGTCCTCAAACTGTTCATAAGGACTGTACGGGTTGTCAACAGTGGTTAAAAAGCATCGAATCATAGTTCAAAGCCTTTCTTACTTGTTAAGATTATCATAAATCGTTGATTCAGGGACGCCGCAAGCCTTTGCAATCTCTGCATAGCTATAGCCGTTTGCCAACATTGCTTGTGCTTTGCCTAACTTAGCAGAAGACAACGTTGTACTTGCTTTTGGCATTGCTCGTTTGATGATTTCATCCGACTTTGACGAGTTCAAAATCTTCATCAGCTTGGAATCAGAGATTGCACCAGCTTGAACTGCTTCCCATTCACGATCTGTGAACGTAATCTTTGTCTTGCTGCCGCTTGCACCAACCGAATCGCGTGCGCGCTGCATCTCAACAGCGGCAATCTTCTTGATTTCTTTCTTGTCCTTCTTATAGTCCAATCCCTGAGCCTGTACTTTGGCCTTTATATTTTCGTTTGCAATAATGGTAGCACGCCGTTCTTTCGGCTTATTACCAATAACCGCATTGAGCTTAGCGTTAATAGACTCAACCTCGGCTCTATATTTTTCGGCAGCATCAGGGCTTTTCTGGATACCCTTCATATTTGCCGCCTCTTTCCGCGCCTGATTAGCCAAAGCCTTCAGTTCATTTGAAAAATCGGCATAGTAATTTTCTTGAATGGTGCCGGAGGATAGGTCTCGTGCGTTAGGGTGCATGGAAATAAGACTTACTTCCATCATAGCTTGTACTCTCTTGCCCGTTTTGGGGTCAATAAAAGTACGCCCAGACTCCTTATATATTTTTTCACCCGTCTCTTTATCGATTCGAGCACTTCCTTTGCGCTCAGGCACCCGAACGGTCTGTTTTCTTCTGGATAAGAGCGTGGATGCACCGCCATATTTTTCAGTGCCGTCCTCTTGCACTCTGATTTGCCATTTTTGCTTTAGCTCCTGGATGCCATTTTCACGTTCAGAACGTTTATAGTCCAGCTTATGCTTTTCCGCATCAATAACGACCATGGAATGCTTGACGGCACGAGCAATATCGCCTTCGGGTGCGCCGCGAAGAGTCATGTCAGTAATAAGATTGGAAATAATCCCCATCTCTTTCTGCTTTTCCTCTTTCTTCATGAGGCGCACACCATTGGGATTTCCTTCAGGCACAGCATATGCAATCTTAGGGTCGAAGTCTTTTAAATCCTTCAGAGCGGGGGTGGATTTAATATCGACTTTGCTTGACTTTGGAATTGCTACAACCGTGTCGCCATCAAAATCAGCACCCGACAAACGTTCTGCAACCTTTGCGTTAATGCCAATTGCATCTTGCACATTGCCGAGATTCCTGCGCCCGGACAAATTCTTATTATTGACCGTTACAATAGGAATCTCGAAGGTTCCTGCATGAGGAAAACGAACCAATGCCAACTGAGTGCCATCAGGATATGTAGGGCAATAGCATTCTCTTTCACCGATTTTGGACAGTGGCAAAATAACCTTTGTCGCCTGACCTGGGAAAGAAGATGCTTTCAGGGTCATCGAGTTGCCCTCGCAAGTATCTGCGAAATCAAGCAACAGCTTTTTCCGAATCGTCGGATTGTCATACTGCATAACCTCGTCATATTCTGCCTTGCGGTCGGCAATAGTAAGATCCAATTGCTGTTTCAGAAGTTTGACCGGCTGTTTGGACAGAAACTGCGAAGAAAGGTTCTTTGCCATGGTGTCCCAATCGCCTTCTTCTTTCAGCTTATTGATGGGCGACAGATGTTCTTTTCCGTCCTCACCAATATAGGTACTCTGACCATTTGCCTTGATAGATGCGCCGAAAGGATTATCGGGGTCATCTTTGATAGGCTTTAAGACCTTCATTTTCGGAGTGCCGGATTTCTTGTTGGTGTTAAACACCACATCATAACCTTCAGGAATATCGTCAGAATATACAGCCATGCCTTTCAGGTAATGACTGTCATCCACCATGATACGAACCTGCGCATAATGCGATTTTCCGAGGTTAAGGTCAGCAACACCTCTCCGAATCTCGATAACGCCATCCTTGTCCAGACCGCCTTCATCACCATAGCGAATACAAACACGGTCAGAACTCATGCTGCTGGGGCGCTGAAGCTTCTTGAACGTTTCGCCACCATCTTCAGAATGATACTCGCCAAGAGACTGGATTTCATTCTGATGCTGATATGCATATTTCTGGTCATATTCTGGCTTTGCCAGAACAGTGATGTTGGTCTGCTGGTTAATATTTGTTGGCTGACGAATGCCAACGCCATAACGCTGATATCCGTGCTCTGCCTCTAAAACAAATATAGCATCATCCAAATCACCTTCCGAAACGCCCAGAACCAGATTTGTACCTTCGGAAACATCGATCATGCCCTTCTTATCGACTTCCTTACGCAGGATCTCGGCAATTTCTTTGGTTCTGGTATATTTATCAGGCTTGACGTTCTTCAGCATCGAACGAACCGTGGATTCAGATAAGCCCATCTCACGACCGATTTCTGTGGGGCCAAGACCGTCTTGCGATAAAGCACGTGCACGGTCGTATTTGAGCTGCTGGCGTTCATGAATGGCTCTGCGCTGTGCCATACGAAACTCGGTAGCGCCCATCTTATATTCTTCGGGGAGAGAATCGTTAATGGTCTGGAGAATATCCTTCTCCTTCATGCCGCTCTTCTTCAGCTCCTCAACACGTGACAGAAAATCACCTGAGCGCTGATACGGATTCTCGCCAGAACCCCACGGATATCTGCCTGAGTGACGTTTGGTACCATAATGCTCCAGGATACTGTCTTCCGGTGCGATACCGAAATATCCTCGAATATCTCTCTCTACCGGATTCATGCTGTCGCTCCTAACTTCAGTTCAGTAATGATTTTGTTGAACTCGATAATTTTTCTAATGATAGGATCAATGTCCTCATAAGTCGGATTCACAATCCAAATATCATCGTTCTGGTAGATACGGTTTTCGATTTGAATATCGCGAGGCTTAACACCATACTCCAAGCAGAAAAGCGCATCATAGATGAAGAGCTGTTCCATGTGTGCCGGTACCAGACCGGTCTTCAAATCGTGGATGCGCAGGAAGTTGTTTGCAAAATGAATTGTATCGGCTGTGCCATAGCAGTTCTCGGAATAATAAAGAACCACTTCCGGGGTCATGCAAAAGCCGATTGCGTCGTTGACATAGGAGTTGAGCGTCTTCTTACTCCGAGGAAGCTTCTGTCCTAATGCAATGCTTTCTGCAGCATATGCATGAAGCCGTGTTCCTCTCTCCTTCGCCTGATAGTTTACAAAGGACTCTGCAATCCGGGCAGCATCATAATTGATCCAATGATACTTACTCGCCCCCAGAAAAGCGTGCTGGCCTTGCAGTCGTGAATGATCGTTCCAGTTCATCCAGTATCTCCTCCTTGTTCTCAGGATAAATAAAAGAGGCATAACTCATCTCGTTCATCTTGGCTACGTAGTAGTCTTGATTTGGACGATGCGATGCCTTCCCTGTCTTCTTTCCTTCGAGTGCTGCCCATCTATCTCGATATAAAACCAAGAGATCCGGAATCCCTTGAATTTCATTCGGGTCAAGATGAACGACCATGCAGCCGGGAAAGCGTTTCTTCAGGTCTTTCACCAATCCTGTTTTGAATTTGTTCTCTAACATACAAACCTCCAAAAATAAAAGAGGAACAGCATGTTTTACGCACACTGTTCCTCCCATAAAAGAGCAAGAAATTTACGCGGGGATATTTGGTAATATTCGTCAATCTTTTAGAAAGGGTAAAAATATAAGGACTGCCACAATCGTGACAATCCTCAAATTTTCACCTTACAGATACCAAGTAAAGGGAGCTTCCTCGTACATTTCAGGAGGACCTGCTCGCTTCTCTGCATTCGGATACATATATTCACCATAATCGTTTTTCAGGCCAGTCTCATCATCCCAATAAGGCATGGGCCAGTCAATGTCGGAAATATCATAGACCTTGCCACAGATAGGACAACGCCACTTTTCCTGATTTCGTACCTTTCTCATCCTGACGCCATTACATTCGCACCAGGGCTCTTTCACATGAAGTTCTGTATCGCCGTTGTAATAGCAGCGCACCAAATTATTTGCACTGTCCAACGTAGTCCACTCGTGATAGCCAAACTCATTCTCATACTGGGCCATAAACGGAATTTCACGCTTTTTCATAACTTTGCACCTCGTAACTCAATTATATAGTTTTTGTTATTCTTTTACAAGGTGAAAGTGGTGGCCCTCTTGGCCAATTCGAGCAGAAAACTCGCTGTGGCCAAAAACCCATTTTTATTTCCAACTACTATATATAAAATTTTTAATTTTTTTATTAAATTAAGAAAAAAGTGGGTTTTTGGCCAAATGGCATATTTCCAACGCATCTACGCCAAAAGTTGTGGCCATTTTTGCAAAAAATTTTGGCCACAAAGTGGGTTTTTGGCCACAAAATCGCCATTTTTTCACGCATTGACAACCATTGACATAAATTCCACGAGAAAAATGGCCAAAAATTCACACCATGACAATCTTTGACAACTATTGACATCAAAAAGAAAAGGCCCTGAAATTGCTCCAGAGCCTCCCTTTTTCAGCGGATGATGCCTAAATTTTCAAACATTGCCATGACAGAAACGTATGTCATGAGTGCTGCAAAGATGAGCAGCATAATGAACAGGTAGCGCCTTCTCTCAGCTTCCTCTTCCTCTTCCTGCCGTTTCTTCTCTTTCAATGCCATGCGCATCATGATAATTTCCTTCAAGTCCTTAGAAAATCTCATCCAGAGCACACCCTTTCTGTCCCAAGAATATCAGTCTTTGACCATGATGTCAAGGTTGATAATGGCCACTATCCGTCTGCAACGTTCTCCTTTGTACCGGAAGATTACAGCAGGAATCATCGCGTCATACTGGATTTCGCTCACGGGTTTTTGAACAGTCGGATTGGTGCCACGAATGCGCACCCAAACCTTACCATCGTCGATACTCTTTTGGCCAATGCCACAAATATCATGCATCACTTATTACACCTCCTCCCGTATCAAATATCGCGCAGAGATATACAAGAACTGTTTCAAAGGCATTGCCTGCCGAGGAGTATCACCCAACACCTCGTAATAAAGCGGCCCATGCGTCTGCTTCCGAATCACTGCATAGTCTACCGCCCGACGAAGAAGTCTGTCCATCGCAATGGCGCTCGTGTGATACTTCACGCACAGCTTTCGGTTAATGTCCACAACGGTTGGCGATTCGTTGTCCTGCAGAGCGTTTTTGAGAATATCGATAGCATCGATGAGAGCATCAAAACCGCTCATCCATACAGGCACGCCTATGGTATCTACAAATTCATACGTAGTCATCATGAACTTATCTCCTTAGGCTTTCATAATAGCATTTGCTGCATGCACCAGATACAGGGTACCATCAATCGTGATTTGCAACTGATCGCCTTCGTAATCGGTCCAGTTATCCACTTTTCCTTCAATAATAGTCCCATCAGGCAGCTTAATCTGTGCCCAGGAATAGGTATAGACAGTATCGAACGCTCGATAGTTGCCGCAACTGCAAAAAACCAAGCAGCTGATAAGCATCATACAACATACAGCAACACAAACAATACGATTTCTCATAGTTATTCAACCTCGCTTTCAGTTCTTGTACAATCATCTTTCGGCCAGTACGTGTAAATATCATCGAACACCACCGGGATCTTGCTCTGCAGCTCCTTCAGCAACGGGCACATCAGCTCCCGCATCTGAGGATGGGCCGCCACAGGAGTACGCAGCTTGAAGATGTTGCGCCACTCACGGTAGTTGGCCGTCACCACGATCTCACTCTTCAGGCACAGCGGCAACACGCAGCGAGCCTGTTCGGGACGGAGATGCAGATCGTATATCATGTGTAAGTATTGTTTTTCTGCCGTGTTGCAAGCCATGACCCAGCTTATAAACTCCTCAGAACTATCCTGCATCCAAAAAGGCTGCATGACAGCAATTTCCCCGCCAAACTTCTCCTTCGAGTAGTTGCAGTACCGGGTGCTCTCCTGTGCAAAGCTCGCAATTCGATGCCGCACCAGCTCGTTAGCCACACCACGGTCGCACGTAAACAGCACGCTCAGCTGAGAATGCTCAAGCATGGCCTCATGCCCTTGCTTCACCAGAAAGCCCACCAGCTTCTTCGCTGACTCCCCATCCGGCGTGATCTTATCCTCGCTGTTGTAGCAGACCCGGGCCACCCTCTCGATCTGCTGGAGCTCCTTGATGCCACCCTCAGAAATATCAGTGAGGATTTCGTACTTAGGTTCAACGATTTTCATTTCTTATAATCCTTCTTTCGTAAGTTGTATTGCGTTCGACGCTTTCATGTGCTACACTTAATAAAAATAGATTGAATGCAAATGAAGGAGGACGCAATGGGTTTCGATCTTGCAAAATTCATAGGTTCTACCCTCGCCGAAAAACCTCGGCAGGTTGAAACAAATGTCAGAATTCATCAGGCCCCGAATAAGAAAACTGGCTCGTATGTAACACGAGTTGGCATGAATAATGGTCGTTCCGTAACCCGAATCGACACCCAATCTGGTTGTGTACTGGGCAGAGCTTGCTATATTGACATGAGCAGACCTTATACCGAAATAAAGCAGCAGATTAAAGAAGCCTACCGAAATGGTGCGACTCAACAAGAACTTGCGGATGCTGCCGGTTATTCACAGTCCAAAATTTCCAGAATCATCAACGAAAAATAGTCTTTTTATTTATCCACCGCAACCCCAAGTTCATTTAATGTCTTTTTGAGTTCTTCAAGTAGCTCTAATGCCCCGGTGTCCGTAAACCGTGCATAAAGTTTTCTTCCTGTTTTAGGACTCGTTGTCGTGAATCGGATCAGTGCGCTATGATTCGTTGTCTTAAATACATACATCCCGAAATGAGTGTCGTCGTCCCTGCTTATAGCTGACAGAACTTTTTCTCCGCTAACAGCACCGACCACCATACCAAGGAGAAACACGCCACCAATTGTTGCTGCCTTCTTCCAGTTAAGCTTTTTGTCATTTTTCTTTTCCATAGTTATTCTCCTTTGTGACAATAAAAAGAGCCACAGATTTCTCTTTGGCTCACTGCAGCTGCTATTTTCGCATTCCTCTGTCAGATTTATTTCTGATGGAGGATTTTTTATTCTTTCATATATCTCTTCACACCACACACCTTCTCGCAGCATCCACCCGGCACTCCGCAGCGTTCAGCTCAAAAATAGCAGCAGTTACAAATTCCGGGTCGCAGTTGTCAAAGTGGTTCCGAGCCACTTCCAAATCCCGCAAAGCCTCCCGCAGGGTATTAACCGTTGTTGGAATCGGCTCCATGCGGAGTATCTTTTTGACATACTCAGCGATTTTTCGCAGCATTTCTACACCTCCACATCTTTGTGACCTGACGAGCCGTGAGCCAGCCCTCAATATCATCATGGCCAAGTAGCTGCGCACCCGTCACCTCGATAAGCCCTTGCTCAAAGCCATAGGAACCCCAACCCCAAATGCCATCCCAGATACGATTTCCAGCAGCATCATAAGCAACGATTTGCTCACCACCATCGTGTCGTCCGCCCGGAAGATACTCCTGATAGTCCGGTCTGTCCATCTCTGGCCAACGACGTCCATAAGTATGCGGAACCTTAGCGTGCTTCAGCAGAATATCCAGCTTCTGCATCTCGGTCATGTAGCTCCGAACTCGGAGTTTCCAGGTTTTCTTTGACATGTTTCTCATTTCTTTTCATCAGTCTCCATGGTCTTTGCGATTTTATGCTGAATATAAAGCACACAGCCAGCCTGACTATCACACCCGAATGAAGCCAATAGTCCAGCAATAGCATTCAAAGAGTTCAAATCCTCTTCAGTAAATATCATTTAGCGTTCACCATTCCTCCTGATACTCTACGATTTTGGTCGCTTCACTCTGAACCCGACGTAAGAAATCACGCGCACCGAAGCAACCGCATTCCGCCAATGTCTCGGCGATATTGCCCAAAATATCCATATCGGTTCTTGTGAGATTAACTTGAGGAATAACTTCAATGTTCTCCTCTGTGATGAATGGGGTATAGTCTCCACAATGGCAGCATTTAATGTTCATACGTTGCATATAAACATCTCCTTCAACGATAAAAATAAAGAGCCGCAGATTTCTCCACGGCTCAATGCCTTAAAAATAGTGAACCCCAAAATTGAGTATAGTCATACAATCATCAAATATACGGATAATGTCATATGCATTTTCATACAAAGGGCTTTCTGCCTGATATTCTCGGGCTACTTTCATCAGCTTGGCTCTAGTTACTTCATCGAAGCCCCCATTATTTTGGGCTTCCCTATAAATAGTATATGCCTTGCGTCCGTACCTCATTCCCATAAGTACACCGTGCAAATATCCCTTTGCATAATAATATGCTCCGTAAATTTTCAGAAACAAGTTCATCATTTGTTTCACCTCCATAAAGCAGCCTGTTATTTTCGCGTCTTTCCCTCAAACTTCACAGGTTTGACAGTGCCCTCTCGTGCACACTCCGTCAGGCACTCATTACAGGGCTCATCTGTCTCCAGCACCTTGAAGTTCTTGCACTTCGGGCAGTAGGTCGCATAGTCCACTTCGCGCATCCAGTCATTCATCAGACTTCACCTCCCGAACGATTGTTACATTCCCACAATGAGGGCAAGTCGTCATCGCTCCGTCTGGAATATTGGTATACTGTGATCTTTTGCGGACCCACCATTCGGTCGGCGCTTCAAAATGACTACCACAGGAACTGCAGACAACTGTGATAAGTTGTTCATCGTTCGAGCTTTTCATCTTTGGCACAAACCTATCATCCAACTCTGGATGCGTCGTCCGCTGGTTCAGTGCCCAGAGCAGGTTCCAGCATGCTGCGCGCAGGTGATCTTCGTCGTCCATTCCGACCATGTACTTTGCAAGGTGGCGAGAAGCTGAGTCCAGTAAACTATGCAGAGGTATACCCTTATCCACGTTATGCTCACCATATTTCAGAGCTCCCTCTTCGCAGTGCTTGCTGACCTCCATAATGCCGTACCAAGGAAGAAGGTCCATCCGTCCCTTCCCTGCGTGCATATCACGCTTGGCACCGGTTTCAAATTCGGTGCGGTCGCCAGAGTCTTTAATCATTTCCTTTTCCTCCATGTGTAATAAACAGCATAAAGCTGGTTGTGTTCTTTTAGTCTATTGACAATTTGTTTGTTGATTTCGATATGCGCTCTAGGAGCAAATAATTGTTCTGGAGCATTGATATAACAGTAGCGCTCACTAAAAGGAATATGTTTTTCGCTTCGATCAATCAAGAAATGACCTGTAAAAACGCCGTCATCTCTGATGCAGAGATATTTCCAAATAGCAGACAGGGGGCTGCTGTCGTAAGGAACAAACATTGCATTTTGCTCTCCAAAGATCGTTACACGATGGCAATTAGCATTGATAACTTTGGCAAGCTTCTTTCTATTTTTCTTTGAGATATTTCCCATCAGCAGAACCTCCTGATTCTTCCTTGCATAACTTTATTGGGAATTTCCAGCCATCGGATTTTGCACTTGTCCTTGTAGTCAGGACGCAGCTTCTGCAGAATCATCTTCAATGGCTGCCTCTTAATTTCTTCAATCAAGTCCATGAGACAAGCCGTTACTTTCTCGAAGCATTCTGCAATTGCATTTAAGACATCTGCTATTTTCTCACAGGTCGTCGCAGTAAGCCTTAAAGAATCATAAATATCATGCTCCATAGAATTTCCTTTCGTTGAACTGTTTCTTTTGCATCAATGCTCTGGAAATGGCCACATCGATACCGCTACGGCTCTTCAGGTGGTAGAACCAGAGATCCTTGAAAGGTGTATTCAACCGGTCGATGCGCCCAGATGCCTGCTCCATGACCTTATAGGAATAGTTCTGGCTATAAAAAATAATGGTATCCGTCTTGATACAGTTCCAGCCTTCTGCCCCGGCGTTATACTGCACAAGATAGACCCATTTATTTGTATCAGGTATCGGCTGATGCTTGTGCCCATTCCACTGAGCCACCTCCACACCGTTGCCGTAGGGCAGATTCAGGAGAATATCCAACTCATAGTCGAAGTTATAGAAGATGATAACTCTCGGGTGTGTCATGCAAATATCAAGCACTTCCTGTTGCCGAGATTCATCCGCATTGACCACCCTCCGCAGGCTGGAACAGAACTCACTTGCTGTTTCAATAGGCCGCCCTTCCCATGGATTCCACCGGCTCATGCAAATATCCTTGTACTTGCGCTGGTCGAACTCGACGTAGATGTTCTCATGATGCGGTATCGTCTTCCGCTCAAAGTCCATATCAACCAGAATCCGTTCCCGCAGACGTATCAGCCTGCCAGTGTTCAAATATCTGTCAATTTTGGGGTACTTTGAGAAGCGACTATAGACCACGTGCTCATTATTGAACTGTGTCCGGTTCCGGTAGAATCCATTTGCAATAAACACCGGAATATAATCTGTCCAGCAATCGCCAGGCGTGGCACTCAGAAGAATCCAGTCGTTTTCCCTCGTAATGCGTAAGAAATCCTTCACCCACGAGCCATTGCCCACAACACGCTGTTCATCAAATATGAAGAACGCGCGTTTGACGCCAATGTACTTGCCGATGTTGTTCCAAGAATCAATTACGACTTTGTGGTTGTAAAGGTCAAAACTCTCATCAGTAGACATGAAAAAGGGAGCGAGTTCTTCGTCCCACTCCCCTGTGTCGCGTTTCCGAGCTGTTGTAATAATGTAAAGGTCTTCGGGCTCAACCATCGGAACATACTCTTCTGTATTGAGCTTTCCATCGAACATCTGGTAATAAAATGCCAGCCCCGTTCTGCTTTTTCCGCTTCCCACCCCACCACACAGAATACAGCCCAGCCTCATTTTCTGGACTGCTTCGAGCTGGTAGTCGTAAAGCTGAACTCCCGCCATCAGAATAATCACCTCATTTCTTCGTGAACATGAATGGCTTCACATCTGCGCCCTCGCCAAATATCGTATATGCGAATACCTCTTTGCCCTTGTAAGTAAAGACTTTCCAACGTCGTTTTTCTTTCATCCTGATACTCCTTTGTTTTATGTGTATTTTCGGACACTTGCAGGCCATACAGGATTCGAACCTGTCATGCTCGCCCTAGCGAATAACCCATATAAAAGAGCCGCAGATTTCTCCACGGCTCCCGAAAATATCGCGATTACTGCTTCGGCTTCATACGCACAAAATATCTTTTACCGTCCTCGTCCTCAATCAGACCATAACAGCGGCGAAACATCCTGGTGTATTTCTCGATCATCTCATCCGAAAGAGAGCCAAAGTCATCTTCGGTCAGGCCTACAATCAGAAATGTACCAACCACATAGTCGTACATCTGAGCGTTAGCGTTATAGAGCGGCCGGTTGAACTCCAAGCCCATGAGTTTGCCCTCATCATTGCAAATAAGAGCAACTTTGTCATCCCACGGGTAGGTTGCTTGAATCAGGCCGCCAACCTCTTTCTGCAGAGATTCCAACGAGCCATCAATGTCGATGACCTCCGGTCGGCACATCGGTTTGATACGCAATACTTTCATAGTTCTTCTCCTTTATTAAAAATATAAGTCTGAGCTGCTGCCTCTGAGAACGCTATTTGCGACGTGGGCACTCACCGGCTGGACCATTCAACGGAAGACTAACTCCTGCACTCAGAAATATCATTTAATAAATTTCGAGGTTTGCGAGGCGTGCATCACGACGTTTCTGCTCGATGATATCAGGAGCAACATAGCTGACGTTCACCAGATAGGATGGGATGTTGTAGTTCTTTGCAGCGAGATTCTCGATGATACAGCCACGATAGCCCTTATCCTCATCGTAAATGCCGATAAAGCGGTCGGCTTCCGACAGTATCTTGATGCTCTCACCAAGATACCAAAGAGCCATGTTGGTGTTTTCAGGAGGATCATCCTCGAAATAAGTCGGGATAACTTCCAGTTCTTCACCAAAGACAGCCTCTGCAATCTTATGCATCTGCTCCATGGATGCTTTAATGGCGTATTCCGTGCGGTTGCGCATAGGAACACTGATAAACAGTCTCTTCATGTGCTTCTCCTTAGTACGGCAAGTCGTTCGGATCGTCAGGTCTCACCATCTCACGCTGCTCATACCGGGATGCATACGGGTCGGCATCTGCATCCTGCTCCACGTAGAGAATATCCGCGTACAGCGTGTACTGGCCGGGGTTGTTCCGGTTCTCATACAGGTTAGCCTGCAGGTTCACATTCTTCACACGGATATAATCCAGCTGACCGATGTTCTCGGCATTGCATGCAACCTTGCGGCCAGTGGTGGTGATCCAGAAAACCTGCGGAGGCCACTTGGAGTCCATGTTGACCGTTACCGGAACGTAGAAGGTCGGTACGAACGGCTCATCGTAGGTGTAGTTGGGGTTCGGCTTGGTCTGCTTGACGTTCAGCCCCATTTCGATGAGCTGCTGAGCCTGCTCCTCCGTAGGGATGACCACGTTCACACGCCGCCGGGACGAGCCGTAACGGTTGCGGTTCGGGTCGCCGGAGAAATTGGTGTCGAAAATAAACCGGGTATTGTCAATGTTTACCTTTGCTTTCATAATAGAAACTCCTTTACTCTTTTTCTTTAGCGCATCGCCGCACTCATTTTTGCCAGCAACTCCGCGATACTATCCTTGGTCTGTGCAGCCATCCGATCCAGCTCTTTAAACGCCTTGGTATAAGCGAGAGCATCCTCATTGGTTTCATCCGGCTTACACCACTTCTTAAAGACCTTGTGGAATCGGCTATCATTGCCTGCCATTTTCTTCACAATAGCCATAGCGAGGCCCTTTTCCTTATCGAAAATATCATCAGGCCCACACTTCACCACAGTCTTGGTGCAATCCGACCACAGAACAATCGTTGCCGGATTGCTGAATATGACCTTGCGGATGCTGACATTGCACATGCCAAGCCACACAATATCATTCTTCTTGGTCTGCTCTGTGGACTGGCAGGAGTAGTCAATTACCATCGCGGCATGAATAGCCTTTCCTATCACTTCGGTCAGATCCGGGCATACTTTTTTCATTTATCTCACCTCATAATTTCTTGCAGCTTCGTCCTGAATATCACCCCAGGGTAAATCAGGCTTCTGCCAAGGTGGCATTCCACCATCATCCGATACGAACCATTCCAGATCTCCGTATTGAGCAATAGTGTCCGCCGCCTCATCAACCATCTTGTCGAAATAAGAGCGGTCAATGCTATCCTCCAGATGAAGGTTATAGACCATCTCGCTTTCCAGCCAGCGGTAGTCTTTGGCACCAGTGACCGAATTGTATTTCGTTTCACCGTCGTCTCGGACGCCCGCTTCTCGCATCAGCAGCGCTCCTCCGCATCCGGGTTTGATGGGACAGAACTGACCAACACGCCCCACGAAAATATAATTGTGCTCGTCTTCGGGCAGAGCCTCGTTTTTATCGAGGTAGATTGCACCCTTAGATACCGACTTGGTTTCACAAAGGTCGTCGAACACAATATCTTCGTTGGAGAAAAGCGTCTTGAACACATACGGCACCTGAAACTGAGCACCAGTCGCAGTCCAATGACCGCCCTTCTTCTCGTTCTTTTCAGGAATATAGCCGTACTGCGCCTTTGCTGTATCTGCATCGAGATACTTTGCGATATAAACGGCGTTGTTCACAAGGCACATTTTTTCGTATGTAGCCTCATGCTCAAACGTGTACCCGTACTTTTTCGCAAAATCCATGCAGAAGTCGATGATTTCAGGCGTTGCATCCGGAATCTTGATAGAGTCCGTCTTGATGTGCGCCACCGTGAAACCACGCTGCTGCACCTCGTCCTGCAGAGTGCGCATAAATAAAGCCCCACGAAGCGCCACAATGTTATTGGCGTTCTTGGGGTTGCGGAACGGATTATCGAAGGTTGCGCTGGTCAGGCCGTAAACCGAGTTGATAGCAATTTTCAGAGCCTGCGCCAACGCTTTCGCCTGTGCGGGGTCATCCAAATATTTGGACAACTTACCGCCAAAGAGCTTCTTGGCCTTGTCATACTCACCATGTTTTACATAGATACGTACATCCATCAGGTCATTGAAGTTCTTGGTGTAGTCGCCAAAATAGTTTAGAGCGACGGCCGAGTGCGGGTGCAGAGAGGCAACGTCCAGCAGGGCGATGTTGTAGTACATACCGGGTTCGGCATAGACATAACCGCCAAGGCCCAAATCGGTACCACGAAACATATTGTGCATCCGACCATCTTCGCCTCTGACCCACTCATAACCCGGGAAGGCGTTGATGATATTCTTGTCGGTCAGAATATCAGGCTCAACTTCTACCACCGAATCGGACTTACCCGTAGCTAAATCTGTATAGACTAGCTGAGGATGCTTTTCCTTGCCGAAAATAATGCGCGTGGTCAGGCTGTTCGTCGTATCGTTGACGGTCATCCCGGCAACATCTGCTAGAATCTCACGCGCAATAAAGTCTGCCTGCCGCGCGTTAAACACTGCTTCGGCGGCGATAACGTCATTGTCGCAATATTCCGCGACCTGTTCCCATTTCTCTTCGGGCACCGGTTGGTTCCAAGGTAAGCCAAGCTCCTGATGATGGATACCCAACTCAATCTCGAACTTTTTCAGGCTCTGTTTCTTCGACGAGAAGTCGAAAATATCCGTGTAGGACAGGTTATAGGCCTCACCAAAGAAGCCCATATGGTCATTGATAATGCGGTTCGACAGTGCATACAGCTGCTCCGTATTCCAGCCGAGCATGCAAGCCCAAAGCATGTGGTTATCGTATTTGCGGTTATTAAAGCCAATCAGACGATATTGTGTCAACTTCTCAATATCCGTAGGGCTAGGATTGATCAACCGATTTACCGGCTTATCCTCTCCAGCGAACTTCCAGTTGACCAAGAAGAGGTTTGGGAACACTTCACAGTCAAAAAATACGATGGGTGCTTTCTCACCGTCATCAGCCTGCGATTCAACATCTTCTCTTGACTTGAAGTGCATCTTCGCCGTGATTTTCAGACAGGCATCGGCCTGGTTTGTGCTGTTTACAGCAAAGGCCAGAATCGCATTGCGCATGTCGTCCACATTATAGGGAACCCCACTCTCGTAGGCTTCATCCATAATGTGAGCGATAAAGTCAATGCTGGGTTTAGTATAGGGACTGATTTCTTTTGCGAGGGCTTTCTTAATGAGTACCCGCAGGTGCTTCTCATTTTGAATCTGCTTCACATCGACCATTGCTTTTTCTCCCTTCAACGGCAAGCCGCTGCTGATTTTGGCAACCGGAATATCATTGCACTTGGTCAGCATTCTTCTCAGCGAAGAATTTCCGGTGAACACCTTAACCTCAATATGCTCATCGTATACACGGCTCAGTTTGCTTGCGTCCCCTGTGTAAATATAATGCAAGTGGATTCCTGCACCAGATTTACTCAGTTCTGCGTAGGTAGCAGGCCACATGGACGCTGCCTCCAGATTTCGCTCAAAGCATTTCTTGCCATCGTTGCCCGGAATATCAAAGTCAATGACGATATGGGTTTCAGGGACTTTGACATAGTGGAGCTTAGAAGTAAGAATATCTTTGAGCATCGTTTTGACATTCCCCCACTTTTGCGTAGGAGTGCCATTTTCGTTCGCATACTGCGCAGGACAATCCTTGCAAATATCATCAAAGAGAGAATGCTGTGGTTTCAGATCAATCCATGACTTGGATGGCTCCTCCTTTGAAGCTGCTTCTGCAGGTGCGGGGTCAGCAAATTCTTTGAACTTGTCCGCCTTGAATCCGCTGTAGTAGCTTCGCACTCGTTCACCATTCACATCTTCTGCGCGTTCCTTGTAGTCCGCAAAGTAGTTCATCAGCTCTTCACGGAATGCACGCATCGAATATGGATAGACAACCTTTGCTCGCTGGTTATACTCGTCATACATCGCCCATGCTCGCTTCAGGGAAATACCGTCTTCTTTCTTGAAAATGTAATACCGGTCGAGCATGAAGTTATAGAAGTCATTGGAAGCGCCAAGCATTCTTGTTGGAATATAATCGTCATAGCGATGCTTATTTCCCTCATAGACCTCCTTGCAGTGCCATGCAATACCGCCAAGCTCGAAATCGGTCTTGGCGTAGAGTTCAGAATATCTTTTCTGAGGGACTTTCTCACCTGTGGGCACCACATCGATCAATCGGCGAATCAAACCGGACTTCGCATCGGTGATTTTGACAGGCTTGTTTGTGGCGAGAATCAGGAAGCTCTTGAATTGATTGGCATAAGCACTTCGGAACTTCTCATTGACCATCATAGTCTCATGAGACACCAACGAGTTCAGACGAGTATTGTCCTCGATTTTGGACAGGTTACCTTCATGCTGAATTGCGATCAGAGGGTTCGCTTTGAAAGCTTCCAGTGAGAATGCATTGGACGCCGACCCCAGTGCCTGGGAATCGAATGCTGCATAATATCCAGTAAAGAGCTTCTGGATGATGTTCAGCACTGTGGATTTACCACTACCGGGTGGACCGTAGAGAACCATGAACTTCTGAATTGTCTTGGAATCGCCATTGACAATAGAACCGATACACCACTCGATTTTCTCTCGCTCCTCTGGAGAATAGAGTGTCTGCATCAGCTCATCATAGGCGTCAATGTTCCCCGGTTCCAGTACATAAGGGAGTCTCTTGGACGCATAGCTTTCCTTTTTGACTGGAGTATTCGCAAATATCAACTGCTCATCCAGCGTATGGTAGTTGTCCCGCATCTGACGCTGACAATACTTGTGCCAGTTGTCAATCATGCCCGATTCAGCGTCCCACATATGGAGCACCCGGTAATTATCCAGATGCTCCTTGTGTTCGTTCGTGTAAATATCCAACTCATGGTCAATCAGTTGAAGTGCATCCTGTTCGTCAATGCTCCACAATCCTCGCTCTTCCAGCCAGATAGCGTAGAAATCAGAACCCCGAATCATCAAGTCCTTGGACTTTTTGATGATGAATTTGGGATAGATTTCGATTACACCGCGTTTTCCCGTGCGCGTTGCAATCATCAGGAAATCAATCATTGGTAACTGACTTCCTCCTTTCTACGAGGTCTGTATCAGACATCTTTTTTCGTGACACTCGCCTTGCCATCGCAGCAAATGTCCTTTTCAAACTGCATCTCTGCGAGTTCTGCTTCGGCAGCATCGGCGCGTTCCTTTTCAGCCTTGCGCTTCTTCTCGCTTTCATCCAGCATCTTGCAGGCAGTCCAGAACAGGCCAATGGTGCCTACCAGCAGCAGGTTCTTGCCGAAAAGCTTACCCCTCTGGCGGCGAATCACCTTCTGGGCGGCATCTAGTGCCAGCTGAGTCTGTGCGAGTTCGTAATAAATGTTATTCATAGTCACTTTTCCTCCAATAATTAAGGTCTGCCAAAATCAGCCGACCAATGTGCTCGGTATTCCTACATGCTGTAATTCGCATCAAAACGACGGAATCATAGAGAACTTGCTCTATTACACCTTCCATCGGGATGCATATTTTCGATACGTACACCATCACATGTTGCTTTCGTTGAGATACGCCATCAGCTGATACCAAATATCTAACTGTCGCATATCCACGTTCGGGCTTATTAAAGTAAAGAGCCCACCAGCTCCATTCGGCTGATAGGCTCTCTGATTGAAACGGTCGATGATAAATTGAGCGCGACCCTCGTCGAACCGAGCATCATCCATAGCTGCCAGCCCAAGACTGACAACCATGCTCCAGAACCATTGTCCCACTCGGTTTCCTGCTTCAGAATCTGCCATGATATGCTCTTCGATGCGGATGGAAAGCCCCACCATCATCTCCAACATACTACATGACATCCCGCTCGTTGCACTGTTCAACGCTGCATATGGGATACTTTTTTCCTGAGCGAATCGGTAGCGCAGGTCTTGCCCATCTTCAGCACGACTCGCATCCATCTCACAGGACGGAATAAAGTCTTGCTGAAATAAAAACGCAAGTAGCTTGTGGAAAGAAAGGTTTCTGGGTTCCCATCTTCCGCAAACCGTTTCACGCAGCCAGTCAAAATACTGACTGGTCATATCGTTAAATATCATTCATACTCCTCTCCGGAGTTAGGATACAAGTCCGCATACTTATTGCGCACCTTCATAACTTCGTAGTCCTTCCGGTAGTTGTGATTGCGGACATGGACAAGATCAGGCTCTTCTGCTCCAAAATTATCCAGAGCCTTAGGGCCAATCACCTTTTCAATGTCCTCTACCCTGCTCCCATCACTATCATAAGTCAGGATGCCGTCTGCATAGTAGGTCAGGAAGCTGGTTTCGTAATCGTCCTCGTTACCGAACTCGTCGCTCGGAATGATCTCAATAGTCTCCATCGGCTCATGGGTCGGCTTCTCAGAATCTTCCTCCTGACGATACGGGCCGCTCACGAGATCGTACGCCTTTTCGTTCGACCGCTGCTCGATGGTCATATCCAGTTCCTGCTCACGCTGCTTAAAATGGTTCCGAGCGTCCTCGACCAGCACATCTGCCTGCTTCTTGTAAGTATCGCGCATCAGAAAGTGCATCGTGGCAACACCAGCAGCAAATCCACCTACAAATATCAAGGCATCACGCATCAGTTTTTTCATTGGTTTCTTCTCCTTTAATCGTCATCATGGTGAAGGCCAGTCCTCCAAAAAAGAGCGAAACACTCATGAGGACCCCTCCAACCAGATGCCGCTTTCGTTTCGTGTCGGTCAAATAATCGAGGAATAAAAACACCGATTCCAAACCGTCCATAAATATCCTTTCACTCAGAAAGGACTGCCAGACCGGATACGAAGCACACTCCGGCCATGGCTGCAAATACATAGGAAAGAGTCTTTACGTATCTGGTCATAGCTTGTCCCTCCAAAATATCAGTTAGATTTTGTCGATGATGATACCGTCACAGTTGAAGTGCAGAATGACAGAACGCTCCTCGCCACGGAGGAAGCTCTTCAGTGCCTCATTGCTCGATTCAAAGCTCGTGAGGCCGAAATCCACATGGTTGTGCAGCGAAGTGTCGTTCGGATTGTATACCCAGCCAACGACCTGGCCAGTAGGAGTGCGCAGAGACTGACCGCCGTGTGTGCCAATCATGGTGAGCACTTCATTCAGGAACAGATGTCCCTGAGAACGCAGTTTCTTGTTCGCTGCAGACTCCATGAGGAGCAGATAGTTCCGATTCATGTCGGCATCCCGCTCCCACGTGTCCACAGTTTCATCGAAAATCAGAGTGCACGGATCATCTGCCTGCTCAGCGATATCCTTGTACTCTTTGATGACCTCCTCTACACCGTTCTCATCGACCTTCTTGGTTTCAACTTCCACGGCCTTAACGTTCTGCTCCAGTTCATGCTGTACCCGCTCGCCAAAGCGGTCGGCGACGCGGTTCTTATAGCCGTTGAAAGACTGCTCCAGCGCGATGTAGGCGGCCGTCAGCGTTGCATTCCGCTTCGTCATGATATGATGGCTGCCGAACATGCAACCGAGAGATGCAGCGCCCAGACCAATCGCAGGTGCATACACCTTTGCGAGCTTCATGCCGGTCTTAATGTAAGTCGTGGTGATGTCCTTCGTCAGGTCTTCCTTAGTATAGGTCTCACCTTCGGGCAGCTGGATCTCCCCAGCATCCACCTTATCCTTAGTCTCGTGGATTTTCTCCACATTGGCCTTATGCTCAGCCAGAATATACTGCGCCTTCAGAGTTGCCTTGCAGGCCAAAACGGTTGCAGTTACGCCACCTATAGCAGCACCAACCACCATGATGGTCGGGCTTGCCTTCTTCAGCTTGAATGCAGTCTTAGACAACATCTGCGTTGCCTTAGTCATGATTTCTTCCTTTTTCATAAAGTATCAGTCCTTTCAATTAGTTCAGAGGAACAGGTTTCGGAAATACGATAGTGTAACCGCCCGGAACGCCCTTGATAGATGCAGGCCCAAGGTCATACCAGCCATACTTGCAGTCCTGATAATCACGAGCATCGCGGGTAATTCCCACAACATCGTAAAAATCAGCAATCGTGACCTGTCCATATTCGTGGAGCGCATGGCCCATCTCGTTCAAAACATCATTCGCATCGGCATAGCTATCGAAGGTGATGTTCTGCCAGTCCAGCCGATTCGGGCGATAGTTGTTCTGCGGAGGACGGCTCTGGTTTGCATTCGCGTAGTAGCTGCTGTAGCTGTTACGCTGCTGATAATATCCGTTTGCATTGGTGCGGGAACGGTCAACACCGAACAGTGCAATATTGACCGCAGAGCACACCATGTTCTTGATGCCGGGCAGAATATAATCCGTCCACAGCTTTTCGCGAATCGTCTGCAGGTCTTCTGCGAGAAAGTTATGCGCCAGCTTCTGGATCTCGCTCTCCTGCTTGATGGTCACCTTACCGGTCGTGACCTTCTTCAGCTGTTTCTTAGGCGTCTCGCCAGTGGAGTTGATGCTGCTGGAAGGCATTTCGATTTTAGCCATTGGCCATACCCTCCTCTGCGTATTGGAGGATGGTTTCACCGATATCCTTTGCGGTCTCAGGCAACCAGGCAGTGCCAAAGGTCTTGCCGGTCGTCTTGTCTGTAATGCTGATGATAACCTTTTTCACACCCTTGATAGTGGTTCCGGTGTCCACACGGAGTCGGTAATCCTTCAGAATATCCTGATAGTGCTTCTTAAACACCACCTTGATGTAAGCCTTATCCCCGGCAACGCCAACAGCCACACCCGCAGCAAAGATGCCACCGATTACTGCTGCCTTTTTCCAGTTGAACTTTTTGACGTTTTTCTTTTCCATAGTTATTCTCCTTTGTAAAAATAAAAAGAGCCACAGATTTCTCCACGGCTCCCTTGCGGCTGTCCAACAGATTATTCTTCGTCGGTTTCCACCACTTCGGTCACTTCTGCTTCGATGGGCTCGTCCTTCGTCTTCTTGCTGTCAATCCAGTTCTTTACCTTGTAGCACAGCGGAACAAGTACGTGCTTGCAGAGCAGCTCAGCGCCCTTGTAAGCTGCGGCACCAGCCAGCATGAATACTGCCGTCTTGCCAAAGCTACCAGATGCGCTCGACATCTCCGCATGGTTCTCGTCCACACTGGGCACCAGGTTATCGACCTCCGGCATTGCATCCGTCAGGTTCTCAGTCATAGCGTCCATATTGTTCATCATTTCGTTTTCCATAGTGATTCTCCTTTAATTAAAATATAAATGTTGGAGTATACCTCCATAACAGTCGGTGAAAATTTCGCGAATCAGTACCCAAGCCACTTCGGAGGCGTGCTGTAGTCCAGAACCATGCAAGGCATTCCGTCCTCGTCCAGCTTGGAACTGTAAAATGTTTCAATGGTCAGCGTGGAATCCGTATCCCAGCCCAAAAGGTCGCCGTTCTTGGTGTGCTCCAGTCCCAGATAATCGAACAGGTCATTCTGGCTCACACGAAAATCGCTCAGGAGCTGCTTATTCAGGCCGTTCATCGCCCGATCCAGCGCGTTTACGGTCGTCTTGAAATATCTTCCAGAGAAGCTTTCATAGCACTCGACTAGCTGGTCATAAGATGCGTCGCGGGCTGCCGGTACAATAACCGGCGTTTCTTCCGGCTGCTTTGCCATCTTGTCGAGGGTGACGGTCTGGCGAAGTTCTTTCTCCTTATCCTCGCCGATGGTTTCCACGACTTTCTCCTGATACTGTTTCATGGCGCTTTCGCTCAGAGAATATGCAGCCGCCAGAGCTGCATTGCGCCGGTCGTTCTCGTTCATGGCACCAATCATACAGCCTGCAGATGCTACCATGGAAATCGCCGTAGGAATATAAGCCGGAGCAGCCGTCTTTACGATAGTTTTTACATCCAACTTCTCTGTGCCAAGTTCCCGCTTCTTCTCATCGAGCAGGATCATCGCCTTGGGAGTTGCCTTGACGGCAAAAACCACGCTCGTGACCATGCCCGCAATGCTGCCGCAGACCAGGATTTTGGGAAGGTTCTTTGCAATACCCTTTCCCACTTTCTTGCCAAATGTTTTCAGGTTCATTTTTCATACCTCCGTAAAATATAAAAGAAAGAGCCGCAGATTTCTCCACGGCCCTTTGCTTCTTAGTAGAGCTTATCCTCCGCACAATGGCGGTTTTTGTATGCTCCTCTCCTTCTTACCGGAGCAGGGTCATCCGTCAACCAGCTGTAGAGCCGAATCGGTTGCAGGAGCAAGTACCAAATCAGCGCATCAAGTGCACTAAGCATCGCTCGCCCCAGCACCTTTAAGGCACCCAGCATCTCAGAATCCACCTGCTCGAAGTATTCGCGATCGAACATAATTTTTACCTCCAATTCTTTTAGGATTTCTCCATAATAGCGTTGGAAATTTTCGCGATTAGAGGTTCTTTTCCGACAGCTGCTTGCGAACTTCTTCCTGAACCATATCCCGCAGGTCGTCCTCGGTCTTCTGGTCCTCGATCAGGTCATGCCCAAAACTCAAAATTGCACTTGTTGCCATCATGACCACGGATGCAACTTTCCACCAGTTTGTATTCTTCATAAAAATCAATACCCCTTATAATCCAAGAATTCCTTAATCGGTTCCTGAAAAGCTTCTATGTAATAAACTTCGAGTCCATCATCCGTCGTCTGCTTATAATAATTGAAGTCAATCCAGTAATATTCCCATTCGTTCGCAAGGTAATCAGCGCACCAGCCAAGATGATCAAGTTCAGGCGTAAAGTCCAGACCAGGTAAATAGGAGCAGAAATCGTTCATGGACAGTTCGCCGTTTAATGCAAAATATCGATTCGCATTATAAAACGCATCCGTCAGATCTGTTTCAGTTGCGTGAAAATATCTTTTTGAGATAGGTTCATAGCATAGCCACTCTACTGCGGACTTCATTTTCACAAAGTCTTCTACATCAGCGGTTGTATTCTTCAAAATTTCTTTCTCTTTTTCGGGGCCAACATTTGCAGCCACCTGTCTGCGATATTCCTGGTATGTCTTGCCTAAGGCCATATATCCAGCTGTCAGGCTTGCAATCTGCTTTTTGTTCAGCGCATTGGAGCCCATCACACAAGCAATCGTTCCTGCTCCGAGCGCTGCCGCTGGAATATAATACTTCCAACAGTCTTTAACTTTTTCTTTTGTGGTATATTCCGGAATATCATTCTTTGATTCGAGCAGCTTTTCTGCCTTGATGGATGCCTTACCAGTTTCAATGGCCGTTGCCACCACGCCTACAGATGCCGCCACCGCCAGAATGGTTCCGCCGTGCTTGCGCAGAAATTTAGCACACATTTTTGTCAATTTCATTGTTTAACCTCCATTTTGAAAAAAGAAAGAGCCGCAGATTTCTCCACGGCTCTTAGCCTTATTTATTTGCGATTCACCTTCTCAAAATTCTGGCTGATTTCGTCGTTAATGGAAGTTGCTACTTCCTTGTACATCTCGTCACCCATATGCTTGCGCATGAGCTGGCCGAGATAGTTACATTCACAGATTCCGCCTGCATCGAAGCCGAGGTAATAAACACCCCATGCTGCAATTGCAAGTCCTGCAATAGCGCCAATCCCGCCGCCGGTCACACCAGCAACATAACGATACCAATTTTTCCAAGTTTTACGTACTTCCATAGTTTTGTACCTCCAAAATAAAATTCTGAGACTAATCATCTCATAAAGGAAGATGCATTTTTCGCGTCAGATCACATCGGCCTTCTTGAGAATATCCATCAACTGCGCCTTGGTCATCTCTGCATCCACCACCAGATGAATCTTCAACTTCTGCTCTTTTTCGCTCCAGTTCGCCTGCACCTCACCCAGCTGCAACTCTGCACCGGGCAACTGCTTTTTCAGTATCTTGTTGATGACCTGTGAGATAATGCGGCGCAGAAAACTTGACCGGATCAGCATAATGTCCTCCATAATGTTCAACCTCCAAAAATAAAAATGAAAAAGAGAACGGGTCTCGAACCCATAACCTCCACAATGAAGTGGCGCTCTCCCATTTGAGCTATCTCTTCCATAAGGGAACATGAATTTTTCACGGTTTGATAAAAAGATAAGAGGGCGTGATCTTTCAGATTTCGTCCTCTTCCAGATTGCTCTCTTCGTCTTTTGTATCAACCCAATTGTTCAGTTTGCTCATCTGATAATACGCCCATCCGCACAATGCCAAGCTAATGCTTGCACATACGGTGCAGTATTTGAAATAAGCTCCATAAGTAATAGGTTTGTTCATAAAGTTCTTAATAGCTTTCATCATAGTAATTTCTCCTTTCAATGTAAGCCCTCTTACCTCCATAAAGGGAGCTGTATTTTTCGCGCCGAAAAGAAAGAGCCCATGCTTTCGCATCAGCTCTTCTTGGGTTAAAGGCCGGTCAATTTGCCACACATCGATCTATCGTCAAATATCAGTCTTTCGACGGCCGAAATGCCCGACACAACAGCCATACAATAGCAGTCACAACTGCCATCGCAAATGCTGTTATAATCATCTGCCCAACCGTAATCGAATAATTCCAAATTCTCTTAAAAATAGATTCGTTCATATTACATTCTCCTTTTCTTGGGCCTTCATCCCATAAAGCACGGAGAATTTTTCGCGTTTACTTGATTCTTTTGACCATCACTGTATATTCAAGCTTCATAGGATTGCCGGAAGCATCTTTACAAGCGAAAACATTACCAGTAAAACTAAGCTGGGCAGTGGAATTTTTACACAGGATATTCATTACAGTTCTATCTTTAAGCACTGCAATTTTGAAAATATCTGCGAGTTTTTCAAAATCATTCATAATACGATTAGCCTTGAACATATTTGCATTTGACATAGTTACTACCTCCCATATTGTGGTTTACAAAAATAAAGAGCCTACGATTTCTCGTAAGCTCTTCTCTTTGGCTTATCGCCAATCAGGATGTTTCTTCAATGTAGCTAAATATTTGCATTGTGCTTCCTTAAGATACAATTCTTTGTAATATGCTTTCCATTCCGTGTGAATATCATCCGGAAATACAATATCGTTTTCTTCAATAACATCAAGCATAATCTCGATTTGCTTTTTCTTTTCATCTCGGATTTTTATTCCGTTATCAAACTTCTTTATTGTATCTCTTGATAGTCCAGTCATTTCAACCATATGACAAAGAAATATATTCCTTTGTTCTTTCAGCTCTTTCAGCATACATATCACCTCATAAAGTAAGGAGAATTTTTCGCGTTTGGGCAAAAAGAAAAGAGCCTACGATTTCTCGTAAGCTCTTTCGCAAAATATCAAGCCGTTTTATTTATTGCAATGCTATTCTCATATAGCTCGTGGGGTGCGACATCCTGACCTTCCGGCCATTCGATACCGCTTCTGTCGGGCAATAATTCCACCCTGTTGAAATATCCATCGTTTTGCAACATGCCATACCACGAACCCGTAGCATAGGGAGCAACATCGAATAGCCTTACTTCTCCGGTTTCATAGTACAGGCGTAATTTCATCTGAGTAATCGGCTCAACTTTCGTTAGTCTTGGTTGCGGCATCCAAAAATCACGCTCCTTACTTTAAGGGATCAATGCGGAAAAACTGCTCGCCATTGCTCAGCAGCTTCCAGTTCGCCGCAAGATCGTCTTTATGGATCTCCATCCATGCATCCAAGAGTTTCATCTGACTGCGCGGGATCTTTCCTTCAAGAACAGTTCCGTCCAATGCAACAACAACTTCTTGCCCAGAATACTCAGCGTGGATATGAGGCATATTATGTTTGCCGCCCATTTCTCGATACATCCGGACAATGATCCCGTAGAACATACATAATACAGGCATCCTAAAACACCTCCCTCTATTATATTATACCAAATGGGGCTATAAAAAGAAAGAGCCTACGATTCTTTACATGTGCTCAGATCAAACTCCTATCAAACACGGTCTCCCAGCGTTCTTTTTTCAATGGTTTCATGCGTAAGGCCCACATGATTTGCCGGACTGTGACGGTGGGATAGCAGCCATTCACATCTTTCTTCTTTGCATGGTGGTCAAAATATTCCTTGAATCCAGCATGCAGATAGATTTTATCGTTCAGCCATGGGTCAATAGCGCTCCATGTAGTGGATTTCGTTTTCTCGTTAAAACGCTGCTGGATAACGCAAAGGCCTTTTTCATGGTCCAAATATAATGTACTGATGCGATAGACCGGGTGATTGCACCGGTACGTTTGACCATAGTAGTTCGTCCAATTTTCAGGCGGTAGATTATGGTATCTCATAAAAGAAAGAGAAGCCGCAGATTTCTCCGCAGCCTCTCCTGTCCCTCCTTTATACAGACTTTTTTCCGTAATCCTTGTAGATCATCTTGCCGTCCCGATAACGGTCGTCGAACACCTGCACACCGCCTGCCGAACAAATTGCCCAGAACCGGTCATGGTAAATCATCAGAAATGCCCCCAGAGCGGTCGATGCAACACCAGCTACGACTTTCGCCACTTCGGTTTTCCAAGCCTTCTCTGCCTTGTCTGCTTCGATTCTGAGTTCATTTGTCTTCATCTGAAGCTCATCCTCTCGTGCATTCTTGTCAGCCAGGTTTGTTTTCTCCTTAACGCGAATTTCGTAGAACTTTGCAGCGCACTCGTAGGCAGCCTTGTACTCATTGCTTCCCGGTGTCAGATCCTTAATTCGTTCAAGCTCGTGCTTAATCGTTTCGTCCATCAACTTTTCGTTCTGGACTGCATTCAGTTCTTCCATTTTGATTATCTCCTTTTTAAGTCAACATTTGGAGTTTTTCTCCATTAAACAGTATGTTTTTCTCGCGACTTCAGCTTGCTCACTTTGTTCACCCTGAGAACAACATACTGTCTATCGGCAAAGTCCACGGATTCCCCGCCCAAGTTCAGGAACAGACTGGGGTTCTCGTTCTCGTCAGCCTGAGCAACGATAAGAGAGCCGATCGTTTCAGCCTCGTAGTCAATCTTCCACCGGACAGCAGAACCAACCACGAAGCCGATGGTCGCACAGATAAGCCCCAGACCAATGATGATGTACATTTTCAAATCTCCTTTGTAATAGAATAATGGATAAACCGGTCGTGTGCATGATGAAAATAAAAAGAGTCGTAGATTTCTCCACGGCTCCCTTACGCCTTAAATGTCGTTTCTAATCAAGAACAGGTCGTTATGATTGCAAGCCGGTCTCACAATTCCCTTTGCCCGAATCAACATGATTGCATTGGCATAAGCCGCGCGTGCACTTTGAGCGTTTTTGTACTCGTCCGTATCAATGTACATGACTTTCTGGTTGCTCTCGATGAATACGCGGATCTTGTCAATAGCGTTCACATATCCCCGATCGTAGGTAGTCTTTACTCGTCTCCTCATAATAAATTCTCCTTTCAATTTTCAGAAGACATCCTTCCATAATAGAATACGAAAAGTTCGCGAACAAAAAGCAGAGGGCGTGTTTTTAATTTACTTATTGCCCTTTGTCTTGTCAGAATCCAAATATTCTCTTGCCTTTTGCAGCTTGATGTATGCCACATATGCTTCCATGGTTGTCGCCACCAAGCAAATTGCAGCACTGCCAGCTTTCATAAAAGGTACAGCCCCTAAAAGTTTCTTTCCAATGACATATCTAGCTTTCATAGTATCATCCTCCAATATGCCCTCTACTTCCATAAAGGAAAATGAAAATTTCACGAACAGGCAAAAAAAGAAAGAGCCTGTGATTTCTCACACGCTCCTGTATGGGTAAACATCAATCTTTTATCGTTGCTTTAAACTCTTCCGCGGTCATCTCTACACGTGGCGCAGCATCTTCAACTTTCAGAAGGCCATCTCGTACCAGCCCAGCCAAAATATCGATCTCAACCTTGTGCTTGGCGATTTTCTCTTGGGCGATTTTCTGTTCACGCTTGATTCTTCCCTGCTCTACTGGGCACGTTGAACAACATTCGGGATAGCTTTTGTTGCCACATTTATTGCACATCATTTCATGCCGTCCGAGGTCGGGAATTTCCTCGTCATATTCTTTCACAACTATAGTCCATTTGCCATTGACTTTTTCGGGGCAAGCCATTTTGGAATGTACAAGCATATAATTTCGCCTCCTTTTCTTCAGTATATCACAGCCAGACAAAAAGCAAAAGACCATGTTTCAGATCTTTTGCCCTGCAGAATGGTGATTAGGAAATCAACGTCAAGTAGCGATTCAACAGCCGCTCGTACGTATCTTCGTCTGCTTTAATGTAGACGAGAATTTCCATCCGGTTCTTAGCATTTTTCTCGCTGTGAATCATCAGGTCATAATAACCTTCATCATTCAGCATACGAATACAAATGCCGAGCTGTCTATCGCTTTTTGCCAGAAATGATTTCATGGTTCTCACCTCCTTCCATAAAAGAGGCAGAACTTTTCGCGTTGAAAAAGAAGAGCCGCAGATTTCTCCACAGCTCAGCTTTTACAGTATTGTAATGTCTATTATTTCTTTATCTTCTTCAAAGTGCTTCACCAATTTATTGAACTCGTCCTCGGCACATGTACAGTCAAATAAAACTCGTATACATGGTTTGAATTCACCAGGCTTTGCCCCCGTCAGCTTTCTTAATCTTTCCGACGCATCAAAATACTCTGTATGGTAAATTCCTACCAGCATTGTTCTCATCTCTTGTTCAATGCGTTTACCAATATCAGCTCTGCACTTTAAGTAAAAATGTACTCGTTTTGCAATATTTACCATTACAATCACCTCCATAAAGCGCCTTGAACTTTTCGCGCTCACTGCCGTTCCTTGCTCAGGAGCCAGAAGAAATAATGGTAAAATTTGTAGTACGTTTTTCTGCAGCATGGGCACCCATTGGCTCTCAGTGCATCATAGCACACCTCTTCCGTCACACCTCTTAATACGTATGGTGCAATAGCAGGTTCTAGCTTTGCTACACAGCGGTCGATAATATCAATGTGCATCGAATAGTAGGCTCGTATCATAGCCTGCCGCTCTGTCGAGCTTTCCGGGAGGCTTCCTCTTATAATCCCAGAAACCTCGTGGCTGCTCGATTCCCACCCGTTGACTTGTTCTAAAGCCTTTTTCCAGTCCGGGTACTGCAAGCAAAAGTTTTTCAGCTCGTAGTAGCGGTATTTAGTTATGTAGAAGGAGCTTTTCTTTGAGAGTTCTGGTTTTTCATTCCGCAATTTTTTCATGGACAGGGATTTCCTTTCTAATTTTGTTCAGAAAGGATAATACTGTCCAAAACGGTCGTATGCGTGCCCCTTTTTTATATTCTTGCTGATGAATTATTCCAAGGCGAAGTAAATCGTTTAACCTAGAATAGAATTTGATTGGTAAAATCAGAGAATTTTGCTAAGCGGACTATGTTTTCGGTACATTTCAGCAAGGTCGTCTTGTGTGATGTCTAAATAGGCTTGTTCTGTAACCGTGACACTGCTGTGGCCCAACAGTCTGCTAAGTGTGTAAATGTTCCCTCCACTCATAAGAAACCTCTTTGCGAAATTGTTGCGGAATACATGAGGGTGAATGTTGCTCAGTCCTATCCGCTTGGCATATTTGCGGACATTGGCCTCAAAGTTACTGACCTGAACACGTTTTCCCTTATTGGTGCAAAACAGAAAATCACTGTCACGATAACGATCCTTGTACTTTATCCAGCGTTGAAGCTGTGTTGCCATCTTGTCCGAGAAAAACACATAGCGCGCCCTCTTGCCCTTTGTATTATCTGCCGGGAGACTAATGCATCGTTTCGCAATGTCCAGATCATACACATTGATCAACAAACACTCATTTACTCTCATACCCGTATCAAGTAGAAGCTGCATGACGATGTAGTCCCGGTATTCGCTAAAGCTTGAAATATCCATGCTCTTCAGCAAACGCTTGAAGTCTTCATCCGAAACGAACTCCAATGGTTTACGTTCCACTTTAACGAAATCGCCCTTTTTGACAGGCGAGCGGAGAATTAGTTCTTCTTCCACACACCAGTTGAAGAAAACTCGCAGGTTTCGCAGATAGTTATTTACGGTCACATCTGAAACGTTCTTCCCAAAGTCAAGTCTCCGCTCTGGATAGTTGCCACTGTTTGGATTGGTAATAACCGTATATTTCCCTCGTTCTTTGATGCTCTTTATATAGCCTTGTATCGCAAGATGGGTGATATTTTCTGTCAGCAGAATCCCCTGCCCATCCATGTACTTCATAAAGATCCGAAGTGTCTGTTCATAGCTGTTAATAGTTTTCGTGCTCAGTCCTTTCAAACCGCAGTACTCAATAAACATCTCAATATCTCGCGCAAGCATAAAATAAAACCTCCCATATTCATCGGATGCTACCCCCCAATAAATACAGGAGATTTATCGCCTTTCATTTACCTTATTTATCGCCATGAGGGCATAATTCCACATTTTTTAGAGCGATAAACAAACGCCAAATTTCCATTCACCCCAATTCACGCCATATAAATACCAGAATTATCGCAACTTTTTTCATCCAATGCGCTGGCGCTTATCCAGGCGCATCTTATCTGCGATCATCGCTATAAACTCACTGTTCGTGGGTTTCCCACGCAGGTTATGGATGGTGTAACCAAAATAGCTGTTCAGGGTGTCCACATCTCCCCTATCCCAGGCCACCTCTATGGCGTGGCGGATCGCCCGCTCCACCCGGCTTGCGGTGGTGGCATTGCGCTTGGCGATTTCCGGGTAGAGGCGTTTGGTCACCGCATTGATATAATCCGGCTCGTTCATCGTAAGCAGAATCGCGTCCCGCAGGAACTGGTAGCCTTTGATGTGGGCTGGCACCCCGATCTGATGCAAGATCTCGGTCACGGTCAGCTCATCGCTGTCCACACTGGTATGCAGCATCCGTTTATCCTGCCCCAGAGCAGCTTTCAGCACCCGGCTGGCAAGCACAGTTTCATCAAATGGTTTGACAAAATAGTAGGCAAACCCTTCATCCAGCAGCTCCTGCACCATCTCCTCGCTTTGGAAAGCACCGGTGACAAAAAATGCGGTATGACGCTCCCCCGCTGCATTATACCGCTGCTTTACCGCCAACGCATCCAAACCCGGCATGAAAGCATCCAGCAGCGCCACCTGCGGCCGAAGCGACAGCATTTTTTGCAGCACCTTGGTGCCGTCTTTTTCCACGACCGTCACCTCGACCCCTTTTTGCTCCAGCGCCTCCCGGCAGGCTGCTGTGACCTGTGCCCCTGTATCCGACATCAAAAATCTTACTTTGTCCATCGAAGTATCCTCCAATCTGTGCAGTTCCTGTAACACATTGGATTTTACCATATTTTACCACCATATTCAATGGGGATTTTTACCGAATTTTAACAAAAAATGCAGTACATTCTCACCAGAAGCACATTTACCTTACCTTCTGGGCTTGTTCCAGCATTGTTTGCGCAAAGATCCCATAGCCGCGCGTGGGGTCATTGACCAGAACATGGGTCACGGCCCCCACCAAGCGTCCATTTTGCACCAGGGGACTGCCGCTCATCCCCTGCACGATCCCGCCGGTGGCGGAGAGCAGTTCTGGGTCCACTACCCGCACCACCATATTCCGGCAGGAATCCGCATCACTGACCTTTTCGATCACGACCCGGTAGGGCCGAGCCGTCTCCCCTGAGATCGTGGCCCACAATTCCGCTTCTCCGGGCAGGACTTCCTGTGCAAAAGCCACCTCCATTTCCGTTCCGGAAAAAGCTGTACGCGTGATCCCGTAGATCCCATTGGAGCCATTGATGCGGATCGTACCAATCGCATGGGCGCTCAGAAAGCGGCCTTTCAGTTCCCCGGGGCTGCCTGCTGTGCCCGCTGTACAGCCCACGATCTGACAGGGCACGATCTCACCGCTGCGCAGGGCAATGCTTTCCCCTGTATCGCTGTCACTGATCGGGTGTCCCAAGCCCGCAAACACGCCAGCTTTCCGGTCGGCAAAGGTCAGCGTGCCCACTCCAGCGGAGGAATCCCGCACCCACATCCCCGCCCGCCATTGCTGGGCAGAAGGGTCCCATGCTGGGATCAGCTGTGTCTTGCGCTGCTGATCTCCCCTTACATATACTACCTCCACCGGCTGCCCCTGCGAATGTTCCAACGCAGCTTTTACGGCATCGTTATTTTCAGTAGCAACCGCATCCATCCGGATGACTCGATCCCCCAAGCGTAGGCCCGCTGTTTTTGCTGGGTTCGCTGCACCGCTGTTGGTATGGATATCCGTAAAGCCTACCACCAACGCCCCTTCTGAGAACATTTTTACCCCGAAGGGCGTCCCACAGACCGTAACGCGGCTGCGCTGTGCTACCACTGTGCGCACGGTTTTGATCGGCAGCCATCCGCCCAAAGCCAGCGTAGTCTGATAGCTGCCCACCGCCCGGGTGCTGGCCACAGCTTGTCCACCTCGGCTGCCCAACGGAGACGCCCAACTGTGCCGGGGCAGCTCCAGCTCCTGCCCTGGCTCCAAATATAGTTGGTCCGGCAAAACAGCGTACAGTGCCCCCAGAGTCAAAAGCGCTGCTACTGCCAGATACGCCATCGCCATCTGTCCCCAGCGCCGCCATCTGTGCCTGCTGGTCCCGACCTTGCTTTTCTCCATGATCATGCCATCCTTTATCTCTACATTGTCCTGCATAGTATGCACCATAAAGAGGAGGAATATGTTTTGTCTGGACGCAAAGACGACCATCTTTGCGATGAGCGGACCTTATTTGAAAGAGGGGGCGTGCCGCACTCTGCCCGGCGGGGTTTCTTTTGAATAGCGGCATCTCCGCAGCCTTGACAATCCCACGGAAAATTGATAAACTAAAGGACAGTTCATGCGGGAGTGGCGGAATGGCAGACGCGCTGGTTTTAGGCACCAGTTCCGAAAGAGTGAGGGTTCGACCCCCTTCTCCCGCACCACAAAAAGCGGCGCTGATTCATCAAAAATCAGCGCCGCTTTTATTCTTGTAACCCACTTTGTAACCCACTTGCCTTGTAGATAAAAACACCCCCGAGAGCCATAAAGTCCTCGGGGGTGTTTTATCTCAGTGGATCTGCTTTCTCAGCTGGGTCAGGTAGGCTTCGGCCTGGCGGGCTTCAGGGGTAAAGGCGTTGTTCTTCCACCAGCTCCACAGGCTTGCGCCCACAGTCATACTGGTGGTGATCAGCGTCTCCAGCTGCGCATCCTCAATGGGAATAATGGGATGGCCGGTGGCGCTCAGAATCTGGTTTGCCAGAGCAAGCCCCAGCACAGCAGTACGGACGATGGTGCCAGTCTCGATTTTTTTATTCATATGGTTCCTTTCTTCCATCTCAATCATGGATTTTGGGTGTTTTATTTAATGAGCGAGCAAAAAACGTAAAGATACCAACTTTTTTTGCGGTTTTTAGTCGGTATCCTCTAAGGTGGAAATAGGCAGCACCGGCAGTGCAGCCATCGCTGGTTCTACAACTTTATGCATATGCCCATCACCTTTGCGCTGCTCGTACTCCCGAAACAACTCCCAAAAGGCGTCCGCTTCCATTACATTCCAGCTTCCTTGTCCAGTATAATAGCGGTAGCTCTGTAACAGGCGATCTCTAAGTTCGTTGCGTTCCAGTGTGCGCTGACTTTCTTCCATCTCTTGGAGACGTTGAGCGGTCTGCTGCTGGGTGCTGCGCAGTTCGGCGATCTCGCCCCGAAGCCCATCCTGGATTTTTAGACTCTGCGCCCGATATTCCGGATACTTGCTGATGGAGTCCAGGGCCGTGGCCAGCTTTTCATCCCGCTCCTGCTCCACATCATGCCGCTCAATAATGAAATTTTTCACCTTGCGGTAAATCGTCAAGGCAAAGCCAATGGCCAGGCCCAGCTCCACAACCTGCCAGAGGGTTGCATCCCCGAACAACTGCTGAAACTCACTTGCACCTGTCATGGTTCACCCCCTCCACCGGCTTTTTTCGGGCCGGGTATCAACGTGCACCCAGCCGGTGGCACGGCCTGCCTTGGGCGGGTATACCCCGATGCCGCCCCGGCCGGGCAGCAGGGTCTCGGCATAGGCGGCCACCGTATCCGGTCCCACACCTGCAATCTTAAAGTCTGCCGCCCTGCCATAGAGATGCTGGCTGTAAGCAGCGCCGCCGCAGGCTTTGTTGTGGGCCGGGGTGCGGTATCCGCTAGTGATGATCATCGGTTTGCCAAAGTGCTCCCGGATTTTTTGCAGGATGCTCACCAGCGCATCATCCACAAAAATGGGGTCGCTGCCGTCTCGGCAGCGGAACTCCCGCACCCGGAAGTTGGGAGTCAGCTGTTTGTAGCCCTCTTTTGAGAGCGAGTACACTTGGATCGCCATCGTGTGCCTCCTTACTGTGTGATCTCCTCAAACCCGGCCTTGACCAGGATATCCTTCACCTTGTCCTTCAGCAGCCGTGGGCAGCGCTTATACAGAGCCTTTGCCTCCTCCACGGTCTCAGCGGTCATGATCTCCTGTGCCCATAACATTGCCATCATAAGTACCAACCTTTCTATTTTTAAAAATTTAAGCATAAACGATTTCAGACATTTCCATGAGACACTGCGTCAGCATCTCATTTTTTCTCTCCATTTCTGCCAGCTGCTCTGCCACGGTGGGAGCCGCAGGTACGGGTTCCGGCATAAGACCGTCCTCTACCACCTCATAGCAGTCCGATTTGTCTGCAATCGTCCAGAGGGTCTCTCCGGGGCGGCAGCCAGCGTTGTGGTCATTCACTGCTGTGGCAGCTTGTGCATAAGCGTTGCACTGCTCCTGCGTTTCCACAGGTTTTTGGATACGGTGTCCAAGTGCGATCATAGTATCCCTCCTTACTTCCAGCGGCCAATGGCAATGTAGCTGTATTCGCTGCCGTAGCCCGTCTCGAAACCTGTGGTCGATTTCTTGGTGACTTTGACGCCGTGATTGCTTGAGTGATCATCGACGATTCCAACAACGAGCGACGTAGTAGTAGAGAAAGGCATAGGAAAGGTTGTTTTACCACCACCCCCATAAGGATGGGTACCCCAGCACCGCTGTGTTCCATCTACTTCGCGTTGCCAGCCATTGCCGCTACTCCCCACTGCGGATGTACCCGCAGGCCCCGCAGGACCCTGCGAGCCCGTTGCACCTCTCGGACCCTGCGGACCTTGAGCGCCAGTAGCACCAGTTGCGCCTCTCGGACCTTGGATACCTTGCGGTCCCTGTGGACCGGCATCACCCTTGTCGCCTTTGGGCCCTTGAATACCTTTGGGGCCGGGTACTCCTTGCGGCCCCGGGTCACCCTTGGGTCCCTGCGCTCCCTGTGGACCGGTATCGCCCTTTGGCCCCTGCACACCCTGCGGCCCTCGGTCGCCCTTGTCGCCTTTAAAAGCGCCGCTGTCAGCGGCTTCTTTTACCGCTGCCTTTGCCGCTTCTGCCGATTTTGCGGCGCTCGCTGCCGCCGCCTGCTCACTGGCCTTGGCGGCGCTGGCGCTATTGGCCGCAGCTGCCTGCGCGCTTGCGCTGGCTGTCTCGCTGGTTTTGGCGGCCTGCTGGCTTTTGGCCGCCTGCCCTGCGCTGGCAGAGGACGCCGTTTCGCTGGTCTTCGCTGCCTGCTCGCTGGCCTTGGCGGCCTGCTGGCTGTTTGCTGCTTGCGCTGCACTGGCTGCTGCGGCGGTCTCACTGGCCTTGGCGGCCTTAGCGCTGGCGGTGGCGCTCTCCTCCAGTGCTGCGACCTTTGCCCGGGCCTCGGCCTGGAGCTGCGCTGTGGGGATGCCGGTAACACTGTCCCGCATCAGCCCGCAGAGGGCCTCATCCGCGCGGGTGTCGGTGATCTGCCCTGCCGAGATGCTGGTGGACCCGCCGGGGCGGGTGATCTGCGCCAGGCACAGGTCATACACACGGGCGCTGCGGGTCAGCTCCGGCGGTGTGCTGGTGCCTACAGCGCCCTGCAGCACCTGGATGCGGCTGCCCCGTGTAGCGGCGTCAAAACGCAGGACCACCCGGTCGATGCGGCCCCGGGAGCCATCGGCCACGGGCATCTCCAGGGTGGTGGCGGTGCGCATCTGGATGCTGTACCCCACCCAGCGTGCCGGGTGGACCCATGCCTGGCCCGCGCTGACAGTGATCCTCATCCCGCCTGCCGGGGTCACGGCAAAGTCCGCCTCCGAAGAGTAAACGCCGCTGGTGCGTGTAGCACAGTAGCCCGCAGCATCTGCCGCGTCGTAGGTAATGCCGTCCAGCGGGTAGGTGGTGATTTGTGTATCTGGCATAGGACTCCTCCTCAGTATTTCGTCCACACCGGTGTGCCCAGCCGGGTGGTGCAGGTAGTACGGTCCGCTTGGCTTTGCAGGATGACGGCGGCCACTCGGACGGTGGCCCGGTACCCCATTTCCGGGATCTGTACCCGCAGCACATCGCCAGGGTGCAGGCCCTCGTCCTCGGGGTCAAACTCGATCACGCCGGTGCGCAGCTGCTCCAGCAGTTTTTTGCCGCCTCGGTCTGTCAGCCGGGTCAGGTAGCTGGCGCTCTGAATGGTCTCGCCCTTTTCCTCGTCCGGCTGGACATCCCGTGCATCTACGTAGATCTCCCGCCGGGCAGAGCCGGTCGCCGCGGTGTCGCCCACCGTCACGGTAGCCCGGTCCCCGCCCTCGCCTGCGCCCTGCACGATGGCCACGTTGGCATAGTCGGTATCGGCAAAGCGCCAGCCCAGGCTGGTCAGGGTGCCCCAGGCGGTGCTGTACCGGTGGTTGGGGTCGGCGGTCGGTCGGTAGACCTCAAAAAGCAGCTTTTTGCTGCGGCCTTTGCCCGTCAGCCGTATCCGGAAGCCCAGGTCACAGGCGGCGGCGATGGTCTCGCAGTACTCGTAGACCGAGCCGCCGCTGGTGCGCTTGTCAAATCGGGTATCAAAGCCCCCGGCCTGACCCAGCTCCAGCCGGGGCCATGGGGCCATATCTGCCACCAGCTGCCGCATGGCGGCCTCTGCTGGCTGGTCCTTGATGATCGTGGTGGATACCCGTCTGGTCAGCAGCCAGGTGGCTGCAAAGCCGGAGCAGACGAATGGTGCATCTTGGTCCTGCTGGCTGCGGTCACAGATGCGCATGGGCAAATCGCTGTCCGATCGTTTCAGCCACCGCCCCTCACGCAGCAGAGACAGATTTTCCGGTGTAGGTCTCACCTCCAAAGTGAAGCGGCCCATGGTACGGTATGCGTCCTCCCAATACAGGCTGACCCATACATCCACCCAGCCTACCCGGACGAGGGTGTCCTCCTCTAAAACATCGATGTGCATGGCATCACCTCCGGCAGCAAACCTGTGTCCATCGGGTAAAAGCTCACTGCGGCTTGCAGATGCTCTACGCCGGTCTGTGCATCCAGCTTGAGCAGGTTGTCACCGGCAGCCAGCTCCAGCAGGTCGCTGTCCTCGTCCAGGGCACTGAAAAGATTGCTCTCTACTCCGGCCCGGATGAGCTTGACGGCCAGACGATCGGTAGTGGAGCGGTAGACCTCGATGCGGTCATCGGGCTGCAGCTCAAAGTCAAAGGCCAGCTGCTGCCCGGTAAGCACATTAAAAATGCGGGGATTTTTGGCCGGGAGCAAACAGGTCAGCGTGGCCGTAAAGGGCACCGGGAGGGCGCCGGGATTGCGGACGTTGACAAAAGTGCCGCCCTGGGCCTGGCTGTACTGGTGCGTGTCGTAGCAGACCGGGAAGCGGAAGCTGGGCACAAACCCGCCCAGCAGATACGCCTGCTCCTGGATGCTGTACCAGTGGGGCTTGGGGCAGTAAAGCATCATTTCAAAGCGGGGGTACGGCTCTACCTGGGCCAGATAGGGGGTCTTTGCGACCACGAACCGGGTAAAAGCCTGGTCGCCAAAGTAGAGGGTGCCGGAGGTAAAGTAGGGCAGGCTGCGCAGCAGCAGCTGGGCAGCGTCGTCCCGGCCAGGGCCCCAAAAGCAGCCGGAGAGAGTGCGGGACACCCCGCCTACGCTCTGCCGCTCTACCGTGGTGCCTAGCTGCCCCAGGCTCTGGGCGGTCTGAAGGTCCACGTCCACACCGGTCAGCGGGTCCAGCGTGTAGGGGGCATTGTAGTCCCAGCCTAGGTGCAGTGTGACCCCGGCATCGGTCACGATCATAAGATGGTCATTGCGCATGCGGTCCTCCTTACCGGCCTTGAGCTTTGGCCCGGTCGGCCTCCCAGCGGGCTTCCCGCATCAGGTCGGCGGCGGTCTGGGCCTTGGAGTAGATGTTCTGGGTGATGTTGGTGGTCTGTTTGTGGTAGCCCGCTGCGGCCTGGGCGATCTGGGCAGACCCGCTGGCGGCCACCGTGCTGCTTACGGCCATGTTGTCCGACAGTACCAGGCTGTCTGCCTGCCGCATCATCTCGGTCAGCTTGGCATTTGCCTGCTCCAGTGCAGCGGTATTATCCTGGAGAGCGTCTCCCAGCGCATCTTCGCCCGGTGATGGGGGCGGGGTGTCGGTGTCTGGTTTTTCCGGGGTCTCCGGCTTATCCGGCTTGGGCAGCGGCTTTTTGGCGATGTCCTCCAGTGTGGTATCTACCTTTTGCACGATGCCATCCACAGAGGTGGTGACCTTGGTAAAGCTGCGTTCCACTCCATCCACCAGCTTTGTGCCGGTCTCGGTGATGATCTTGGTGACCTTTGTGGTCAAGTTGCCCGCCTCGTCTCGCAGGGTCTCTGTGATAGTCTTGGTCGTGGTTTTGGTCCCGTCCGCTCCTGTGATAGTGGAGATATCCGTATCTGTGGCGACCACGGACGTCTTGCCGCCGGAGCTTGCAGCTCCGGAGCCACCTCCGCCGCCTCCACCAGGGTTGCTGGACGGCTTCCCCTTGCCGATATTGGCGACAATGGCGGCGATGGCTGCACCCAGAGCAACTGCGGCGCCAGCGATGACGAGGCCCGCCGGGATGCCAAAGATCGTAGCGCTGAGGGCGGTGCTGATAGCCGTCAGCAGGCCCTGTACCGCAGCACCGATGCTGCCGATCAGGGTGCCGACGGCGGTGTAGATGGCGGGGAATGCGCTGATCAAACCGCCATTCAGGGCAGCCGAGATGGCTTGGGCGGCGGTGCTCAGAGGGCCTTTGAGGGCCTCCCAGGTGGATTGCAGAGCGGCGCCCAGCTCCTTGGTGCGCAGCAGCACATCCCCAAAGCCGGAGGTGATGCCGTCATACAGCTGACGCCCCAAGTCCCAGGCTGCCTGGGCCAGGTCTGTCTGCATCTCGCCCAGGGCGGCGTTGAGCTGCTGCACAAGCCCAAGCGCAAAGGTTTCGATCTGGCTCTGCTGATCGGCGGTCAGGCCCGCATACAATGTCCCTGCTACCCACTGGCCGATACCCAGCCAGTCGCCCTGCTGGACCGCCTGCATCAGGCTGTCCACCGTGCCCAGCACGCCGGTATCCATTTCGGCTTTCAGCACCTTCCATAGCCCGTCCAGGCTGGTGGCTGCGCTGTCTTGGATGCTCTGGGTCACCGCCTCGGTGCCATCGGCGGCGATGGTCCGCACTGTCTCCACCGTTTTGAGTGCGCCGTCTATAACGGCGTCCTGGGTCTGAGTAATGACCCGCCGCTGGGCGACAGTACCGTCGGAGAGGGTCTCCGTGATAGTCTGGGTCTTTGTTCGGATCCCATCTACAAGGGCAGAGGTGGTTTGCGTGAGTGTTTTGGCGGTCTCACGCACCGTTTCCATGGTCTGGCGGACGGTTTTTGTCCCGTCGGCGGCGACCACGGTAATGGTTTTGACGTCTTTTAGTACGCCATTCACTATCTGCCGGGAGCTCTCTGTGATGGTCTGGGTCTGCCGCTGTTTTCCACTGGCCAACGTTTCGCTGACCGTTTCCACCGTCCGTGTCACGCCGTCCTTGACTGTGGTCTCGGTATTGGCAACGGACTTCACCACTGCGTCGGCGGCGTTTTTTGCTGCGGCTGCGGTTTTTCCGGCGTTGTCGGTGATGGTAGTGGCAGCTTCTGTGGAGGCAGCCGCAGCGGCCTCGGCAGCAGCTTTTTCTTTTTGCGATTGCCGTACTCGTTCTTCGTGGAGCTGTTTGCGCTTCTGGGCAGCTTTGTCCATTTTGGCCTGGTTATAGCCGTCCATGGAGTCGTTATAGGCAGCATTGTAAGCCTGTTTTGCTGCCTCAAATCCATTTTTCAGGTTGGATAAAGCTGCCGCCGCACCCTTGAGCCTTGCGTCCAGTTCGTTGATCCAATCCACCACCGCACCGATGGCGGTCTGCGCTTTGTCCTTGATCCAGTCAAAGGCGATGCCTACCACGTTGCGGAAGGTCTCGCTGGTGTGATACGCCGTTACAAGGCCGGCTGCCAGAGCGGCCAATGCGGAGACAAACAACCCTACAGGGTTGGCGTTAATGACCGCATTGAGGGCTGCCAGCGCCAATTTAAGGCCCGTTGCTCCCGTTGCAGCGGCTTTGTGGGCAGCGGTCATGGCAGCGGTATACGTGGTATGAGCGATCGTTGCTGCTGTGGTAAGGGCCAGGTAGCCTTTGTAGGTTACAAAAGCCGCACCTGCCGCAGTCACTACGGAGGCAAGTGTACCAAGGGTATCCTTGAGCTGAGACATCTTTTCTTCGTCGTCCAGAAAAGAAACAGCTGCTTCATTTACTTTGACGACCAGCTCTCCCAAGGCTTCAAACAGACCGCCGGTCAGTTCCCCGGTCAGCGCACTGACGTTGTCTTTCAGTGTGGACATCCGGCCGCTGAAAGTCTGGCTGGCTTCCAGCATGCCATTGTAGAACTGCCCGCCCTGGCTGGTGGCAGACGCAACCGCAGATTCCAGCTCAGCAAAGCTGACTTTGCCGTCTGAAATTCGCTTGTACAGATCAGCCATGCTTTCGCCGGTAGCGGTGCAGATCTGATTCAGCGGATTGAAACCAGCGTCTATCATCATATTCACGTTTTCCAACGTGACTTTTTGAGCACTGGACATCTTACCGTAAGCTCGTACCAGGGTCTGGAGCTTATCCGCATTGCCCAGCGAGATGTCTCCAAGCTGCTGCAGCACACCGGTCGTGTCGTCCGCTGCAATTCCAAACTGCAAAAGGGTTTGGGTCCCGTCGGTCAGATCATCCAGTGAAAATGGCGTGGAGGCTGCCATTTTGCGGATCTCTGCCAGCTTTGCTGCCGCCTGCTCCTCACTGCCAAGCATCACCTTGAAGTTGGTCAGATAGCTTTGCATGGTGGCATTGTACTCCACGCCGCTCTTCACAACATTGGAAAGCTCGGATGCAGCTTTTTTGGCAAAGTCTGCGATCATCTGCCCGGCGGCTACGGTCCACTTGCTGGTGCTTTTTTCTGCCGGGTCGCTATTAAGCCTTACCTCACCGGTGATGCTGAAATCTGCCACTGTGTCCACCTCTCTTTGAGCGCGGGCACAATGGGCACAGGCTTAGATCTTTATTTCAACTTCCCGGCGACAGGCCGGGTTTTTGCACTTGCACCACAGTCCCTGGGCTGTGGCTCTTGGGGACGCCCATACCGGCAGGGCGCGCCCGCAGAAGGGGCAAGGGACCGGGGCACGGTCAGTGCCGCCTGAGCCGGGCCAGGAAGGCATCTTCATGCTGCTGGATGGTCTGGGCAATCGGCGCGCCTCCTTTCAGCTCTGGGGGCAGGGCGAAACGCTGCCGCTGCTGCTCGTAGTATCGGCGCTGGTACTCCGGCATCTCGGTCAGATCGGCTGTGCGCCATCCAATGATGCGGCTAAAAAGGCAGGTTTCCGGCAGCCCGCCCAGCAGCGCCCGGAACCGCCACCAGTGCATGGTAGAGGCGGTCAGGTCGATACCATACGCCTGCTGAAACGCAGCAAGGATGTAGCTGCTGTCCTCAGCGTAATCAAATGCGGGGCCAGAAGGCCCGCCCGCCTCCGCAGCGTCCTCTTCCTGCCGCCGGGGCAGCCCCGCTGCATAAAAGCGCAGCAGGGCGGCGTATGCATCCGGCAGCTGTGCCGGGGTGATGGGGCGTTTGTAAAACGCCCGGCAGATCTGCTGGGCAAAGGCCAGCGGGTCTTGCTGGGTCTCCCCGCGGGCATGGGCGTTGGCGAGCCGTATCATGAGCCGGTAGTCCGGGTCGATCACCCGGCCCTCCCACACCTGCGGCAGCGGGGCGGACAGAAGGTCAATCATTTTCCAGTGCCGCAAGCTGCGCCAGAAGCTCCTGGCGGCGGGCGGCTTTGCTTGCCTGCGCCCCAGCAGGCTTAAACGCAACCGCTCTGCGCTGTTCACGGTTCATGGGAGATACCCCGTACTTGGTGAGCAAAGAGTCCAAAGCGCCGCGGTCTGCTTTGATGCCCTCGACCATAGAGTCTACGGCCTGCATCGCTTTGCCAAGGTCGTTATCATCCAGCCCCAAAAGCTGAGCGGCATCCTGGCCCAGTACATCCGTGATGTACTGTACGAAGATCCGGCAGGAAGCACGAACCATCTCCAGGGGATTGGCCGTTTTATCCTGCTGCAGCTGGGCAAAAGCCTGCTGCATTTGCTCCCCGGCGTATTCCATGCGCTCCAGATCCTTCGCATTCAGCGCACTGAAAGCAAATTCTTGTCCACAGACAGTGATCATAGTAGTCTCCTATTCAAAAAGGGCCCCACCGGAGTGGGGCTTTATTGGGTCGGTCAGATAGGGGTCAGCCCGCAGAGTAGGTATACTCTACCGGGGTGCCGATGGCCTTGGCGTCGGCGGCGAAGGTGGCGGCACTGCCAGCAGCACCGCCCACGTCGCTGGTAAGGATCAGGGCGCAGCTGCCCTGCTCGCCCTTGCCGGTGCGCAGGGAAAAATAGATGTAAGGGACGATCACATCGCTGCCGGAGCCATACTTGATCTTGTGGCTCAGCAAAAAGTCCTGGAAAGCGTCGCCCACACAGCGGTTGCCGCTGATGGCCAGAGTGCGCTGCACAGCGCCCTTGGTAGTGACGGGGCCGGTACGGATAAACGTGTCATCCGAGGTGGCTGCGTTAAGGCTGCCAGCGTGCTCCTTGATGTGGTCTGCGCAGACGATCCAGTCGCTGGGCTTGGTCTGCTTGTCGGCATCGGTCTGGATGGCGAGAATGAAATCATCCGCAGTCTCGATGCCCTTGTATTCAGGGTTCGGCGTGATGCCGGACTTGGTGACGGTTTCAGTTACGGTCATACAAAGCTCCTTTCGCTTTGAGTTATCAGTTAGGCTGATAGTAGGTAAGGCGCAGCTGCATCTGCATCCGGCAGCTGCCTGCGCTGCTGGTGACGATGTAGCCGGTGGAGGTGACGGCCACCCCAAGCGCTTGCTTTTTGCCGGGCAGCTGGGGTAAATGCCGCTGGCGGTTTTGGGCTGTGACCCAGTCGGTCAGCTGCTCAAAAAATCCGCTGTTCGCTACAGCCAGCACATCCTGCTCCCCGTACTGACGACGGGATAAAAAGAGAAAATTCCGGGCCATGTCCTGGCCGGAAAAATAGGTGGCCAGCACGGGGTCGCAAGGGCTGTCCTCAATGGAAAATTCGGCTACCGGTTCCGGAGACAGTCCGGAGATGCGGAAAGCGGCCCCATTTTCTGCCTGCTCTTGTGCGATCAGAGGACAGGTCTTGAGCCATTCCCGCAGGGCGGTGATGATAGGGGTCATAAGTGTCCCATCCCTCCCCAGAAGGTCGTGACGGCCCGCGCACCATAAAGGGCAAGGTGCTCCCCGATGTCCGCCAGTGCACGCTGGCCCCAGTAGCTGCCCCGGAGTCCGGTGTCTCCCCGCAGATCTGTGCCCTGTTCATGCAGGTAATACTGTTTGCGGGCATAGGGGGTGTTATAGACCAAAAGGCCCTCTTCGTACTTGGATGCCAGGTTCACGCTGTTCTTCATGGTGCCGGTGTCAAAGGGCACATAGCTGTCGATCCGCTTGGCCGCTTCCTGTGCAAGGGCATACTGTGCCTTTTGCAGGGCGGCGGTCTTTTCGGCGCCGAAGTCCGGCCGCCACGACAGCTGCATCTGGATGCCGTCGGTCCGATACCGGAACCCATCCGGCGGGTCAAACGTTGGTTTTGCAGATGGGGCAACGGGCCCAAACGGGATCATTTCGCTCATGGTGTCAGCTCCCCTCTACATGAAAATGCGGCAGCAGCGGTTCTCGGTTGTCGGAAACCGCCGCCACCGTACAGCAGATGTGCGTTTTCTCGAGGGCGGCATACTCGGCCTCGGTCAGGCTGCGGACAGCGCCGCAGATGAGCTTGCCGCCCCGCTTGAGTGTCCAGTGTGCGGCCTTTTCCTCGGACGGGAGCTTTGCCCAAAGAGGATAGGCCAGATATCCAGAGAGGGGCGGCAGGCGGATGTGTACCACCCGCCGGGGGTCTCCCTTTGCGGTATCTTGCTTCTCTCTCCAGCTGCACCCGGGGATAATGTGGCAGATGGGCCGGTCGGTCTCGGTGGCAGTGTCGTGGATGAGGTTGATTACAGTGATGGCAGTCTGCATCAGCCACACCCCCGATACAGCAGACCGTGGGGGTCGGACCCCAATGCAGCGGCAAGGATGCCCCGGGCCTCTGCCGCTATCCGCTCGGAAAAAGCTCCGGCGGTAAAGGCGATCGAGTAGCCATCGTTGGATACGCTGGAGACCCCAGGCAGAGCGCAGGCGCTCTGTGCGGCGTTCATTGCCTCAATGATCTGGACACAAGCGTCCGACAGCAGGGCAGCGCAGTCGGCACAGAGCTTGGCGTGGGGTTCAGCCCGGCCAAAGGTATGCCGGTCCAGGAGCTTGGATGCCCGGAGGCACAGCGGCCCAAAGGCTGCTTCATCCAGCGCACCGCCTGCCGCCTGGTACTGGGCGTAGGTGCAGTAGAGCATAGGAGCCTCCTTATGCCTTCTTCTTCACCAAAATGGTCTTGGCCTTGGTGACCTTGTGGGCGTAGACTTTGCGGCCCTGCACGGCCACGGCGCCGATATACTCACCGGAGCCAGCCAGATCCTGTACATGGACCGGCACCTGCCACTCCTCGACACGTGCAAACCAGTTGGGGTGTCCGGCGATGTACTCCACATTCTCGCCCAGGGTGGAGTCCTCAAACACAGTGTAGCCTGCGATCCGGCCAACAGCGCCGGACTGAACCACGGCGTCGCCCAGATCAGAGGCCTTGATGAACTCAGGGGACTTCAGCAGCAGACCGTAGGTCTCGGGGGATACCAGCAGCCAGCGTCCTTCTGTGGGGACGTTTTCTACCGACTGCTTGGTGCGAGCATCCACGATGTTTGCATAGATCGTCTTTTCGGTCAGGGCGGTGGTGTCCTCCAGGGCAGTGCCTGCGGTGGTCAGCTCGGCAGAGCCGTCCGAATCGATCTGCAGCGCCAGGGAGTACCCAGCGCTGTCCAGCCGGTCGGCCACCAGGTTGCCGGGGACGCTCTCAGCATCAAAGCCGTCAATGATCTCATTGACAGCCTTGTCCTTGTTGATGGTCACGGTCAGATAGGTGGTGTCGCCGTGGGTCTTGACAGCACCGGACTGCTTGTCGTAGTCATTGACCACCACCTCCGTATCACGGACCGGCACCTTGACAGCGCCAGCTTTGGGGCTGCCTTCGTAACGGTTGTTGCAGATAACGCCGACCTTCTTCACCAGGGTCTTGCGCAGCTTTGCGTCCACAAGGTTGGAATAACGTTCCTGTGCGGTATGTGCCATAAGGGTTCCTTTCTATCAATCGATCGTAATGTCCGGATTCATCGTCTTAAAAGCAGCGGTAACAGGGTCAGTATCTCCGGCAGGCGGGGTGCCATGGGCGGCGCCGCTGGAGACCCTGACCGATCCACCTTCTTCCGGCTCTCCAAAAGCCCAGGGGTTTGCCTTGGCTGCATCCTCCAGCGCCTTGTTGATGTCGGTGGTGCGGTCCTTGGAGCCCTTGAGGGCGTCCAGATCCAGCAGGGCACGCACCGCCTTGACGCTGCGGCCCTTGGCCCCCAGGATAGCGGTGTCCAGGGCGTTGTCAAAGGCAAAGTTAGCGGCCTGGGCCTGCATATCCCCCCGGAGCTTTGCAAGCTCAGCCTCGTACTCTTCCGGCTTCTTTTTGCCTTCAAAGGCGGCAAGGCCGTCCTGGGCAGTCTTGAGCTGCGCCTGGACGCTGGTAAGCTGGGTCTTGTACTGCTCCGCAGCAGTCTTTTCCCGGTTGATGTCCGCACCGTTCTCCTGCATGAGCCAGTTCAGCTGCTCCTCGGTAATGCCGGGGATCTTGTTCTTCACATCTTCACGTTTCATGGTGGAAACTCCTTTCAGGTTGTGTGACCACAGTTTTTGTACACTGTTCTCTGTCAGTATTCGGTCTTGGACGGGGTACGCACCGCCCGCTGCGTGGCACCGTCTGGAGGCATCGAACCTCCCGCTTCCGGTTTAATCGCAAGGCTGGGAGCTGCCTTATATAAAAACAGCATCTCTGCGATATGCAAGCCAACGTTGTTGCCAACGATTGAAAAGTTGGCTTGCGATGGAGACCGGTGCTCTGCCAACTGAGCTAAAACGGCATGAAAAAAGCGCCCCTGCCCGGATGGGCAAAGACGCTTGCGGTATTTGGTTGTTAGTCCCAGTCAGCATAGTGCTGACACTTGAGGCAGCTTTTGTGGGCTTCATCCCAGCTGCAAGGCGGGGTCTTTTCAGGCGGTAGCATCAGGCTGTCGTTGCCGATGTTTGAAATATCCCAGCAAAGTCCGTCTGCGATTTTGTGGTTAAAAATCGGGCAGAAAACCTGCGGGTCAGAAATCGGAGTTGTATTAAAAACCATGCTGTTTCATCACCTCGACGATTTGTTTCCCAGCATCGTCCAGCCAGCCTACCGTACCGATAGAACCATCTTGCCGGATGACAATGAAACCTTTTTCAGAATAATAAGCGTGCTGTGTACCGTTGCGCTGGCTGATTGCGAGAATGGCGTGTTCAGCAAGTTCATTGGCCTGCGCAAGGCTGATCTGCCGTTTTCCCATTTGCTCGATAGCGTGGCCCTCAAAACTCAGGGTGTTTGGCAACGCAGGAGGGGTAACAGCAGTTCCGGTCAATTTGATTTTACCAGATTGACGCAACGCCGTCAAATCGTTGTTAACGGCATCCAGTCGCTCTTGCCGTTTTGCCGCCCACGTTGCCTTACTGCTGGCGCTCCTGCCAAACCCGGCCACACTCGTGCGTGCACTGTCTGCCCTGCCGCCGGTGGCGCTGATAAAGTCAGCCAGCTCCTGGCGGGACTGCCGGAGCTTCACGGCACTGGCGGTGGTGTCCACCCCGGCCTCTGTTTCGGCCAGATACCGGCGCTTATACTTGCGCACGGTGCGCTCCCTGGCCCGCTGCATCTGGCTGATCTCGTACCGGGTGTATCTGCCGCCGTTGTACTCGATGTCCCGGGCGTTGAGGGCTTCCAGGCTTTCCTGCGTCCAGGCCGGCGGTGCGCCCAGCTCCGGGAAGATGGCAAAAAAGGTGTGGCGGCAGTTCCAGCCGCAAAGTCCAGCCCCAGTGCCGTATCCGGTGGCGGCCTCGAAGTCCGGGTAATGTTTGCCCATGTAGTCCACAGCGCCGCCACGGTGGAACTGCCTGCCCTGCCACTCAGCGTGGGAAGGCCGAGCACCGCCGTGGGCCGTGGTCTCGAAGAACTCCACCCCCATCTCGTCGGCCCGGGCTACCTGCAGCTTTGCGGCGGTCTGATTCACGCCAGTAAGCACAGCCCGGCGGGCGGCTACTTCCAGCGTATCCCGGTGACCGGTGGGATAGGTAACATACTTCATGGTGTCAGCCAGGCTGTTCACCGCACTCTTGACGGCGCTCTTGTAGTCGAACGCACCGCTGCTCACCTTGAGATGCGCACGGTCGAGGGCGGCTTCAAATTGGCCGCTGACGGTGTTGGCTGTGGTGGCAGTCAGGTTCGCAAAGGTTCCGGCCGTCTGCTGGTAACCCGCATTGAGCAGAGCCTGCAGGGTCTCGTTCTCCGCAAAGGGGGTGGGACTTAGTCCGTAGTGGTAGTAGATCTCGTCCTCGGCTTCCATGGCCCGGGTAGCGGCTTGCTGCATGAGCCGCCGGATCTCGGCCTCGCTCTTGCCGGTGTAGCGGGCCAGCTTCTTCACCACGTCCTGTCGGACAGCTTCCACCTGCTGGTATCGCCACAGCTGCCAGTTGGCTGTCGGCGTCAAGGTCTCCATTTTCCGGATGCGCCGGGCCACGTCCCGCAGGATATCGTCCTCTACCTGCTGCCAGAGCAGCACCAGCCGGTCGGGGGCGTGGTCGAGATAGTCCGGGGTCAGCATCAGCCGCCCCCGCCGAAGCTCAGCTCAGGCTGCCGGTTCTCGTCAGCGGCTTCCTGCGCCAGCTTGCGGGCATCCTCTTCACTGATCCCGTACCGGGCAGACAGATACTTGTACCGGGGCAAAAGGCCGCTCAGGGCATCTTCCCGCATTTGGGTCATTCGGGTCTCTGCATCGGTGATGTAACTATCATCCCAATCCACACTGAGTGCAGTGTCCGGGTCAACGTCCGCTTGCTGTAGGTTTTTAGCGGCCCATAAGATCGCCCGAACAATGGAGATCAGTGCGCCTTCGATGGGGATCTGGTTTTTGTTTGCGCTTTGCACCAGATCCTGCCGGCTGCCGTTGTACTCGGTGGCCGTGGTGACCTTGCCCAGCTCAAAGTTGTACCGGTGACAGCCCAGGCCGCACTTGAAGCTGAACAAGTCCAGCATATCCTGTACGGCTTTGTAGTTCTGCTCCACCCGCAGGTCAGGGTTGTACTCGTGATACTCGCTGGGTTGATCGAGACTGCCCGCCTTTTCCGGCAGAGTGACAAATTGGCTTACTACATCATCGTCCGGCGGGATGGCGTGCTCTGCGCCGTCTTTGTCCACGACCTTCCGGCAGATATCCGCAGAGTAGAAGATCTTTTTGTGGCCCAGGCGGATATCTTCCCGGTAGTTGTCAAAAGCCAGGTCGATGCCTTGCGCCTCGGCCAGCGCTTCGGCGAAAACGCTCATGCCGAGGCCATCGCCGCCAGGGATGTTTTTGACTGCTGCCGGGCTGAAAAGCGAAAACCAGGGCGGCGAGCCAGTTACCGTGATGCTCTCCACCATGCCCGGCGGGGCAGGCATCTTGCGGAAGTCAGGCACTCCAGAAACCGGGCCGGACGTCCGGAACCACTCGTTGCGGATGGTTCTCCGGGTCTCGTTGCCGGTGTGCGTCTGTAAGTATACTGCGGGCTTGCCGTCTATCCTGCACTCGGAGACAAAGGCCGCTTCGGTCACGATGCCCCGCTCCACCCGCAGCGGCAGGATGCAGGAAGCCGGGTCGTAGTCCAGCTGCAGCCGGGTCTCCGGGCCGGGGACCGCTTTCCCGTTCACGACGGTCAGGTTCTCGGCACTCAGCACAAATGCCCCGGTGCCGGACCAATACGCCTGCTCCACCAGAGCATTGGCGTTGCGCCAGAAGTGCAGCTCCCGAAGCAGACCACCCACCTGCTGCTCATCGTCTCCAAGCAGATACCGGGCGGTGTCAGCGTCCTTGATCTGGAAGGTGGTGCGGTCATTCAGCAATAGGTTTGCCCAGTCCTCACAGACCCGTTTTGGCATCCGCAGGGATGCCAGCCGGCGTTTTTTTGCACCGCCTGCATACTCTGCTGTGCGGGTGTGTACGCCAGGCACTTCCCCCTGCCACCATTGCCGCCAGATCTCGATCTGTCCATAGTAAGCAGGGTCCAGTTCCCAGCCTCTGGTCTTGTGCAGATAATCCAGGAATGCAGTGATATTCATGTGTTTGTCAGCCTCTTAAAATCTCGCTCAATGGTGTACTCAAACGCATCCAGCGTGTCAATGTCGGTGCTGCCATCATCCAGACGCTCGTCTACTCCCGGATGTTTGCCGCTCCATAGAGCCGTAGCCAGGGCATCCCGGAGGGTGGCAGCCTCCGGGAGCAGCCAGAACCGCCCACCTCCCATCAGGATGCAGGTGAGGCGGATGCGGTCATTGATCTTGATCTTTGCCGCATTTTCCACCCGTCCTGCCAGCCAGCTGAGTCTGCAGCGACGCAGACGGCTGCGGATGTGATTGATCAGCGTCTGTTCAGCGCTGTCGCAGAAGATATACTGGATCTCGCCCCAGCGGGCAAAGACAGCCATGCAAAACTCCAGCAGCCGGTCGCCCAGAAAGTCGGCATCCTGCGCCACAGGGTCGATGCGCTGGGATGCCAGCCCCACCACGCCCGAATACCCCGGCAGGATGGCCGTTGCCACAAAAGCGTGCTTCGAGCCGTTGCCGCCAAAGTCCACGCCGATGCGTACCCGCCACGGAGCCAGCGGCTTGTCCGCAGGCCAGAAAAAACGCCCATCCCCGGCGGCAAGGCTGTCGGCCAGGAGGCGGTAGATGACTCCATTGGCGGCTGTCCACTTGCCCAGGATAAAACGATTGTAATAAACGGTTCCGGCATACTCCTGTTTCAGATTTGCCACGAAGTCTGGCGGCAGAGTGGGATTGTCGTCAATGGTATAGGCCTGGCAGTAGAGGTCTGCACCGCTGTCCAAAAAGCGCTTGAACCAATGCTGCGGATTATCTGGGTTACAGGTGCCATCAAAATGGCTGTGCGGGCAGGAAAGCCGGCTTTTCAGCATCTGAAACACGCCCTCATCCCAGGTGGTGATCTCATCCCCATAAGCATACTCAAACGCAGCACCCTGGATGCGGGCAATGTGTTTTTTGTTGTCGGCTCCCAGAACATAGACCTTGCGGCCAAACAGCTGCACGACATTGCCGGATGCAGAGGTGCGCACGATGCCCACCAGATCCGCCCCCCACAAGCTGCGCATAGGCTCCAGCACATTGCGCTCCAGTGTGCCTAAAGTGTTGCCCAGCATCACGCACAGCCCTTCGCCGCGGGACGCCAGCAGACGCTTCGGGATGGTCACAGCGCAGTCAAGATAGGTCTTGCCGCTTCGGGTGGCTCCCGTCTTGATATTCCAACGGTGGGAGCAGTGGCGCAGATACTGCTGCTGAAACTCAGTCAATGGCACTGTCTACACCTCCCAGCAGCTGCTGGGCCTTTGCCAGAGCATCGGCGGCGGGGTCTTCCTGTACGGTCTCCTCCCCCAGCATTTTTAGCAGGACGTTGGCTGCTTGCGCATCCCCTCGCTTGGCCCGCTCTGTAATGCCCACCACCACGGCCATCTGATTGTCGATGTCCTCCGGCTTAATCTGGTCCCGGAGCATAGCGTTTACCCGGCGGCGGTCTGTTTCTGGCAGGCTAAGGTAATAATCCGCCGCCTCTCGCATAGCACGCTTGCGGCGGCGTGCCCGGCCAGAGGCGATGCCGCCCAGCTGGGCGATCTCTCTCTGTTCCCTCTCTGTTCGCTGGTCGAAAGGTACCAGATTCTTTTCATTGGGCACGTCACCACCTCTCCGCTCTGAGTTTTTGCATAAGAAAACCCCAATACCTTTGCGGTATCGGGGTGAGTTGTTGGCGCACATCCGGCGGGCGTATGCTTTCCCGTTGCGGATTCAGGAGCCTCCGTGGGCGGGGCAAGCTTGGTCAGTGGCGGGTAAGGAGGGAATCCCGCCGCTCACCCCGCAAGCTCCTGGCCGGTCATGAGCCGATGCGCCAGGCTGTTGCCGGGGCGGGGCCCGGCGTTGTGGTGCCACGGGCAGGGGTCGAACCTGCGGCCTGCTGCTTAAAAGGCAGCTGCTCTGCCATCTGAGCTACCGTGGCATAGAAGCAGCCCGCAAAACGAAAGCCGGGCCCTGTACCTACGGCCAGCACAGGGTTGGGGGAGTGCGTTTTGGAGACTGCGTGGAAGCGGCGCACCGCTGAGCGCTGAACCGCTTATACCAATTTTATCAGAAAGCCGTTGTTTTGTCCTCTACTGTGCCGCAAAATCGCTTTCTAAAAAAATCAGCGTTTTTCTTGTGCAGGTTTGGCAATCTGCCAGTCGTCCCGCATTTCGGCTAGGTAGGTGCAGCCTAGACGGATGTTCTGAAACACGTTGCTTTCGCTGCTCACTCCATCCTCATCAGCAATGGTCTTGAGGGACTTGCCGTCCACGTAGAAGCGGCAGATACAATCTGCCTGCCGGGAAGATGTCAGACAGTAGGCACGCCGGGTGGCCTCGATGCGGAGATTGTGCAGGTCCGTCTCCATCCGCTGGAGGCGTCGCTCTTCGTCCACAATGTCTCCTGCCGCCCCACCGATCTTGTCCCCGGCCCCACTGCCGCCGGGCATTCCGCTCAGGCTTGGGGTGGTCTTTTCGGCAATGTCCCGGATGCGCTGGAGCTTCTGCCTTTGGGCCCGAATGGCTGCCGTCTTATCCCTGCACTGCTGGAACCAGGCCTTGACCGTGTGGTAGTCCACCACCGGGCCCGGACTCGGCTGCTCGCTTTCAGGCGTCCATGTACGGATCATTTTCATCCTCTTACTCCTCCCTTTCTTCAATCCAGATTTTTGCTATACTTTGAGTTTGACGACCAGGTTTTAGATTTTCGCCCTCCAAAAACAAAGTCGCCGTGCTAGGGAAAAAAGATTTTCCCCGTAAATATCCAAGCTACCGTTGAGCCTGTACATAACCTCTTTGACTTTTGTGTCTCTGTTGGAAAACTCCGTATTCAATCGGCCCCCATGCAGGCTGACTGTTAGCGTGCAATTATTTAGAGCAACGACAAAACTATCGCCATCCCTGAGTTTTCCGTGTTCCGAGATATACATCGTGAGTGCCGTCCCCACGGCACGATCTGTTTGTTCCAAAAAATCATTCATGCAAATCATCCTCCAGTGCAGTGATTGTGATTTCAGCCCGGGGGTTTCCCTTGTCGTACTCCACCCGGCTGCCATCATGCCCCGCCACGATGCGGCAGTGGTCGTCCTCCAGCACCCCGGCTTTAACCAGGATGTCGCAGGTGGCCTCGATCAGGTTCACAAGATCCACCCGGCGGCGGGTGGGCATGTAGTACACACACCTCACATTCACACGGGCAGAGATGGGGCTGCGCGGCTTTTTGATTTGCCGTAGGCAGTCCGTCTCGTAATCTCCGTAGGCCTTGCTAGGAGCCACGAATGGGGCTCCAGAGCGTGTGCGGAGGATCTGGGCAGAGTTCTTTTTGGTACGAGGGTCACCGTAGAGGGTTAAATGTATGTGTTTTTCGCCCATCTGCTTAACCCCATTGCTCGGCCATTGCCTGCGCTATTCCGGGGAATGTCTTTGCCCGGTTCTTTGCACGGTCAGTGGTAAACATTCCCTTGTGCTGCTCACCATGCTTATGCGAGTAGGAGCCGGAAGGGCACCATGTTGCGGTAGGTTCTACGATGTTTGTCGGGTGCAGCGGTTCAAGCCCTTTCAGCCAAAGACAGGTTTTCTTTGTGTACGGATGTCCAAATTGATAAGGCTGGATGGTCTGCGTGTATTCAGGTAGACAAAACACTTTGCTAGGCACTGGATTTTCTACGCAGATTTTCGGTATGCCTGCCCACCAAAAGCGCATAAACAAGTCTCTGCCTTGAATCCCAAGCCTCACCCTGTCAACTTGCAGCTCATGTCCCTTCCATAAGTGGCGTGCGCCTGCATTTGACAGATATGTGCAAGGTGGGTGTGCGATGAGCAGGTCCCACTTGCCAACGTCATGCGTTATGCCGTCCATCGTCACGACTTGCCCCCCCTTCAGAGCCTTGAGCGCATCTCCAAGAATATGCCACTCGGGATGCCCGCCGGACGGCTCCTGAATGTCGCAGGAGTAGGCTTCGTGTCCCTTGGCGCGGAACGCTTTGCAGACCTCCTGCGATTCCTCGCAGGCAATCAGTACCTTCATCGCTTTCTTCCTCCCATCCAAAATTCCTGATTGAATGCGTTCTTACCGATGCGTTCCGCCGCATGCTTGGCTTCTGTGTACGCACGTTGCTCCTTCAGCTGACGCTTGTACTCTGCGTACTTCGGGCAGCTGTCGTGACAGATCGGGTGCCGGTCGGGGCAGTGAAAGCAGGAATCAACAACCTTCATCCTTCAATCTCCTTCCTTCTTCATCCTCCGCCGCCGGGCGGGGGCATCCTGTAAAAAATCGTTCCCACTGGGGGCCTCCCGGTCCACCCGCTTGGCCCTGCCAGAGCCGATGGGGTGGGTGCGGCGGTACTCCTCCGGGCTGGTGCAGCCCTGGGCCTCGGCCTCGGTCAGCGCCTTGCGGACATACGCCCAGCTGCGGCCGCCCAGGTCCGCACACTTGCGGATGATCTCCAGCGTCAGCGCCTGGCCCAGCTTCTGCCCAAAGGCATCCAGCTCAGCCCTCGCTCTCTCGCCCAGCTTGCCGATCTGGCGCTCATACTCCAATACCAGAGGGGAGGTCGTCGTCCGGTCCTTTTGCACGCACGCAGGCGTGCGCATAGAAGACGACAGTCTTCTATTAGTCTGGTATTCTTTGTATGATTGTTGTCGGTGGTTTGTCACTTGGCGTGTCGATGGCTTGTCAGGCGCAAAGTTCTTGCCGACATTTTTAAGCGTTATCACGCTATATTCATGGGTGCTTTGGATTGTCAGGTAGTTTGTCGCCATCAGGTGATTTAGGGCTGTTCGCACATTTCGCACCGACAGCCCGGTCTCCTGGGCCAGGTGGGCCAGGCTGGTCACCTTTTGGCCGGGCTGCACCGTGATGCCCCTCCACTGGGTGGTGGTCCAGTTGGCCGTGAGCAAAAGGTGGATGTACAGCCGGGTGGTGTTGGCATCCTCGTACCACTCCCAATCAATCAGCCCACGAGGGAGGGCCACAAACCCCTTGTCCAAGCAGATGGGCACACAGCCTCACCTCCTTTCCCCCTGGCGGCATCAAAACGGCAGATCGTCCGCCGCCGTCTCCTCGATGAGCCGGTCCAGCCCATCCTCCGGCGGCTGCTGGGGCCGCTGGCCCGGCGGCGGGTAGTCCGCCAGGCTCTCGCCGGGGTACAGTTCCGCACTGGCCAGGGTGGGGGCAGGCAAGAGCGCATCCGGCGGGGCATCGGATGCAGGTGCAAGGGGCTGCGGGGCCGGAGGTGCGGCCGCCTCCGCAGGCCCGACAGCGATATTGATCGCCATCTGCATCCACCGCAGGACCACCAAATCCCCCGGGGTAATGCCGGTAGCGTTCAGGCTATAGTAGACCTTGCCGTTGCCCTTATCATCCCGACGCAGCTCCCGGCCTTCGGCGGTGATGTAATCTCCTTTTTCATACATCCCATCACGCTCTTCGATGCCGCCCCAGCACAGCACCTCCACAAAGGTGCTGTCGTAGTTCCCCGAGGCGTTTTTCTCAGAGTGGGCACGGACGGACAGGGACAGAACCGGCTTGCCGCCTAACATCTTGCAGACCGGATCCCGGGACAGTGGCCCGGATACCGTCACCCCCGTGACCACGCCGCCCCGCTTGATTTGGGTGATCACAAGCCATCACCCCCAAAAGGGTCGCCTTCCACATCCTCAGCCTCAGTGGGTTCCGTCTCCGGCGTGGTGGAGATCAAAGCAGCAGGGGCAGGTTCCTTTCGGGAGCGCAGACTGCGGCGGCGATATGGAGGCTCATCGTCCAGCTCACGAGCTTCGCCCTCTGCGTCCACGTGGATGGAGATCTCACTCTCATCATACAGCGTCCCAAAGGTGGTGGGAAATGCCTCGCGCAACGCTTGAACCAGAGCCACTTTACGGATCATGGTGGCAGGCTTTGCCTTCCAAAGGCTTTTGCCTGTGTCGTACTCCGAGAACTTCACCTCGCTATAGCTCGGCCGGCTGCGATCCTTGCGGTAGACCTTTGCCCAACCGCCAAGCAGCTCCTCTCCCTCGTAGACGATAGCGCCTTCCCGGTTGAAAAGCTGGCCGTTTGCCATCACAATAACGCCGGCCTCAAAACCATCATACTGCGGGTGGCGCTCGGCCATCTGCATATAGCACGCCTTGCCCAGAACGATGGAGCTGGCGGTGGCGTCGCTGTTGTTGTCGTAATGGATCAGATAAGCCTCTTTGGTAAAGGGGTTCAGCTTGTACTGACGGCAAGTCTCCAGGAAAATCTTGCACTCTGCGTCCGTCGCTTTGGGACAGATGACGTTGCGGACATCCTCAAAGCTGACAGTCAGATGCTGCCCGTCCATCGTGATGATCTCAGTCGGAGATACTGCACTGGAAGGGACCAAGGGACTGGAAGTGCGGGCAGCGGTCTGCGGGGTGTGAAAAGCCTGGGCCTGCATGGCGGGTGCGGGTGCGGCCTGCTGGCCGGGACGGGTGAATGCCATAATAAAACCTCCTAAAATCTTGTCTTATCGAATCGAACCATAACGGAAGCCACGCTCTGCGGCTCCTTGCTTAAACCACTGGATATCCTCTGCCGTAAATTCCACCCAGAAACGGTAGCGGCGGCGCTCCAGCTCCGGCTGGGCAAAGGTTTGCAGCAGCTCCATGTCCAGCCGCCCTTCCGGTGTGACAAAGGCCCCTGCCCTTGCATCTGCGGCGGCCTCTGCCCGGATCTGGCGTTCTTCCTCACTGGGTGGGATGATGACCGGGGCAGAGGCTTTGACTTTTTCTGCGGCCTCCCTGGCTGCATTGGCGGCGGACTGGCGCTGCCGGGCATCTTCCCTGCGCTGGTGTTCCCGTAGGGCAGCATTGAGGCTCAGCTCACGCAGGTACTCGGTGGTGCAGCCCTCCGCATCTTCACCGCAGGTGTCCTGGATGATCTGCAGCTCCTCCCGACAGCGTTCCAGCGCTTTGCGCAGCTCCCGGCCTGCCGTGGAAAGAGCGGTGGTCTTGTTCAGCCAGCGGGAATCCAGCAGGCGTTCAAACGGGATAAGCTCTGCCAGTTCTTCCGCAGCCTCTTGGTAAATGCCCTCCAGGGCCTGACGCTTTTCCGCCTTTTCTGCGGCTTCTTCGGCTTTTACCTGCTTATCAATAGATTCGGAGACCGCCTTGATCTGGCTGCGCATGGCGCTGATCCGGTCCAGGGTCTCTTCCACAGGGGACAAGTAATGCTCTTTCAGCTGCTTGCTTGCCGCTGCCAACTGCTTCTCCCAGGCGTTGACCTCTGCCCGGTCTTTTTTTGCACTGCTCATCTGGTCGGGCGTGTAGACCCGGCCGGAGTACCGCTCCAGCAGGTTGTCGATGTTGGCTTGAACCTCGTCCAGGTTGACTTTGGGTGCGGGGATGGGCGGGGTCTCCACCCGTACCGTTACAAGCTCGCTCATTCGTTTTCTCCTTCCTCCGGGTGTTCCTCGGCCCACTTCTGGTGCATCCAGCCGGGCCACTCCTCAAAGCCGGGGTCCTCTTCGGCATCCTCCGGGGCATCCTCCATGGGGGTGTCCGGCTCGGTTGCTTCCTGCGGCCAGCTGCCGCCATTGGCGCAGGCGTAGCCCAGTGCATCACTCAGCTCATATAGCACCTCCATGGCGTCCCGATACGCTCCGTTGGGCAGCTGGGCAATGCGCTCCAGCTCCGGCAGCAGGATGGCCCGGCAGGCGGCTGCGGCGTAGCGGGTAGGGTCCGCCGGGTCGCCCTGGCCCTGGTCGGTCTGGCGGCGCAGCTCACACAGCTCGCTCTGGAGGGCCAGCATCTCGGTGCTAACCTGCTCGTTATCCTCCCGCAGGTCGGTCAGCTCCTTGCGCAGAGCGGCTTCCCGCACGGCTGCTTTGTCCCGCTCCTTCTGAGCCTTGTCCCGCTCGGCTTTGGCGCCCTCGGCCTTCCAGCGGGCGATCTCCTTTTCGGTGGCGCCGGTCACCTCCACCGGGCGGGCCTCCAGCTCCTGGATGCGGGCGGTCTTTTCCGCCATCTCTTGGACAAGGGTGGCGTTCAGCCCTTCCAGGCGCTGCTGGTCGGCGGCACGGCGATCGTTTTCGGCCTTGTAGTGGGTGGCCAGCTTGTCCAGCCTTTGCAGCTCCTTGGCGTCCAGCTCGGCGCTGCGCTGTGCAGCCTGGGCACGCTCCTCGGCATTGTCAGCACGCTCCCGCTCGGCTTTGAGCTGGGCAAGCAGGGCCTGCACACGATGACTGTCTCCGGCGGCAGCCACCACCTGGTCGGCACAGCCAGACCGGGCAATGAGGTTCAGGTCTTTCCGGGTCAGATTGGGCAGCTGTTTTAATTCCGCAACAGTTGCGGAATTAAAAGCGTCACCATTTTTGACCATCGTTCTGGCGCTGCCCTCGCTCAGCCCCTTGCTCTCGTACCATTTGGTCCATGTGCCGCCGCCGTAGCGGCCCGCCTTGGCGGTCAGGGCGTGGATTCGAGCCAGATAGATGCAGGACACCAGGTACTCATCCTGGGCGGTGCCGTAGTGCAGATCAAACTGCTGGTCTGCATCGGCAGCCTGCTCTGCTAGAGCTCCCAGAGGGGAGAAGTCAAAGGACGGCATGGCCTGTCCAGTGGCAATCCCAGCAAGATCCTGGGTCATAGGCCCGCCAATCACAGGGGCCGAAGCATCCACAGGGCAAAGGCGGCCCGATCCTCCATCGGCATCCGCCGGGGTGGTCTGAATTTCCCTCTGCTGCGGCTCCAGGGCAGCAGTCCCGCCCGTGGTCGCAGCAGCATCCCCGCTCGGGGCAATTCCGGTTTCACACATCGTATCAAACTCCTTCTGGGTGATCTCTTTGAAGTCATGGCCCGCAGCGTATTCCGCCAGCCACTGGTCCGGGGATCGCATCTCAGGGCCTCGGTTTTCCCTGGCGTACCGCTCGGCCAGCAGAGCGCTGGGCTTCCACTGCGGCTGGTGGGGCTGGTGGAACCAGTACATCAAGAAATCGCCATCAGCGTATGTATAGGCGATGTTTCCCGCACTGGTCAGGTAGATCGGTCCGGCGGGGGCAGTCCTCCCGGTGGGCGCACCAGGCACAGTCCCGGGGC